>Ga0302326_10003522_pt1 | contig 36776 bp, 34 predicted proteins | sample Palsa_T0_3_FD_202264 | JGI IMG/M metagenome (GOLD analysis project Ga0302326, IMG submission 202264) | Peat permafrost microbial communities from Stordalen Mire near Abisko, Sweden - Palsa_T0_3 | ecosystem: Environmental > Terrestrial > Soil > Palsa > Peat permafrost | place: Sweden: Abisko... | reverse complement strand
GCCTCCGTCGGCATGTGCTTCATGCCGGTCACCGGCCCGAAGACGGTCAAGAACCGCGTGCACCTCGACCTCACCAGCAGCGCGCAGGACCGCGACCAGGAGATTGACCGCCTTCACGCGCTCGGGGCAAGCCGGGCCGGCATCGGGCAGACTGGCGCCGAGTCCTGGACTGTAATGGCCGACCCTGAGGGAAACGAGTTCTGCGTGATACGCCCGAAGGAAACACTCACCCGGTAACCCCCAGCGCGCAGGCACAGATCGACCCTGTCCGCGCATGTGAGCGCATTGGCGCGACGGCGGGGCGGCCCGGGCATATGCGAGCGCATGCCCGGGAATAGCGGCCGGGCTGGCGCGCCGCGCCTATTTGGGTTGTCCTGCGCTGTTCGCCTTCGTCGCCCTGGCCGCCTTCTGCTCAGGCAGTTAAAATGATGTCCAGCGCCCAGCAAACTAGTAACAGTCATGCCGCCGGATACACCGGCAGGCTGGCGCACACGCCCCGGGGAGCCTCCGATGACGTTGTCCATCTCCCTCGACGTCCAGCAAGCCCTTGCCTTTACCTCCGGTTCGCATGCGGCTGTCGGTTACCTCGTCATGGCCACCGTCTGCGGTACCGCCCTCACTGCCGACCTCACGGTCACCGATCCGGTAACGAACGCGAGCGGGCTCACTGCCGGCGTGCTCGCACAGGTCCAGTGGGGGGAAACCGCCCAGGCGCCGCTGTTCCTGACTGCCTGCGTCTCCGCGCCCAACCGGAGCGCCCTGCAGCAACTCGTGCAGCAGCAGATAACCAGCACCGCAGTAGTACTCGATTTCAGCGTCTATGAGTACGACAACGTGGAGCTCGTCTACTTCGGCAGCTTCGCTCCGGAGCAGCCGCCGCTGGACGCACTCGTCGTCAAGACCGGCAACACCATTGAGCTGCAAGTATCAAGTACTCCCCTCCAGGTCAAGTCGCTGGAGGTGTATGAGGTATCCATGACAGTCCAGCCGCCGCCTCAACTGCAAGAGCTTGCCCTAGCCACCAACGCAACGGCGAAGACCATCAAGCCGTGGGGCGGGTAAACGGCAGGACCGGACCGTCCCTGATTACCGGGCTGCCACGGCCGCCTGGCCCGCCGCCTGCGAGCAGGCATGCACCCGCGATTAGCTAGTGCGACAATCCGGACGCGTTCCGTCCGCAAATCGTTCTAGCCTGCAGCCATGACTGACGCCGAGCCGACCGTAAGCGAGTGCACGGTCAAACCACTCGGTCCCGACACCTGGGGAGCCTTCGCGCAGCTCGCCGAACGGCACAACGGTGTCTGGGGCGGTTGCTGGTGCACCTGGTTCCACTGCATTGGCCAGGCACGCCTCTCGGCAGACCCGGTGTTTGCTGGGAAGGCGCCGGGCCCGGCGGGCAACCGCGCCCTCAAGGAGCGCCTGGTCAACGATGGCCGGGCGCACGCCGCACTGGTGTTTGTCGGTGATGAGGCGGTGGCCTGGTGCGAGTACGGACCACCGGGGGAACTGCCGAACATCTACCACCGCAAGCAGTACGAGGCCGGTCTCGACCGGTTGCCTGACTACCGGCTCACCTGCTTCTTCGTGGACAGGAACTACCGGCGCGAGGGAATGGCGGGCGTCGCCCTGCAAGGTGCGCTGCGCCTGATCGCGCAGGCCGGCGGCGGGCTGGTGGAAGGGTACCCGCATGACACTGGCGGCCAGAAAATATCGGCGTCCTTTCTCTACAACGGCACCCGGAGCCTGTTCGAGCAGGCCGGCTTCAGCTACGTCCGGCCTAAGGGCAAGAGCAACTGCGTGATGCGCAAGGTGGTCCGGCACGGCTAGAAGCAGGTGCCCGGCACGAAACCGCGCAGGCCCCGGCAGGGGTTTGCTGGCCGGCTCTCGGATGGGCCGAAGCCCGCATCGTCCACCGGCCAATCGGGCCATGCCCGTGCTCAATCAAGGTGCTCAGCACCGCGAGCGCTTCAGTCAGCGGCTGTATCAGCGCCCGCTTTGGATCTTGAGGATGGCGGCGGTTGTGGCCCGGACGGTCAGGCTGATTCCCGCACGCGGATCGGCGGATAGGGCGCTCCATTTCCCGTCCCAGGGGGTGTCGCCGGTGATCGCGGCGCCGCCGAGAGTGGCATTGGACCCCGTGGCGTCCCCCGGCTCCCCGCTGGACAAAGCCATGATCTGCGCATCCGGCAACCCCGGGCCGGGCGGGACGATCGTCACGGCCGCATCCGCAGCCTGCGCCCCGTGTGTCTTGTTGATGATCGTGACGTAATCCTGGCCGGCTCCGCCGATGCAATAGGCGGTCACGTTGATGCCGCCGGGATTCCCGATCGCAACGGGCTTGACCTGCCCCGACGAGCCTAGGGTGAACGCTTTGATGCCGTACCCCTTCGGGGTGACCGCGTAGCCCCCGGCGCTCACGGCCGGATCTGGCACGACCGTGTCGGTGTAAAGCCACTGCTTGTTGTGGAAATTAACCCCCACGGCCGCGTGAGCTGCCCACCAGTGCAGGTAATCCAGTGCCCACAGCGCCGAGGCGAACACATTGCTCGCTCCCGGGACGCCGGTGAGGTAGTCATTCGACTCGGTGAGCCGGTAGCGCAGGCCAGCAGCGACCACCGGAGCGAGATGGTTCGCGTAAAACCAGGGATAGGGGATGTAAGTAGTGCGCGCCGGCTGAGTCCCGATCGCGGTGCCGTGCACCCATTCGGGTGACAGCATATTGCTGATCGCCTGCTGGGCGGTTGTCTTCCCCGGCCCTCCGCCCACGTAGTAGTGCTGTGTGATGTCCGCTATCCGGCCGGAGTCGCTTTCATCGCCGGCGAACCGTTCAGTCCACGACACGCCGCTTTCAGGGTCGGGGGTGTAGGTCAGCGTGCTGTAGGCCCCGGTGTCCGGCCCGGCCAGCGGCGCCCCGGGCGCCGCGTCCCCGACCGCGTCGGCAAAGCTCCGCCAGCTGGTCAGGTAGGACGTGTACGCGCTGCCCGGCACCCCTGAGATCTCCTCGTAGATCGCCGGGTCAAGCGGATGGCCCCCGAAAGTATGAAATGCATGCCAGTCCGGCTCATTCCCGATGGCGAAGCTGGCCACATTCTCCCGGTAGTGACGCCAGATATACCCGGCGGCCTGGGCATTGACCGATTTCAGATCACCAACTGGCCTTGCACTGGGGTTAAGCAGGCGGAGCGTGTAGATGACCTTCACCCCGGCCACGGCGGCAAAGGCAAACAAGTCGTCGATTCCGGTGAAGCCATCGCTGCCTGTGCCCGCAGGAATAAAATCATCCACCGAGCCGCCGCCGATCCGCAGGTTACGCAGGCCCAGATTGCGGAAGAGGGTGATCAGCGAGTTGTTCGCCGGGCTGAACAGGTAGCCTGCCACGCCAGCGTTACCGGGATTGAGCGGCCCCCGTTCGAAACTCAGCCCGGCGAAATCGTCCGGGACCACCGGCCCGGGATGCTCGGCGTCAATGGTGATCGTAATGGGATAGGTGCCCGGACGGGCGTACTGCGACCCGGCGCTCCGGTAACGCCGGGCGCCCCAGTGCAGGCGGGAGGACAGCGGCACCCTCACCCCGCCCGTGGCAGGCACGAAGGTGCGCCACAGCACGCCGTCAGCAGCATGACCAGGTGATGCCCAGGCAAGGGATCGGCCTAACCGCCAAACACGAGCATCGTTCCTGGCGCCCGGTCCTCTCGCCCCGCGCAACGGCCACCTGACCAGTGGCCTGCGCGGAGCGGGGCGATCCGTGCGAGCGCTGGGCTGGCACCCAATAGGGCGGCCCCGGCGGCATGGGCCGGTGGCTTGGGTGTCTTCGTTGGCCGCGTCACTACGCGGCGGGTGGCTCGTCGATGCGCACCAGATTGCCGGACGGGTCACGCACGGCACAGTCTCGCGTGCCCCACGGCTGTGCGGTCGGCTCCTGCACGATCTCGGCGCCCGAGGCGCGTACCTTCTCGAAGGTGGCGTCGAGATCGTCGGTGTGGAAGTGGACGCCGTTCAGGGCGCCCTTGGCGACGAGGGCGGCGAGCGCGTCGCCGTCGGCCGGGCTGCCGCAAAGGTAGTTCGTGAGGACGATCGCGACGCCGGGCTGGGAGGCGGCGCCGACGGTGGTCCAGCGGAAGCCTTCGCTGGCGACGTCGTCGCGCAGTTCGAGGCCGAGTGCGTCGCGGTAGAAGGCCAGTGCGAGGTCGGGGTCATGGACTTGGACGAAGCAACGGGAAAGAGTGAGATTCATGCCCCAAGGCTAGGGAGCCAGCGCCCCGCGCGCTTCTCCGATCCTGCTCGGCTTGCGGCTCGGGCGGGTGAGGTCCTTGGCGACGCAGCCCGGCACGTTCGCGAGCGCGCCGTGGTCACGTGCCCGGTAGGCCGTCGGCGTCTCGCCCACCAGCTGGGTGAAGCGTGCGCTGAACGAGCCGAGCGACGAGCACCCGACTGCCATGCAGGCCTCGGTGACCGACAGGCCGCCGCGGCGCAGCAGCGCCTTCGCCCGCTCGATTCGCCGCGTCATCAGGTAGGCGTAGGGCGTCTCCCCGTACGTCGCGCGGAACTGCCGCGAGAAGTGTGCGGTCGACATCAGCGCAGCGCGGGCGAGCGCGGCGACGTCGAGCGGGCGCGCGTACTCGCGGTCCATCAGGTCGCGGGCGCGGCGCAGGTGGGCGAGGTTGGCGAGTTCTTCAGGCGTCACGATGCCAGCGTAGGAGCGTGCTAGGTCAAGACAGGTAAGAGAACTCGTCTCACGGCGTCCGCGAGGCCTCGGTCAGGTGCTGACGTAGGCCGCGAGGTGCTCGCCGGTAAGGGTGGAGCGGGCGGCGACGACGTCGGCGGGCGTGCCCTCGAAGACGATCCGGCCGCCGTCGTGGCCGGCGCCGGGGCCGAGGTCGATGATCCAGTCGGCGTGCGCCATGACCGCCTGGTGGTGCGCGATGACGATGACCGACTTGCCGGAGTCGACGAGCCGGTCGAGCAGGCCGAGGAGCTGCTCGACGTCGGCGAGGTGGAGGCCGGTGGTCGGCTCGTCGAGGACGTACACGCCGCCCTTCTCGGCCAGGTGGGTGGCCAGCTTGAGCCGCTGCCGCTCGCCGCCGGACAGCGTAGTGAGCGGCTGGCCGAGGCTGAGGTAGCCGAGCCCGATGTCGGTGAGCCGGCCAAGGATGGCGTGCGCGGCCGGCGTGCGCGCCTCGCCGGCGCCGAAGAACTCCCCGGCCTCGGTCACCGACATCGCGAGCACCTCGCTGATGTCGCGGCCGCCGAAGCGGTGGTCCAGCACCGATGCCTCGAACCGCTTCCCCTCGCACTCCTCGCAAGTGGTGGCGATGCCGGCCATCATCGCCAGGTCGATGTAGATGACGCCGGCGCCGTTGCAGTTGGGGCAGGCGCCCTCGGAGTTGGCGCTGAACAGCGCCGGCTTCACGCCGTTGGCCTTCGCGAACGCCTTGCGGATCGGGTCGAGCAATCCGGTGTACGTCGCCGGGTTGCTCCGTCGCGAGCCGCGGATCTGGCCCTGGTCGATCGTCACCACACCCGCGCCGGCGGGGATCGACCCGTGCACGAGCGAGCTCTTGCCGGAGCCGGCGACGCCGGTGATGACGACAAGCACCCCGAGCGGGATGTCGACGTCGACGTCGCGCAGGTTGTGCGTCGTCGCGCCGCGGATCTCCAGCGTGCCGGTGGGCGTCCGCACCGCCTCCTTGAGGGCGGCCCGGTCGCCGAGATGGCGGCCGGTGAGGGTGCCGCTGGCCCGCAGCCCCTCGACGGTGCCCTCGAAGCAGACGGTGCCGCCCGCCGCACCGGCGCCGGGGCCCAGGTCGACGACGTGGTCGGCGATCGCGATCGTCTCCGGCTTGTGCTCCACCACGAGCACCGTGTTGCCCTTGTCCCGCAGCCGCAGCAGCAGGTCGTTCATCTGCTGGATGTCATGGGGGTGCAGGCCCGTGGTGGGCTCGTCGAAGACGTAGGTCACGTCGGTGAGCGAGGAGCCGAGGTGGCGGAGCATCTTGACGCGCTGCGCCTCGCCGCCCGACAGCGTGCCCGACGGCCGGTCGAGCGAGAGGTAGCCCAGCCCGATCTCCGCGAACGAGTCAAGGGTCCGCTGCAGCGTGGTGAGCAGCGGTGCCACCGACGGCTCGTCGAGGCCGCGGACCCATCCGGCCAGGTCGCTGATCTGCATCGCGCAGGCGTCGGCGATATTGATCTCGCCGATCCGCGACGACCGGGCCGCCTCGCTGAGCCGGGTGCCGCCGCACTCGGGGCAGGTGGTGAAGGTGACCGCCCGGTCCACGAACGCCCGGATATGCGGCTGCAGCGCGTCGGGGTCCTTGGACAGGAAAGACCTCTGGATCTTGAGGATCAGCCCCTCGTAGCTGACGTTGACGCCGTTGACCTTTACCTTGGCCGGCTCGCGGTGCAGGAAGTCGTGCAGCTCTTTCTTGGTGTAATTGCGGATTGGCTTGTCCGGGTCGAGGATGCCCGACTCGATGTAGGGCCGCACGGCAAAAAAGTTGTCCACGGTGTAGCCGGGGATGATGATCGCGCCCTCGGCCAGCGACTTGGAGTCGTCGAAGAGCTGGGTGAGGTCGATATCGGAGACCGTGCCCAGGCCTTCGCAGCGCGGGCACATGCCGCCGGTGCGGGTGAAGGTCTGCCGCACGGTCTTGCCGGCACCGCGTTCGACCGTGATCGAACCGCTCGCCCGGACCGAGGCGACGTTGAAGGAGAACGCGTTGGGCGAGCCGATGTGCGGCTGCCCGAGCCGGCTGAACAGGATGCGCAGCATCGCGTTGGCGTCGGTGGCGGTACCGACCGTGGAGCGGGCGCCGGCACCCATCCGCTGCTGGTCGACGATGATCGCGGTCGTCAGCCCTTCGAGTACGTCGACCTCGGGCCGCGCCAGCGTCGGCATGAAGCCCTGCACGAAGGCGCTGTAAGTCTCGTTGATCAGCCGCTGCGACTCCGCGGCGATCGTGCCGAACGCCAGGGAGCTCTTGCCCGAGCCGGAAACGCCGGTGAACACCGTCAGCCGGCGCTTCGGGATCTCGACGCTGAGGTCCTTGAGGTTGTTCACGCGCGCGCCGTGCACGCGGATCAGGTCGTGGCTGCCGCCAACGTGCAGCGCAGGCGACTGGGTGTCCGCCCTCGTGGCCATGCTCATCGTGTCTCCATCTGTGAGGCGGGCTGCGCGGTCTGCGTCGGCGCCCCCTGGCTTGATCTGGCCAGCTTCCAGCAGTACGCCTGGTTCTCCTTCGCTTCGGCCCGTGGAGCCTCTGTGCCCCGGCACGCGGCGCGCCCGGCCGGCGCGTCAGGCCAGCCCACGACGCTGAGCGCGGGAGCGGGGGTCGGCCCTCATGGGTCCTGAAGCAGCCCGAGGACGTTGCCATCGGGGTCGGTGACGGTGGCCACCAGGCGGCCGCCGCCGACGTCGTGCGCGGGCTCCTTCACGGTGGCGCCCGCGGCGGTCACCTCGGCCAGCTTCGCCTCAATGTCCGGCACATGCCAGTAGGCCACCGGTGAGGTCATGCCCTGCGGCCCGCCGCCCGGCACCAGCCCGATGTGCTGGCCCTCGGCCTCGTAGCCGACGTAGTACGGAGCGTCGTGCTGCGGCGGCAGGCCGAGCAGGGCGGTGTACACCGCCTTGGCCTTCTCCAGGTCGGACACGGGATGCAGCACGGTCTTGATTCCCTGGGTGGAAGAGCCGGTCATGGTCACTCCTGAAGTCGTGGGTCACATCGACCCGGTGTGTACGGTCGTGTTAAGACGAACGGCGAGGCGCGAAATCGGCAGTCGGCATCACAAGTCTGCACCCCACGGGGCCGGCGGCCGGCGGCCCCGGGACGATCGCCGTGCCGGGCTGGCCGGCGGGGCCGACCGTGATCCAGCGCATCCCGCCGTATCCGACGTCGTTGCAGACCTCGAAGCCGAGGGTGTGTCGCGGTAGCAGGCCAGGGATGCGTCCGGGTCGTCATGCGGGAGGAAGGTCTGGTGAATCGTGATGTGCATGACGGTCATGCTAGGCGTGGCTCCGTGACCCGCGCTTCTCCAAAACTGCTCGCTTTCGGCCTGCCCCCAGCCCGGAACACAGCGGCGGAAGCGACCTAGGCTCCTAGCGTCGGTGCCATGACCATTTCGCTCAGCGGCGTGCTAGCCGGGTTGCGGGGCGTCGTGGATGGTGCGCTCGCGCACGTCGGGGAGATAGCGCGCGGCGGTCGCGAAGTCCTTGTCGTCGTGGAGCACAGCCAGGTCGTGCTGGGCTGCGGTAGCGCAGATCATCAGGTCCACGGCCGACAGCGCCCGGTGGGCTCCCTGCCGTAGCAGGCGGTACTGCGCGGACTCTATCCACCGCCACGCTCCCTTGGGGAGCGCCGCATCCGGGTACAGCGCTTCGAACATTCCCGACATCTGCTCGTACTCGTCAATGGTGCGGGCCGAGCGGCGGAACTCGACGCGCTGAGGGTGACAGGACCCGACCGCGCCCGCAGAGACGACCTCTGCCCAGGCCGCCCGCAGCGCTGGGTCCCGCAGGATCCGCCACAGGCCTGAGGAGTCCAGCAGGTAGCGGATCACGTCGCCGGGTCTTTCTCAGCCGCCCGGCGATGGTCCCACCCTTCGAAATCCCAGCCCGCTGCCAGCGTCGCATAGTGCTCCAGGGCCGCGATCCGGCGGTGCCGGGCTGCGAACTCCCGCAGCGCAACGTTCACAGTCTCCTTCTTCGTCTTAGCCCCGGACAACCGCATGGCCTCGGCGAGGGCGTCCTCGTCGATGTCGATCTGCGTCAGCGCCATCATCCGCCCCGAAATTGTTGATGATGTATGCCCCTAGTGTAGGTCATCAACATTGTCCGGGACAGGAATCAGCACGCAACAGACGAGCGCGAGCCCGGCGTTCCGCGCCGAGTTGCCGGTGACCGCGCGGGCCTGCCCGCCCGCGCCAGCGCGCAGGGCGAGGCGCCGGCCGGAACGCGGGCGGCTGCCATGCCCGGTGCCGGTAAGGTCTGCCCGGGCCATGTTCCGCGGGAGTGGGGAAAGATTGTGCCGGTCCTTATCGAAACGGTGGCATGGGTGCACCTGGAGAACGGCAGGATCCTGTGCGCCCGGCCACGCGGGAAGGACATCTTCTACGTCCCCGGCGGGAAGCGCGAAGGCGCGGAAAGCGACCTGCAGGCCCTGCTGCGCGAGATCACCGAGGAACTGGCGGTCGCGCTGCTGCCGGAGACGGTGCGGCACCTGGGCACCTATGAGGCAGATCAGCCCGGCAGCCACCCGGGCGCAGCGGTAGTGCGCATGAGCTGCTACACCGGCGGCTACTGCGGGACGCTGGCCCCCAGCAGCGAGATTGAGGAGCTCGCCTGGTACACCTACGCGGACCGTCACCGGGTACCGCCTGTCGACCAGTTGCTCTTCGACGACCTCCAGGCAGCCGGCCGGCTGCGGGCCGGGTAGGCGTCCAGAAGCAGCGGCACGCGCGCGTCGTCACGGTCCGCTGGGATGCCGGCCGCCGCAAGCCGGTCCCGCTCACCCATGCCGAGCGCGCGCCACTGGCGGCAGCCATGGCCACTGGCCCTTCCCGGACAAGCACCACCTGAAGGCAGCAGGACGCTGCACCGCCGGAGGCGGTGGCGGAACGTATCACCGTACCGGGCTGAGGCCGGCGGCGGTGAGCAGGGAGGCGTCCCGGTCATCGCCGGAGCCGGCGGCAATATCGACGATCGCGGTGCCCACCTGCTCCGGGGTGAGCGCCGGGTCGCGGCCTTCGAGGAAGGCGGGGATATCGACGCCCTGCCTGGCGGCGTAGGCGGCGACTGCGGCCGCGCCCAGGTCCGTTTCCGGGGTGAGCTGAGGCAGCACGGCGGTGAACCTGATGCCGAGCGCGTTGCGGCCCGACTCGGCGGCGGCGTAGGAGGCGATGAACCGGATGGCGGCCTTGGCCCCGGCGTAGCCGCCGGACAGTGGCGAGCCGTTGACCGCGGCTCCGCTGGAGATGGCGATGACCACGCTGCCTGGCCGCAGGGGAAGCAGCAGCGCCTCGCGGGTCCAGTTGAACACGTGCTGCACGTCGACTTCCCAGTTGCGGCTGAAGGTCTGCCAGGTTTGCCGGTGGATCGGCCGGGCCAGGGGAGCCGCCCCGGCGTTGAGGACCAGCGTGCGGGGGCGGTACTTGTCCAGGAGCTGGCCCGCGACCACCGGGTCGGTGGCGTCCGCGGCGACGGGGGTGAAGGTGCCGCCGAGTTGTGCGCGTACTTCCTCGAGCCGGGCGTGGTCGCGGGCGACCCCGACGACGTGCGCGCCGTGCGCGGACAGGGCGATGGCGATGGCGCGGCCGAAGCCCCGGCTGGCGCCGGTGACCAGTGCCGTCGTTCCGGAAAGGTCTTGCGTTGGCATGCGGGACTCCCGTGCTGTGTAGGAGGTGGTGGTCCGGTTAAACCCCGGCGGGTGCAGGCTGGGGCTTCTGGGATGTGCTGGCGACCGCCTTGGCCAGTTCGTCGCGGCGGACGAGGAGGTAGGTCACCGGGACCGCGCACAGGCCGATTGCGCCGCAGGCCCAGAACGCCCATTGGAAGCCGCTGGTGAGTGCCGCGGCTGGCGCGGCGCCCTGGTGCAGCAGGGTGCTGGCGTGGGTGGCGGCGATCGTGGACGCTATGGCGACGCCGATCGCTCCGCCGAGCTGCTGGGACGTGTTGATGAGCCCGGAGGCAAGGCCGGCCTCGTGCTCGGCGACCCCGGCCAGGGCGGCGATCGAGACCGGGATGAAGGCGAACGCGGTGCCGACTCCGACGACCGCGAACGGTCCGGCCAGGCTGTCCCAGAAATGCCCGTGCACGGGCACCTGGGTTGCCCACAGGATGCCGCCGCCGATCATGGCCATGCCGGCCGCCATCACGAGCCTGGCCTGGCCGCGGGTGACCAGCGCCTGCGACAGGCCGGCGAAGGCGACCGAGGTGAGCGTCGCCGCCAGCCAGGCGAGGCCGGCCTTCAGCGCGGAGTAACCGAGTACCTGCTGCATGTAGAGGGTGCCGATGAAGATGAACGCGAAGAAGCTGCCGCCGAGCAGCACGCCGACCGCGTTCGCGCCCGCCAGCGTCTTGCTGCCGAATATCCGCAGCGGCATCAGCGGCGCCTCCACGCGCGTCTCGATGACCACGAAGGCGACGAGCAGGGCGGCGGACACCGCGAGCAGCGTCACCGTCCTGGCGGTACCCCAGCCGACCTGCGGGGCGGTCGAGATCGCGTAGACGAGCAGCGACAGGCCGCCGGTCACGGCGACCGCGCCGAATGGGTCGTAGCGCCGGCGTTCCGTGGCGAGCCGGCTCTCCGGCACGACGCGCGGGGCGAGCAGCAGCGCCGCGGCTCCGATCGGGACATTGAGGAAGAAGATGAACTGCCAGCCGGCGTAGCGGGTGAGCAGGCCGCCGGCGATCACCCCGACGGTCGCGCCGCTCGCCCCGATGGCGCCCCACACGCCCAGCGCCTTGTTCCGCTCGGCGCCTTCCGGGAACATGTTCATCACGATGGACAGCGCCGCCGGGAGCACGATCGCCGCGCCGAGCCCCTGCAGGCAGCGCATCGGGATCAGGAACTCCTCCGCCGTGGCCAGCCCGCAGCCCAGCGACGACGCGGTGAATACCGCCAGGCCGGCCATCAGGATGCGGCGGCGCCCCAGCAGATCCGCGGCGCGGCCGCCGAGCAGCAGGAAGCCGCCGAAGGTGAGCCCGTAGCCGGTGACGACCCATTGCAGGCTCGATTCCGGCATGTGCAGCTTGCGGCCGATTGTCGGCAGCGCGACGTTGACGATCGCGAGGTCCGCGACCGTCATGAAGAACGAAACAGCCAGCACCGCGAACGCGCGCCAGCGATGAACCTGATTCATTACCTGACCCCTGGTAGTGGTAGCCGATCTTTACCTCTACAGATCCGGGGCGCACGGAAAACTGACCGGGGAACCGCGGGGCAGATAATGTGCCCGCCGGCCGGTGATTTTCGTGGCCGGGCCGGATCTGTACCAGTGACGGCGCGGCCCGCGACGCCCGGAGGGAGCAGCCATGGCAGTCAGCGAGGATTTCGCGCGCCTCACCGACCCGTTCCGGCCTGAATTGCTGGCGCACTGCTACCGCATGCTGGGCTCGGTCCACGATGCCGAAGACCAGGTGCAGGAGACCATGATCCGCGCCTGGCGGTCCTACGGCGAATTCGAGGGACGGGCGTCGCTGCGGACCTGGCTCTACCGGATCGCAACCAACGCCTGCCTGCGCGCGCTGGAGAACAGCGGCCCTCGGCCATTGCCGTCCGGCCTTGGCGGCCCGAGCGAGTACCCAGAAGCTCCGCTGGCCGCGGTGCGACCGGAGGTTCCATGGCTGCAGCCCATTCCCGACACGCTGGTGAGCGCCGGGTACGCCGATCCAGCCGAGATCGTCGCGTCGCGGCAGAGCATGCGGCTGGCCCTGATCGCCGCCTTGCAGTACCTGCCCGCCCGGCAGCGTGCCGTGCTGATCCTGCGCGACGTGCTGCGCTGGCAGGCAGCGGAGGTCGCTGAGCTGCTCGGCACCACAACCGCCGCGGTGAACGGCATGCTGCAGCGCGCCCGGACGCGGCTCGAGCAGGCTGCCCCCGACGAGGACCAGATTCACGAGCCCGCCGACCCGGCCGACCGCGCCTTGCTCGACCGGTACGCCGCCGCGTTCCAGAACGCCGACATCACGGCGGTCATGCGGCTGCTGCGCGATGACGCCGTGTTCGAGATGCCGCCGGAGCCGACCTGGTTCACCGGCCGTGAGCTGATCGGGCGGTTCCTGCAGTCCCGGGTCCTCACCGAACCCGGCCGCTTCCGGATGATCCCGACGGCCGCCAACGGCCAGCCCGCGCTAGCGGCCTACATGCGCGGCCACGACGGCGTGTACCGCGCACACTCGGTATGTGTGCTCACCATCGCCGCATCGCGCGTCACACGGGTCACCTCGTTCAACGACCCGGGCCTCCTCGCCACCTTCGGCCTGCCGGAGACAGTCCCGGCCGCCGCGGCCCCGGTACCCGGCTGATGACCCGGGCAGGCCCGACGGCATGGCCGGCCGAGGGTGCCCGGCTACTCGGGCCGTCGATCAGCTACGCTCTCGGCGTGGTCCTGGCCGTCACGCCGGAACTCCTGTCGTGCCCGACGCCGTGCCGGGAATGGGACCTGCGGATGCTGCTCAGGCACGCCAGCGAATCCCTGGCCGCGCTCGGCGAGGGCATCGAAACCGGACGCGTTGGCCTGGGTCCCGCCGCCGAGGACGTTGACCTGGCGGCTGACCCCGCCCGCGCCTTCCGCGACCGTGCCTGCCAGCTGCTCGACGCCTGGACCAGCCCCGGCTACCAGCGCCAGGCCATCGAGATGGCCGGCTGCCCGCTAGCGGCCAGCCTGATGGCCGCCGCGGCCGCCCTCGAGGTCACCGTCCACGGGTGGGACGTATCCCGGGCGTGCGGGCAGCGCCAGCCGATCCCGCGCGCCCTGGCCACCGCCCTGCTGGTGATAGCCCCGGCGCTGGTCCCCCGGGCCGGCCGGCACCCCCTGTTCGCGGCGCCGGTCACCGTGGCAGCAACGGCCGGCCCCAGCGACCGGCTAGCCGCCTTCCTCGGGCGCACTCCGCAGGCATAGCGCACAGGCCAGTCCACTACTGCCCGGCCGGACCGTGGCCGGATCTGGCGATCCCGGCGAAGCCGTCGAGGCATTCGCGATCCGCGTCAGGCTGGCTGCGGAACTTCCGGGACGGGCAGGCGATCGAGTGCGCTAGGTCATGCGGTAGCGGATCACCAGTCGCGGTGGTCGAGCTTCTCCAGGCGCAGGTCATCGTCGAGCTGCCACGGCAAGCCGGCATCGTCGGTGAATCGCGCGGCCGCATCGCGGCAGCGCCAGCAGTTCCCGGTGTTCTGGCCGCCGCACCACCGGCCTGTCATGTGCGGCCACTGGCGCACGAACACGACGTAGGCCAGGGTGCCGAGGACCGCGCTGAGTGCCCAGTCGAGCCAGGTCACGAGGTCACCTCCGCAGGCGCCGATTCCAAAATAGTTATTCCCTACAGGAATCATCGCTAATCATAGCGGACCGGACCGGGCCGGGCGGTTCTCCTCGGTGGAGCGGATGATGCCAGCGGGAGCGCCGGCCGCCCAAGTCCGGCCGTCAGGGGGCGGTAAGCGCCTCGGCGACCCGGTCGAACACGAGCCCGGCCATTGCCCCGGCCATCGTGACCGCCTGCACCGAGCCCGCCCGGTAAAGCGCGAAGCAGCTCTCATCCCGCGGCACGAAGATGGCCCGGACGAAGCGAACATCGGCGCCCGCCCGGGCGGCCTCCTGCGCCCCGGCGCGAGCCTGCACGGCCACGCCGCCCAGAGCCGCATCTCCCGGTAAGTAGAACTTCGCCAGGTAGAGCGCGATGTGCAGCGTAAGCCGCAGGCCCGCACGCCGTGAACGCGGAGATCCACACCTAATGGGGGAGTGGCTCAACCCCCCTCCCGGGCAGCGCATCTTGCTGATCGGGGCAAGATAGGGCCACGAGCGTGCGGGTGGCTGCTGGCTCACTCGACAGTGACGCTCTTTGCCAGGTTACGGGGCTTGTCGATGTCGCGGCCGAGGGCGAGCGCCGCGTGGTACGCCAGTAGCTGCAGCGGGATGCCGAGCAGGATCGGCTGCAGCTCCGGCTCGGTGGTCGGGACGCTCAGCGTCGCATCGACACCGGGGACGGACAGCGGCGAATTCGTCACCACCACGACGGGGCCGCTGCGCGCGCGGATCTCCGCGACCGTGGCCATGTTCTTGTCCAGCATGTGGTCGTCGGGGACGATGACGACGGTCGGGATGCTCTCGCTGACCAGCGCGAGCGGGCCGTGCTTCAGCTCAGCCGCCGGGTATGCCTCCGCGTGGATGTAGGAGATCTCCTTGAGCTTCTGTGCCCCCTCGAGGGCCACGTGATAGCCGCGAACCCGCCCGACATAGAAGGCACTGGAGGCGGCAGCGAGGCTCTTGGCGGTCTCGGCGATCGCATCCTCGCCGGCCAGGATCTCGGCGATCTGGCCGGGCAGCGCCTCCAGCGCCCGTACGAGCCGGCCGCCGTCGGCCGGCCCGACGTCGCGGATACGGCCGAGGTGAAGTGCCAGCAGAGCGAAGGCAACCACCGTCGACGTGAACGTCTTCGTCGAGGTGACCGAGACCTCCGGCCCGGCGTGCAGGTAGATCCCCGACCCGCACTCGCGGGCCACGGTGCTGCCTGGCGTGTTGACCACGCCAAGCACGCTGCCGCCCTTGCGCTTGATCTCCTGGACCGCCGCGAGGGTGTCGAACGTCTCACCGGACTGGCTGATCGCTATGTAGAGGGTCGCGGGCTCGATCACCGGGTTCCGGTAGCGGAATTCAGAGGCGGTCTCGGCGTCGGCAGGGATCCGGGTGAGGCTCTCGATCAGGCAGGCGCCGGCCAGGCCCGCGTAGAAGGCGGAGCCGCATCCCAGGACCTTGATCCGGCGCAGCGCCAGCACGTCTCGCGGGGTGAGCTCGATTCCGCCGAGGTGAGCGGTAGCGAAGCGGCGGTTGAGCCGGCCGCTGAGCGCCCGCTCGACGGCCACCGGCTGCTCGTGGATCTCCTTGTGCATGTAGTCGGCGTGCCCGGCTTTGTCGTAAGCCGTCTTCGACACCGGCGCGGTGGTGGGCCGCTTTTCCGTCGGCTCGGCGTCGAGGGTGAAGGTGCGGAACCCGTCGGCCTCGAGCACCGCCATCTCACGGTCGTCGAGGTAGACGACCTGGTCGGTGTGACGTACCAGCGCGGACGCGTCCGAGGCCACGAAGTGCTCGCCTTTGCCGATGCCAAGGAGCACCGGGCTGCCGTTACGCGCGACGACGATGCGGTCGGGCTGGCGCAGGTCGATGACGGCGATCCCGTACGCGCCCTCGACGAGGAGCAGCGCGGCGCGCACGGCCTCCTCGAGCTCTTTTTCCGGCTGCGCGGCGATGAGGTGGGCTAGCACCTCGGTGTCGGTCTCCGAGGTGAACACGGCGTCGGCCAGGACAGTGGCCCGCAGTTCGAGGGCGTTCTCGATGATCCCGTTGTGGACCACGGCGATGGCATGCGCGCTGTCGACGTGCGGGTGGGCATTGGCGTCGGTCGGCTTCCCGTGGGTCGCCCAGCGGGTATGGCCGATGCCCACGCTGCCGCGCAGCCGCTTGGGAGCCGTGGCGATCAGGCCATCGACGCGGCCTGCGCGCTTATGTACCTTCAGGTCGCCGCGAGTTATGACGGCGACGCCGGCCGAGTCGTAGCCGCGGTACTCAAGGCGCTGGAGTCCCTCGAAAAGGACAGGCACCGCGTCCTTGCCGCCGACATAGCCGACAATTCCGCACATAAGATATTTCTCCTAGCCGTAGATCACGCGCCGGATCTGGCGTTCAGAAAACTGCGGGGCGGCGACGGGACGGCCGGCCAGCTCGATGGCGATGCGCCGGAAAGTCTCGGCGTTGGCCAGCCTCGCTGCCTGCAGCTCGCGGTGGCGGCGGCGGATGAACGCGTCCGCCGGCTCGCTGAAGTAGGCGATAACCTCCTCGACGACCCGGGAGGCCGCTGCCTCCGACAGCAGCGTTGTGCGGGCGAGATGCCTCGCAAGCTCGTCCCACTGCTCGCTGACCATAGCGGTGAGCCTAGTATTGAGAGTGCAAAACTTCAATATCCTGCCCGATTCCGGGCAGGATATTGACTATAGTCGGCCCGTAATTCTCTTTTGAGCCGATCCAGGTGAGCCGATGCAAGAGGCCGGCGGGTTTGGCCGGCTCAAGATCACGATGGACTCCGGGGGTGAGGCGGCAGGTGTTCCCCTCGCGCCGGCGCGCCGGCGCTCTGCAGCCCGGACTCAAGGCAGGTGCCACCGTTCCGGCACCCCGCAAGCCCCGGGACTGGACGGCAGCCCGCACCCTGCTCGCGCGATACGCGGTCGCCTGGCTTTACCTGGCAGGCTTCGTCATCGCCGAACTGGTCTACGCCGCCTTGTCCGCCCACGATCAGTCGGCGGTGCTGCAGTGGGCAAGCACCAGCGTGGTCAACCTGCGCCATGACCCAGTGGGCTCGCTGGCTGCCTCGGCGTTCATCCCGGGGTCGTTCGCCAGCGCCTGGCCCCTCCTGATCGCCCTCGCCATGTTCGGCGCTAACCGGGTGCTGGGGAACTGGCGCACTGCGGTGGTCTGCGCCGCCGGGCATGTGCTCGGCACGCTGGTGAGCGAGGGCATCGTCGACTACCGGGTGGCGCACGGACTGCTGCCAGGCTCCGATACCCGCCTGCTGGACGTGGGCCCGTCCTACGTCGTCGTGTCCGCCATCGCGGTGGCCGCGGTGTATGGCTCGTGGCCGGCCCGTGCCGCCGCCGTGCTCGATTTCGCCGTCCTTGTCGTCGTGGGCGACATCTTCGGCGGCCTGAGCAAGCTGGACGTGGCGGCGGTCGGCCACACGACGGCGATCACGGTCTCGGTCGTGCTCGGCAGCCTGCTGGCATGGCAGCTTCGCCGGAGCGGCGGCGGCGGCAGCATGGCAGGAAGCCCCGAAGGCGCCGCCGAGGAAGCCGGCGGGCCCGCTCGTCTCGAATGACGGACTGCCAGGGTCTCTGGGCCGCTGCAGGGCGCGACGGCAAGGCCGCCTTTCGAACGGGTTCTCGCCGGTGCCGGGCTACGCTCGGAGCCCAAGGTACTTAAGTATGTCGTCCCCGTATAGATCGAAGACTGGCGTGCCGCCCGTATGAACGAAAATGACTCGCGTTCCCTCTCGCATGACGCCTTGCTCGGCGTCGGCGATCAGCGCGGCGAAAGCCTTGCCAGTGTAGACGGGGTCGAGCACGATGGCTTCGTGTGAAGCAGCCAGTGTCATCGCTTCCAGCGACTCAGGCGTTGGCTCCGCATAGCCAGGGCCAATATACCGCGATACATTTTCTATCGAGTCCGGGTCGAGGGGGGCAGGCGGCAGCCCAAGTAGCGCGCGGGCGGCATCGTAGCATCGCCCGATAATCGTAGTCGCATCCCAGTCAATAGGAGCTACTCCGATCACGGTCGTCTTAAGTCCGAGCAAGTCCCGGGCTAGAAGGAAGCCAGCTTGATTGGCCCCGGCCGAAGACAAATATACTACATCTATTGGCTCTGTGGATTGCTCGAAAATTTCAACGAAGCATTCGGCCGAGGCTAGGGTGGCCAGCGGGCTAATTCTGTCACGTTCATACAGATAGTAGTTCTTGTGCGGATTGGCCGTAGAAAGACGCTCATAGAGGCGGCTCTTCTCGGCTTCAATGCCATTGCCTAGTTCAGCATCGACGACATGGACGACAGCTCCTAGCAGGTGATCGAGCAGGAGATTGCCGCGAGAATGGACGGTCCTGGATGAGTTTCTTACTACCAGATGACATTCCAGACCTAGCCGGGCGCATCCGGCTGCCACCTGGCGGCAGTGATTAGACTGCCCGGCCGCTCCGTGGATCACCGCGTCTGCATTGGCTGCTAGCGCATCAGCAAGGGTAAATTCCACCACCCGTGCGTAGTTACCGCCGAATGTCAGGCCAGCGCAGTCTTCGCGCTTTATTCTCAGCGTAATTCCCAGTCGCTCAGATAGCCTTGGCGCTAGATCAAGTGGCGTGGGCAGGTGAGATAGGCAGATGCGCGGCACGGAGTTCAGCAGCTCACGCACCTGGATTGGCGTGTACTGAGCAGGTGCCGACACGGCTTTTCCCATCTGGTAAGGTTGATGCCCGAGTTCTGGCCGGCGCGCCGAGCCCTTCTCCGCGCTCCTGGTGCGCTCAATTCCGGCCATCGAAATCCTTGGCTAGCCTTGAGACAATGAGCTGGGCAGCGACTGTACTGCCACGCAGGAATCTGAAGAATGGCCCGAAGTCGCGTACCGCTGTAATACCGGACAGAAACAGTCCGGGTATAGCTGACTGGAAGTAATTGTCGAGCACCGGATAGCCTCCGCTGAGACTTAGCGATGCAGGGCCAGCTCGCGTCAATGTCCTCATATAGGAGAGCTTTCGTATATCAACCCGGTAGCCGGTTGCGCAAATAATATGATCGACTACTATTCGATCCCCGCACGAAAGGATTACCTCGATCTCACCGTTGGGCCGCTCCTTGCAGGCGGCTAGGCGCGTTTTCGCCCACTGCTTTATTGATCCCCTGGTGATTCTTGCCGCTAGCCACGGCTCCAGCCTCCGTCGGCCCTCCACGGAGAACTGCTGCATAAGCGCCTCCCTATCCGCACTGGAGAGACGGCGGAACCACCCGCGGACACTAAGGGTAAGATCCATCATTTCTTCCACGGACGCCCAGAAATCATGGTTTGCGGATCTCAAGGCGGGCGGGTCGTGACGATAGACAATATGGATCTTTTCGGCCTTGCCATCCTCGCACATGAGAGCGGCCCATTCAAAGGCGCTTTGCCCGCCGCCTATAATGAGATATCGGCGTCCGGCGACCAGATCGAAGTCGGTGAACTGTGCGGTATGTGAATAACAGCCTGGCGAAAGTTGCTGCGATATTCCCTTCGGCAGGTTCGCGAAGTCTCTGACGCCAGGAGCCGCCACGACATTATCGGCAATGATTATATTCCCGTTTGTCAGGCTTGCCTCGAACAAGCCGTCGTGCCGGGTCAGGTCTTTAACAAAACTGCGGCGTACTTCCAGGTTATACTGGTGCCGGAACCAATCTGCGTATTCGATGAACAATTCGGCTGGTACCGGGAGCACATCCTTTTCACGCAATCCGCGCTCCTCGATATATGCACGAAGAGTAAATGTTCGGAGCGGATCGATCTGCCATCCGGTGCCGGTCCTCAGCAGCATGCCGCGCGGCATGCTCTGCCGCCAGAATCCCATGGGCTCACCAAGGATGATGGAAGTAATGCCGGCGTGCTTTGCGTAGCTGGCGGTAGACAGGCCGTAAGGTCCGGCGCCGATGACAAGTAACGAGGTACGTTCCATCGCTGGCCACTCTTTCCAAGCTGACTCTTACCATGACTGCGAGGTCGCGTAGCGGGGCATTGAGGAATGAGCCGTGCATTCGGTGCCAGAAATCAGTCTACAGTCCCGCTGATCGGCACCCCTGTGCTCAGCGCCGTGCTGGTGAACTGACCCGGGCATGCTCAGCAGGCGGCGTGCCGGGGGAGGTCACACCAGCCCCTCGGCCTGCAGCTGCCGGAGCGTCGCGGCCAGTGCCGCGGCCGTCTGCTCGACATCGCGCTCGCTGTGCGCGGTGCTCAGGAAACCCGACCCGCGGAACAGGTGAACGCCCCAGCGCAGCATGCTGCAATGCAGCGCCGCAGACACCTGCCGGGCGGGCCCGGATTTCAGCGTCGCCGGATCGAGTTCCTCCGGCCCGTCCGGCCCGAGCAGCAGATGAAAGGTGGAACTCTCCCCGTAGGCACGGCCGGCCACACCGCACCGCTCAAACACCGAGGTGAGCTCACCGCGCAGCGAGGCCGCGAGGCGGGCGGCCCCGTCCTGCGCCTCGCCCGAGGCCACCAGGCCGAGCGCGGTCACCCCGGCGGCGGCGGACAGCGGGTGGGCGTTATGCGTACCGGGGTGCGCGACCCGCCGCGGATCGTGGCGGACTGCGCCGAGGTGATCCATCACGTCGGCTCGCCCGCACACGGCGCCGCCCGGCATGCCGCCGGACAGGATCTTGCCGAGCGCGGTGAGGTCCGGGCGCACCCCGGAGAGTTGCTGCACGCCGCCGGGCGCCCAGCGGAAGCCACTGATGACCTCATCGAAGACGAGCAGCGCGCCGGACTCGTCAGCCAGCCGGCCAGCCGCCTGGAGGAACCCGGCAGGCAGCGGCACCGTCCCCCAGGCCGCCCCGGAGGGCTCAAGGATGACGGCCGCGACGTCGCCGGCCGCGAGTGCCTCGGCCAGGGCGGCCGCGTCGGCCGGGATGGTGACGACGGAACTCACGATCCCAGGGGGCAGGCCCGCGGTGTCCGGCCCGTCGAACGGCGGGTCAGCCCCGATCGCGACCTGGTCGTGCCAGCCGTGGAAATGCCCGGCCAGCCTGATGACCTTCCCCCGGCCGGTGGCGGCACGGGCGAGCCGCAGCGCAAGCAGCGTCGCTTCCGTCCCGCTTGAGGTGAAACGGACGCGCTCGGCGGAAGGGACCAGCCGGATGACCGCCTCGGCCCACTCGCTTTCCAGCTCGTGGCAGGCGCCCGGATGAAACGATCTGGTCGCCTGCTCGCGGACGGCGGCAACGACGGCCGGATGACCATGCCCGAGCAGCAGCGAGCCGTGGCCCATGACGTAACAGATCAGCTCGTGGCCATCCAGATCCCACTTGCGTGCGCCGTCGGCCCGCTCGACGGCCAGCGGGAACGGCTTGGCGAGGCGCGCGTCATGGGTCACGCCAGCGGGCAGCAGCCGCCGGGCACGGGCATGCAATGCCCCTGAGCGGGGGTTGTCCCTGGCCCACGCCGCCACTACGCTCTCGGTGCCGGCGGCCGGATCCTGACGCGCTTCGGCCCGCATGACGTCCCCTTCCCTCGTTCCGGTCCGGTTCCTTCCCGTCCAGGCCGGTCACCTATCGCCCTAGTCGCTCATCGCCGGAAATCCTATGCTGACTCGCAGTTCAGGACTTGGCCACGGGGCCCGGGCGGACTCACCTCCTGCTGGTTTCCGCAGCCTGCTGGTTTCCGCAGCAAGGCGGGAATGCTCAGTTCCGCCCTGCCGGGCCCGCCAGGGGCAGGTCTCGTATCCTGGCCCGGCGTGCTTCCGGCATTTGGCGGCGGCCGGCTACGGCGGCCGGTAGCGGGAACTCCCGTCCGCTCATCAGCTGGGCTCGCTCCATCAACGGAAGGTGACAGCGCGTGAGAGCAGTGACGTTCAACGGCGCCGGCGGCAACGAGGTCGTGCGCTTCGAGGAACGCCCCGATCCGGTTCCCGGTGACCACGAGGTACTCGTGGCCGCCCGCTTCGCCGGGGTCAACTGGGCCGATGTCGCGCAGCGGCTGGGCAATTACCCGGCGCCGCCGGGGTCACCGGCCGACATACCCGGCCTTGAGGTGGCCGGCGTGGTGCAGGCGGCCGGGCCGCAGGTCCGGGCCTGGCGGGCGGGCGACCGGGTCTTCGGCGTAGTGGGCGGCGGCGGGCTGGCTGACCGGGTCCGGGTGCACGAGCGGCACCTCGCGGCCGTCCCGGCCGGCCTCGGCGAGGATCTCGCCGCCGCCGTGCCGGAGGCGTACATCACCGCGCACGACGCCGCCTTCACCCGCTGCGGGCTGGAACTCGGTGAGGTGCTGCTCGTCAACGGGGCCAACGGCGCGGTCGGCTCGGCCGCGGTCCAGCTCGGCCTGGCGGCCGGGGCGCGGGTAGTCGCCAGCGTCCGGTCGGCGGGCGCCGGAGACGCCCTCGCCAGGGCCGGCGCGGTCGTGGCCAGCCCTGACAAGGTCGCTGAGCAGCTAGCTGCCCTCGGCGGCGCCGACGTGGTGGTCGAGCTGATCGGCGCGCAGAACCTCCAGGCTGACTTCCGGGTGCTGGCCGTCAAGGGCCGGATCGTGGTTGTCGGTACCCCGGCCGGATCCGACGGCGCGATCTCGCTGCGCGCCCTGATGGGGAAGCGGGCCAGCCTGTACGGCACCATGCTGCGGGCCAGGCCGCTGGAGGAGAAGGCAGCGGCGGTGCAGGCGTTTGCCCGGTCTGTCGTACCGCTGCTGGCCGCGGGCCGGGCACTGCCGAAAATTGACCGGGTGTTCCCGGCCGCCGAGGCCACGGCGGCGTTTGACTACCTGGTGCAGCCCGGCAAGTCAGGAAAGGTCCTGCTGGACTTCGGCTGAGCCCGGCGGCGTGCCCGAGCGACTCGCGGCGGACGTGCAAGCGACCGCCCGCCGCGAGCCCGCTCTCAGTGCGCCGTCGCGAGGGACGACCTCAGCCATTGGAGCCCGTTCCAGCGAAGCGCCTCGTTCCGCTCGGTCTTGGCCGAGCTGATGTAGCCCCCCACGGCCACGCAGTGGGTGTGCCCGGTGCAGGAAACGCCGTTCAGTTCCCTGGTATCCCCGTCATCCCCAGCGGTTTTCTGGCCGGGTTGTGGGACGTGCACGGCAGACCAGCTGACGCCGTTCCACCCCAGCACCACGTTGTGGCCGATCCCGTCAGTGATGTGGCTCCCGACGGCCCAGCAGCTGAAGCGCGAGCCGCAGCTGACGCCGTTAAGGATGTGCACGCTGCTGCCCGAGGTCCCCGGATCGGGGGTGGCGACCCTGGACCAGCTGGTTCCGTCCCAGTACAGCGCCTCGTTGAACTGCCCGGCCCCGTGATCGTAGCTGCCGACGGCCCAGCAGTTGCTGGACGAGGTGCACGTGACGGCCGTGAGCTTGCTGTGGTGGCCGGTCCCTGGATTGGCGGTGGTGGTCCGCAGCCAGCTGAACCCGTTCCAGCGGAGCGCATCGTTCAGCTCGGCGCTGTCCGCGCCGACGTAGCCTCCTACGGCCAGGCAGGAGTTGAACGTGGTGCAGCTAACGCCGGAGAGCTCCCTGCCATCCCCGACGACTTTCTGGCCGGGTTCGGGGACGTGCACGACGGACCAGCGTGCGCCATTCCACCACAGCGCCGCATTCTCGCCGATCCCGCCCTGAGTGGTGTGGCTCCCGACGGCCCAGCAGTCCCTGAACGAGACGCAGCTGACGCCGTTAAGGGAATTCGCGACATTTCCTGGCATCCCCGGCTGGGGGGTGGCGATCTTGGACCACCTGGTTCCGTCCCAGTGCAGCGCCTCGTTCAGCGGCGTGGTTCCGCGGTCGAAGCTGCCGACGGCCCAGCAGTTCCTGGCCGAGATGCACGTGACGGCGGCAAGGCTGCTCTGGTGGCCGGTGCCCGGATAGGGGATGGCGACCCTCAGCCATCGAGACCCGTCCCAGTGCAGCGCCTCGTTCAGCTCGGCAGTCGAATTCTCGTAGCTGCCGACCGCCCAGCAGTTGCGGGATGAGGTGCAGGCAACTCCCCGCAGGATGCTGGAGATGCCCGGGTTCGGCAGCACCCAGCCGCCGAAGACTCGGCCGTTCGCGGTGCGACTGCTCGCGGTGCGACTGCTCGCGGTGCGAGGGGGTGCGCTGCGGCCGGGTACGGCCTGTCCCGCGGTCGGTGCGTGCCGGACGGTGGCTGCCGCCGCGCCCGGCAGCCCGCCGGCCAGCCCGGACAGGACCAGCAAGCCAACTACCGCAGCAGCAGCCGGCGCGGGCGCCAGCATGCCTTTCATCTCCATATCGTGATCCTTCCCCCGTCGAACGGGCAGCCAGCCCGCTATTCGCGGCTAATGCCGCAATTGCTTATACTCGTTCGCAATATGATTGCCGCGACGATTCAACGACGACAACGCATTCTCCTCGACACGGCGGAGGAAAGCTACCCACCTCGCAAAAGTCTCGACGACTCGCAAAAAGTATCGACGAGACAGATATGCGGCCGGGCATATATCGCGGTAACGCGCAATTCGGCCGGCGCTGTCTCAGGTGCCATCGCTAACCCGCTGGCTGGACCACGCGTTCCCGTTCCAGTGCAGTGCGACGTTCCGGCGCGCCGCGGCGGTGCTGTCCCAGTAGCTGCCGACTGCCCAGCAATTCGCCGCGGACGTGCAGGCGACCGCCGCGAGCCTGTTCTGGGCGCCGGCGCCGATACCGCCAGGATCGGGGACCGCGACGGCTGCCCAGCTGGTCCCGTTCCAGCCGAGGACGTCGTTCAGGAGTGCCCCGCCGAGGGTGTGGTTGCCGACGGCCACGCAACTGGCGGCAGCGGCGCAGGCCACGCCGTTGAGTTCGGCGCTGCCAGGAGTGGCGGCGGCGGACCAGCTCGTCCCGTTCCAGCGAATGGTCCCCTTGCCGCTGGCCTGCCCCCGGACGGCCCAGCAGCGCGCAGCGGCTGTGCAGGTGACGCTGCTGAGTGCGCCGCTGCCGTGCGTGGCGACCCGCAGCCATCGGGTCCCGTTCCAGCGGAGCGCCTCGTTCCGCTCGGACCTGGCCTTGCTGACGTAACCTCCGACGGCCAGGCAGTCGCCGGCCGAGCGGCAGGCGACACCGGAGAGTTCCCTTCCATCCCCGGCAACGTTCGCGCCGGGGTCTGGCGCGTTGACGGCGGCCCAGCCGGCGCCGTTCCACCGCAGCACCGCATTCCGGCCTATCCCGCGGTCACTAATGTGGATCCCGACAGCCCAGCAGCTCGTGCGCGAGGCGCAGCTGACGCCGTCAAGCATGTGCGCGCCGCTTCCCGGGATCCCTGGATCGGGGGTGGCGATCCTGGACCAGCTGGTTCCGTCCCAGTGCAGCGCCTCGTTCAGCTGCGCGGTTCCGCGGGCGTAGCTGCCGACGGCCCAGCAGTTCCTGGCCGAGGTGCACGCGACGGCGGTGAGGCTGCTGTGGTGGCCCGGGCCGGTCCCGTGATCGGGGGTGGCGATCTCGGACCAGCTGGTTCCGTCCCAGTGCAGCGCCTCGTTCAGCTGCGCAGCCCCGGTCTGGTAGCTGCCGACAGCCCAGCAGTTGCGGACTGAGGTGCAGGCGACATCCTGCAGGGTGCTCGAGAGGCCCGGGCTGGGCACCGCGGGGCCACTGACGGTGCGGCCGGTCACGGCCAGTGCGGGCCGGGCGGTGCCCGCAGCCCTGCCCGGCAGGCCGCCGGTCGGCCAGAACAGGAACAGCAAGGCAGCCATCGCAGCAAACGGCGTGCGGGCCAGCATGCCTTTCATCCCCATATCGTGATCCTCCCCGTCAGCGCGGGTGATCGGCCCGCTGCCCGCTGCCAAATGCCGCAATTACCGGGATTAATTCGCAATATGATGACTGCGACTATTCCGCGACGGCAATTCATTCTCCCCGACTCGACGGAGTAATTCCCCTCGACTCGACGGAGTAAAGGTACCCCCTCCGGTGCCAAAAATACCGAAGAGAAAAACATGACACGGGGTAACGCCTGTCAGGGCTGTGCGCGGCGCTCGCGGTTGCGGCCTCAACGTCGCCCCAGGGAGGGTCCCGTCCTGCGCGGCCAGGGCAATCGGCGAGGGAACCATATGCGGCCGGGCACCGTCTGACCGGCATGAGGAACGAGCTGCGGATTACCGCCGGGGTCGTGCTGGCCGCGCTCGTCGGGGCCGGCTGCGGGTCGGCACCGGCCAGCGGGCCGCAGTCGCCGCCGATCATCAGCCGCGGCATGGCGATCAGGGAGCGCGCCGCGGACCCGCGTCCCTACGGTGCCGCCGACACCGCGTTCGGGCTGGCTGTGCTGGGCGCCTGGTGCCGGGCGGAACCGCGGGCCAACGTCGTGCTCTCGCCGGCCAGCCTGGCCACCGGGCTCGGCATGGCCTACCTCGGTGCACGCGGCGGCACCGCCCGCGCCATGGCCGGCGTGCTGCGCCTCCCGGCGGCTGGCGGCCGGGCGCTTGAGGCCGGGCTGCAGGCGCGGTCGGCAGCGCTGCACCGCCTGGACAGCCCGGGCGTCACCGTGGCGGGCAGCGACCAGCTGTGGGCAGACCCCTCGCTGCGGACCCTGCGCAGCTACCTGAACGCGGTCGCGACCGGCTACGGCGCGGGAGTGCGGCGGGTGCCGTTGCTGCGTAACCCAGCTCAGGCGGCCCAGCAGATCGACCAGTCAATCGCGGCCGCTACCCGGGGCCAGATCCCGCGGCTGCTCAGCCCGGCGTCGCTGTCGGGCATCGGCTGGGTGCTCACCGACGCGCTGTACCTGCATGCGGCCTGGGCCATGCCGTTCCAGGCCAGCCTGACCAGGCCGGGCCCGTTCGCCGCGGCGAACGGCCGGCGGGTCAGCGTGAAGTTCATGCACGGCGGGGACTTCCGCACCGTCAGGGCGGCCGGCTGGACCGCCGTCTCGCTTCCTTATCGCGGCGGCAAGCTGGCGATGGTGGCGCTGCTGCCTGGCGCCGGCGCCGGCCGCTGCCCGCTGCCGGGTGCGGCGGCACTGGGCACGATCACCGCCAGGCTGGCGGCGGCCGGCCCGGCTGGCCAGGCGCCCGGCGCTGGCCAGGCGCCCGGCGCCGGCCGGGCGGCTGATGCCGGGCGGGCCGGTGTCGCGCTGCCAAAGGTGAGCCTCAGCTCCCGGGCCAGCCTGAAGGGACTGCTCAGCGGGCTCGGCATGGGCGTCGCGTTCAGCCCGGCCGCCGACTTCACCGGGCTGTCCCCGCAGGCATGCTGCATCGGCCTGGTGGAGCAGGCAGCCACCCTGCGGGTCGGCGAGAAGGGCACCGTGGCCAGTGCCGCGACCGCCGTTGGCATGGCACCAACCGCCGTGCGGGTGCAGCCCTCCCAGATCGTGTTCGACCGCCCCTACCTGCTGCTGGTCACCGACACCGCGACCGGGGAGCCGCTGTTCCTGGCCAGGGTCGCCAACCCGGCCGCCCCCTGACGAATGCGGTAGCCGTGCCAGCAGCCCTCGCCGCGATCCCGCGGCGCGGCAGGGAAGCAGTTGTCCAGTTCTCAGGAGCGCGGCTGGAATGTCAGGGCCATCGGCGGCTCCCCAGGGGCAGCCAGGTGCTTCCCGGGTCGCTCGCGCGCCGCGCTGCCGCCTGCCTGCGCGGGGATGTGCGAACGTTTACTCTTTGTTCCGTCATGAAGCCCGCAGACAAGCGCGTCCTGGCCGGGATCGAGGCTGAGCTGAGCCGGCTCATCCGCTACGACGACGAGTCCATCGTGCACGTTACGTGGATCCGGCAGCGTTACGACTGCGGCTGCTTTCCCGGCCTTGCCGCGGCCCGGACGGCCACCGCGCGGACGGCCTGGCACGAAGCCGGTCACGCGGTAGCGGCGCTGGCCGTAGGGGCGCGGTTCAGCTCGGCCAGCATCCATCACGGCTGCCGTACCGAGGGCCGGGTCCATGGCGTCCGGGCGGCCGGCGACCTGGCGTTCGTCATCGACGCGGCAGGACAGGTCGCGGAACGGCTGATGAACTGGACCATGCTCGAGCGCGATGACGACCTGCGCGCATGGCTGCCCGCCTGGAAGGGCGACGGCGGGGACGCACGGCGCTTCCGCCGGGCGCTCGGCGGCCGGTTCTGCGGTGATGAACTCGGCGCGTGGCGCTACAGCGAGGAGATGCTGACTCCGCTGCGGCTGAAGATCCGGCAGGTGGCCAGGGCGCTGCTCGTGCATCCCCGCTACCTGCCGTACGACGTCGTGGCGGCGATCGCGGATGGCTGCTGACCGCAGCGCCGCGGGCCCGGCTCAGGCCGTAGCAGGCCAGCGCCAGGCGGGCGCTGATAGGAGCTGGCAGCGCGCCGGGCCAGTTTGACGCCGCTAGCTGTACTGATTATCGTTTTCATTTGTAACGGCCGCGCAGACCCCTGGTGCCCGGTACAGCAGACCCGTTACAGCAAACCCGGTACGGCAGGCACGGTGCAGCAGGCACGGCGCAGCAAACACGAGTGAGCAGCAACCACAGTGAATGGAACGTGCGTCATGTCACCTCGGCCGGGCAGCGGAGCAGCCGCGATAGGCATGCTCGCGACGGTCTTGCTCGCGACGGCATGCTCGGCGGGCCCGTCGCCGGCCGCCACGGCCGACAGCGCGAACGTGATCGTCGCCGTCGGGGCCGAGAACCAGTACGCCAACGTGATCAGCCAGATCGGCGGCAAGTACGTGCAGGCCACCGCGGTGGAGAGCAATCCCAACACCGATCCGCATACCTTCGAGGCGAGCCCGAGCGTGGCCAGTGCCATCGGCAGAGCTCAGCTCATCGTCCAGAACGGCGTCGGCTACGACGCCTTCATGAACAAGATCGAAGGCGCGACGCCGAACCCGGCGCGCAAGGTGATCATCGTCCAGAGCCTGCTCGGACTGCCGGACAGCACGCCCAACCCGCACTTGTGGTACAAGCCGTCTACCATGCCCGCCGTCGCGAAGGCGCTGGCCGGCGACCTGTCCGCGCTGCAGCCCGCGCACGCCGCCTACTTCCGGGCACGCCAGCGCGCATTCGACCGCTCGCTCCGGCCCTGGTACCGCGCGATAGCGCAGTTCAGGACCGCCTTTCCCGGTACTCCCGTCGCGACCACGGAACCGGTAGGAGACTACATGCTACAAGCAGCGGGAACGAGGAATCTGACGCCATTCAGCTTCCAGTCCGACATCATGAACGGGGTAGATCCGGCGCCCCAGGACGTCGCGCTCCAGGACAGCTTCTTTTCCGGTCATAAGGTAAAAGCATTCGTCTATAACCAGCAGGTGACCGACTCGCTCACCCAGTCATTCCTGGGTGCGGCCAGGCGCTACGGAATACCGGTGGTCGGCGTGTACGAGACCATGCCGGCCCACTATGACTACCAGTCGTGGATGCTCGCCGAAGTCCAGGCGCTGCGGCGCGCCGTCACTAGCCGGATCTCGACGGAGAAGCTGTGACGGATCTCAGCGGAGAAGCTGTGACGGATCTCGACGAAGAAGCTGCGACGAGCCTGGACGCCGGCACCGTGGCGAGTCTCAGCGGCGCAGCCATGACAGCCGGCCAGCATCTCACCGGGACCGGCGGGGACGCGCTCACCGTGGACGGCATCAGCGTGCGGCTGGCGGGACGGGAAGTGCTGCGCGACATTCACTTCACCGTCCGGGCCGGCGAGTTCGTCGGCCTCATCGGGTCCAATGGCGCGGGCAAGACCACGCTGCTGCGCGTCATCCTGGGGCTGCAGCAGCCGTCCGCGGGCGTGGTGCGCATCGATGGCGCTGACCGCCCCCGGCACGCCCCCGCGGTCGGGTACGTGCCGCAGAAGGTGCTGCTGGATCCCGACATGCCGCTGCGCGCCCGGGACCTGGTCGGGCTGGGCCTGGACGGGAACCGGCTGGGCATCCCGCTGCCGACGAGGCGACGCCGCCAGCTCATCGACGAGATGCTGCGGGCCGTCGGCGCGGGACTGTTCGGCGACGAGCGGGTCGGCAATCTCTCCGGGGGGGAGCAGCAGCGGGTCCTGATCGCGCACGCCCTGATCAGCAGGCCCAGGCTGCTGCTGCTTGACGAGCCGCTGGCGAACCTCGATATCCGCAGCGAGCAGGAGATCGTGGAACTCCTCGCCAGGGTCGCCAGGGAGCAGCAGATCTCGGTGCTGCTGTCCGCGCACGAGATGAACCCGCTGCTTCCGGTGATGGACCGCATCGTCTACCTGGCGGCCGGCCGGGCCGCCAGCGGTACCACCGATGAGGTCGTCAGGACCGAGGTCCTCAGCAAGCTGTACGGCCAGCATGTCGACGTGATCCATGTGCACGGCCGGATCCTGGTGGTCGCCGGGCGCGGCGACGGGCCCGCGGAACCGGTCGGCGAGGACGGCGCGCACTGCGCAGTGCCGGACTGGCTATGACGCACCTGCTCAGGATGATCGTCGAGCCCGGCTTCTTCGGGAACGCGCCGGTACGGGTTGCGCTGCTAGCGGGCGGGGTGGTCGCGCTGGTGTCCGGGGTCGTCGGCATGTTCACCGTGCTGCGGGGACAGGCGTTCGCCGGGCACGCGCTGGCGGACATCGGCGCGACCGGCGGATCGGGCGCCTTCCTCGCCGGGATCAACCCGCTCTGGGGCTTCGTGGGCATTGGCGTGGTGGCGGCCGGGATCATGGAAATGATCGGGATCCGGCGGCCGCGCGGACGGGACGTGGCGACCGGGATCGTCCTGGGGGCCGGGCTCGGCCTCGCGGCCCTGTTCCTGTACTGGGACGCGACGTTCTCGAATACGACCGGCGCGACCATCTCCGTCCTCTTCGGCTCCATGTTCGTCATCAGCGGCTCGACCGCTGGAGTCATCGTCGTGTTCAGCCTGCTGGCCCTCACGGTCGTCGGGCTGCTCTACCGGCCGCTGCTGCTCAGCTCGGTGAGCACCGACATGGCAACGGTCCGCGGCGTCCCCGTGCGCATCACCGGGCTGCTGTACCTGCTGGCGATGGCGGTCGCCGTGTCGCTGGCAGCCCTGACCATCGGCGCGATCCTTAGCACCGCGCTGCTGGTCGGACCCGCCGCGACCGCCCTGCGGCTGACGAGCAAGACCGGCCTCGCGGTGCTGTGGTCCGGCCTGATCGGGATTGCCGCCACCTGGCTGGGCATCCTGCTGGCCTACGACAGCTTCTACTGGCCGCCGGCCCAGCACGGCTGGCCGGTCAGCTTCTTCGTGGTGACCCTGGTCTTCGTTTTCTACCTGCTCGCCCAGTTGCCGGCCGTCGGCCGGCTCAGCGGCGCGCGCGCCCGTCGAGCCAGGAACGGCGGGTAGCCGCCGCGATGTTCTCCGGTTTCATGGTGAACACCTGGACCGTGGCGACCATCGTCGCGGTCGTCGCGGGTGTCGTGGGGTTCTTCATCGTGCTGCGGGGCTCGTCGTTCGTCGCCGACGCAGTGCCGCAGGGCGCGTTCGCCGGTGCCGCGGGGGCCAGCCTGATCGGCGTCAGCACCCTGGTCGGGCTCGGCGTCTTCGCGCTCATCGGCGCGCTGGGCATCGGCTGGCTCGGCCGCCGCAGCCGCCAGGACGTGGCGACCGCGCTCGCGCTGGTCGTGATGCTCGGGCTCGGCGCGCTGTTCCTGTCCCTGAGCGTGGAGTACGCGCCGGAGATCTACTCACTGCTCTTCGGCGAGGTGCTCGGCGTCAGTACCAGCGAGGTGGCGCCCGTCGCCGCGATCGGCGCCGTCTGCGTGGCCGCGATCATCGTGATGTACCGGCCGCTGATGCTCTCCTCGGTGATGCCGGAGCTCGGCGAGGCGCGCGGGGTCCGTAGCCACCGGATGGAAATGTGCTTCCTGGTGGTCGTGGCCCTGGCGACCAGCATGTCGCTGCCGGTCGTCGGCGCACTGCTGATCTTCAGCCTGATGGTCGGCCCGCCCGCCGCCGCCCGCTCGTTCACCAGCAAGCCGCTGCTCGCCATGGCGCTGTCGGTCGTCATCGCGCTGGCAACGGTGTGGGCCGCGATCGCGGCGTCGTATACCTCTAACTGGCCGGTCGGGTTCTTCGTCGGGGCACTCGGCGCGGTCTCCTACGGCACCGGGCGCGGCTGGGCAGCCTGGCACCGGACCCGGGCAGCGCGCGGCAATGCCCGCCCGCTCGCTGTCTAGGCCCGCCTGCTCGCCGCATAGCCCGCCTGCTCGCCGCATAGGCCGTCCGCTCGCCGCGTAGGCTCGCCGGATGGGCGGTGCAGCGGAAGACAAACCGGGTAGCGACGGCGCAGCGGAAGGCACACCGGGTAGCGACGGCGCGCAGGCGGCCCTGCTGCGGACGCTCATGATCGTGACCCTCGTCAGCGGCCTGGTAGACGCGGTGAGCTACCTGGGGCTCGGCCGGGTGTTCACCGCGAACATGACGGGCAACGTGGTCGTGATCGGGTTCGCGGCGGCGGGCGCGCCGGGCTTCTCGGCGCCGGCCAGCCTCACTTCGCTCGGCGCCTTCCTGATCGGCGCCATCTGCGCGGGCCGGGTCGGCTCGCGCGTCGGCGCCAGGCGCGGCCGGCTGCTGATGCTGGCGATGGTGACCGAGGCCATCCTGATCGGCGTCGCCGCGACGGTGGCGTGCACGGCCGCCACGGTCGCGTCCGGGGCGGGCCGCTACACGGTGATCAGCGTGCTGGCGTTCGCGATGGGCGTGCGCAACGCGACTGTCCGGCGGATTGCCGTCCCGGACATGACGACGACCGTACTGACCATGACCCTCACCGGCCTGGCCGCGGACTCGAGCCTGGCCGGCGGCGCGAACAAGGCGGCCGCGCGCAGGACGTCTGCCGTGGCCGCGATGTTCATCGGCGCCTTCGCCGGCGCGGCCTTGTACCTGCATACCGGGCCGGGCCTGCCGCTGGTTACCGCGGCCGTCGTGGTGGCCGGCGCCGTCATCGCCTTCCGGCTGAGTCGCGCTCCCGGGCTGCTCGACGCCGCTCGCTGAGGAGCACATTTCCGACCTGTTGCTGTTCCCCGCGTGTTGCTGTTTCCGGCGCGCTACTGTTCCGGCCTGTGTTCCGGCCTGCTGTTTTCAACGAACTGCTGTTTTTTCAACGAACTGCTGTCCTGCGGCGTCTGTTCTGATGACGGCTTCAGGCAGCAGCGCGGCAGGCCTGCTGCTGCGGCCCACGCATGAGGAGCAGTCATGAAATCACGCAAGTTAACAGCGACCGTAGCCCTGCTGGGCGCGGTGGCCCTGGGCATCGGCTGCGTCGCGGGATGTGCCGGCCGGCCGGCAGTGGCGGCGCCCGCGGCCTACTCCGGGCCGCTGGCCGGAACCGCCGCCGGATCGCGTCCGGCCGGAACCGGCTCCGCGTCGCGTCCGGCTGCCGGCGCGACGGGATCCGCGCGGCGGCATGCCAGCTGGCCGGCCCGCACGGTGGTGCGGGAGAACCAGCGCGAGCTGCTGGCCAATCAGGTCGTCGACCTCCAGGCCGGCGCCCTCTACGCGCTGGTACCTCAGCGGACAGACCCGGAGCGAGGTCCCTACCTGCTCAGCCGCACCGAGCTGGCGAGTGGCTCGGTGCGCAGCGGCCCGGCGTTCGCCGGGGGCGGCATCGCCATCGCGTCAGGCAGTCTGTGGGTCTTCGGCGCGGCCAGCCAGCCGGGAAGTAAGTCATCGCCGCTTGTCGTCCGCGAGGTCAGCCCGCAGACGATGGCCGTCGTCCGCTCGGTTGCTCTTCCGCCGCCGGGCCCCGTTTCCTATGTATCCGTTGCCGGGGGGCCGGGAGATTCCGTCTGGATCGGCGATTCCCGCGCCGCGTGGCGGGTCAGCGCGGCCACTGGCGCCGTGCTTGCCAAGGTGACGCTGGCCGCCCGCTTCGCGATCAGGGACGTGGCCGTCGATCCGGCTGGCCGGCACCTTTATGTCTCTGCGTTCAATGCCCGTCCGCAAGGCGGCCCGGGGGCGGTCTTCGAGTTTGACGCACGTTCCGGGCTGCGGCTCGCCAGGGCCGCGCATGGCCCGGTCACCTTCGCGCTCTCCGGTGCCGCGCTGACCGCGACGCCGCCCGGCGTATGGGCCTCGTACCGGACCGGCATGCTGGGCGCCACCATCCTGCTGCGCCGGCGTGGGCTCGTCACGATCCTGCCGCCTGGCTACGGCCAGCCGCCGACCTCGCGCCTCGGCGATGTCTACGACTGGCCGATGGATGCCACGACCGTGTACGGCGGCGGCGCGCTGTGGCTGGCGAACGAGGCCGGGGTGATGGCCTGCGCCAGTCCGCGGACCGGCGGGGTGCGGGCCAGGAGGCGGACGAGGCAGGGATCGCTGCTCGGCGATGACCTGCTCGCCGCGGACCAGCCGGCCCACCTGGTTTACGACCTCGGCACGACCGGGCTGATCGCGATCACCCCGCCAGCAGCCTGCTGGCGGTAAGCGGCGGCCGGATGCCGGCAGGCGGGCAGGACCTGACCAGAGGCCAGCCGCGGGTCAGGGCTGCTGGAAGTCGGGGGTCTCCCAGATGCGTTCCTGCCTGTACTGCTTGACCTTGGCGATGTACTGCAGGGCCGGGGCGGTGAGCCAGCGTCCGGCGAACCAGCGGCCGACGCAGCCCCAGACGTGGCCCTTGCTGTACTGGCTGCCGCGCTGCACCGTGTTCAGCCAGGTCTCGTATCCGTCGTAGCAGGACCGCCAGATGGCGTACGCGGTGTCGGCGTTCATCGCGGTGGAGTTGCCGGCATCCGGCCACGCCGACGTCTCGTAGGGGTACCTGTTCTGCAGGATGCCGTAACTCTGCGCGCACTCGCCCTGGGCATTGAGGTTCCGGTGATTGGGCGGGCAGGCGCTGGCGTCCGTGCCGAAGTCGCCCTGGGTATTCTGCCGCCACCAGCTTTCCACCGCCGCCTGCGCGAACACGATGTTCTGGTTGATGCCCCACTTGCAGGCGGCCCAGCGCAGGATTTCCTTGGTCGTGCCGGTGAAGTTGCCGTTGACCCGCGGCACGATCTTCGCGTCGGCGGCCGGCTCGTCGCCCGACAGGAAGTTGCTGCCGAGGGGCTGGCCGGTCCGCTGGTTGAACCGCCTGTTCACGCCCTTGTTCTCCGCCGTCGGCCGGGCGCGCACCCACTTCGCGCACTGCGCGCCGGAGGGAAGCCTCGATCCCGGCGGGAGGGTGCGGAAATGAGCAGGCGCGGAGCCTCCGGAAGCTGAGGTGCGGATTGCCGCGACAGGTGATGCCTGCGGGCTAATCCTTAGCACATTTCCCAGGCTTGAGTACTGCATAATCGCAATAAACCCGGCGAGAACGGCAACGAGCGGGATGGCGATTCGGCCAGTGCGCCAGGCGCGTCGCTTCGTGCGTGAGTGATTTCCGGAGCCCATAGTCCGATAGCTGTACTCCCGTTGCGCAATTGGTGTCAATCAGATCCGGATCCTGTGATCACCTCTGATTTCCGGCATAGCCGCCCGTCGGCGTGAATGGCCAACCAGATCTGACATAACGCGAAGCCAACGTTTAGCCTGCTCATTCAGCACGTTAGCCTCGTCATTCATCGCGCAGCCAGGCCGCCAGGGCGCCGCCCGCGAGGTCGGCCTCGTTAGCTGGTCCCGGCTTGGTACCCTGGCCGGCCGACGCCTCCCTGGCCTGGAGTTCCCGCTCGACCATCGCGACCAGGTCCGGATGGGCGCTCAGCCCGCGCAGCAGGCCGGCCGGGAGCCCCAGCTGGCGGGCCGCCTCCGCCACGACGGGCTGGATCATGCCGAGTGCCGCCGCGAGGACGTCGTCCCGCTTGAACTCCGCGGGGAGATCATCAAGCTGCAACTCAGCCGGGCGGTGAAACGAGCCGTCCGGGCCGGGCAGCCAGGTAGCCGCCGTCGCCGCGGCACCGGCGGCCGACTTGAGCTCCTCCCTGCTGGCGTCGGCGAATTCCAGCCGGGCGGAGCGCTCGACGACCCCGGCCAGCAGATCCCGGCTGGGCGCGAGCAGCAGGTTCCAGATGTACTCCGACCGGCTATGACTCGGATGGCTCAGCGCGAATTCCAGGCCGTCGATGGCTGCATCCGGATCAAATCCGTGCAGGCCGCGCTCGTGCCGCGCGAATTCCTCGGTGATGACGACATGCCCGTGGGAGTCCGGGGTCCGCGCGTGCACGGCGACGGTGTCCCGCACGCCCATCTCGCGCAGCTGCCTGAGCCACGGCCCGTAGCCATCCCGGGCGAACCAGGCGTCCGGGTTCCCGTCGAAGTAGCTCTCCAGGTCCGGTGTCCGCTGATAGAGACTGACCGGCGTCATCAGGCGCTCTTCGCCGTTCGCGGCGTTCTCCCCGACCAGGAAGGCCGTCTCCCTGAGCTTCTCCGCAAGCCGCTGCCGCCTGCCCGGGGGCGCCTCCGCCAGCGCGCGCGCCACGTGCTCAAGGTCGGCATCGTGCTGTGCGGCGTCCAGCTGAGCGGCATCGGTGCCCGCGTACCGGGGCAGGATGGTCTCCAGGACCTCGGTCACCACATCCGGCTCGCCGAGCTGCAGCGCTGCCAGGAAATGGCGGGCATCGGAGAACCGCGCGATGGCCCGCCGCACCGTCGGCAGGCCCGTCCCGGCCGGGTCAGGGAGACTGGCAGGATCCGGCAGGTAGACGGCCGGGCGGCCGTCGGCGTCGAAGGGCACTGCCTGGCTGCCATCCTCCAGCCGGATGATCGGCTTCGACCTGGCCGGACCGGGCTCCTCGCTGGGATACTCCGGTGCTCGCCACAGGGCCAGGTGCTGATGCAGGAAGGCGTACAGGCGCCGTATCCACGCATCTGGCTGCGCCGCGAGGAACCCGGCATCAAGACTCGCCACGAAGGACTCCGGCGTGATCTCGGCGACGCCGATCTCCTCGCGCAGGTATCGCCAGAGGACGGGCGTCCCGTCGTCGGTGATGGACTCGTGCGCGAAAGCGCGGTGCGTGC
>Ga0302326_10003519_pt1 | contig 36822 bp, 32 predicted proteins | sample Palsa_T0_3_FD_202264 | JGI IMG/M metagenome (GOLD analysis project Ga0302326, IMG submission 202264) | Peat permafrost microbial communities from Stordalen Mire near Abisko, Sweden - Palsa_T0_3 | ecosystem: Environmental > Terrestrial > Soil > Palsa > Peat permafrost | place: Sweden: Abisko... | reverse complement strand
CACAACGGCCACGGCGATCATCGTCGTGATCAGGCGATCATTGAACCAGTCGTCGATCTGGCCGCGATCGAGAGCGATTTCGAGGGTCGCGGAGGCAAGCGTGATCAGAGTGATACCAAGGCCGTCGATGGTGAGCCGGCCCTGTTGCTTCGCAGCAAGCCGTTCAGTGGTGAAGGCTTCCGGATCCCTGATCAGTTTGTTCGAAAGATAGAGTGCCAGGAGGCCGACTGGAACATTGATAAAGAAGATCCACCGCCAGTTGTAGTTGTCGGTGATCCATCCACCGAGCACTGGTCCTACGGCGGGCGCAGTTACGATGACGACGGTGTACAGAGCGAATGCCGCGGCGCGCTTCGCGGGCGGAAGCGTATCGACCAGAATGGCCTGTGCGACCGGGGCCAGTCCTCCTCCGCCCACACCCTGGATAATTCTCGCAATCAGCATTATGTTGAGGCTGGGAGCGAGACCGCATAGCAGCGATGCCGCCGTGAACAGTAGAATGCAAAGCAGGTAATAAGCCTTTCGGCCCATCATTCTGCTTAGCCACGCGCTCATCGGAAGAATAACCGCATTCGCAACCAGGTACGTGGTCAGAATCCACGTGACTTCGTCGTAGCTGCGTCCGAGACCGCCGCCGATGTAAGGCAGCGCCACGTTCGCAATCGACGTATCGAGCAGTTCCATGAAGGCGGCAATCGTGACCGTGATCGCTACGAACCACGGGTTGATTCTGCGCGCGGTTTGAGTCGGCATGGGTCTTAATCCACCCGAACCTTTGCTTCAATCGACATACCAGGGCGAAGGTCGTGTCCGGGATCCTGACCTTTGTCGATATGCACTCTCACCGGGAAGCGCTGGATGATCTTCACGTAGTTGCCCGTCGCATTCTCTGGCGGAAACAGGCTGAACAGCGGCCCGGAAGCGCCGGCCATGTCTTCGACCACGCCGCGATAATCACGATCAAAGCTGTCGGCATGTAAAGTGACCGGCTGCCCTGGCCGCATGTGATGAAGCTGCGTTTCCTTGAAGTTGGCAGTAACCCAGATGTCGTCGACCGGTACGACCGTTAGGACTGTCTGGCCCGGCTGCACACGATGTCCTGGTTCCACAGTTTTGTGGCCCACGACACCACTGACCGGCGCGTAAACCTTCGTGTAGCTCAGGTTCAACTCGGCCGCATGGACTTCAGCGAGGGCCTGTTCGATAGCTCCCTGGGCCGTCGCACTGTTCTCTCGCGCGTTCTGCAGCTGCTGTGGAGCGGTGCGCGCGCTCGCGACCTGGGCTTCCCGCTGCTCGACCAGGCTGCGTGACTGCGCGACCTTTCTTTCATCGGCGGCGATTGTTGCGAAGTCCGTTTCGACCGTCTGCGCGGCTGCAATGGATTCTGTTTCACGCGAATCATAAGCGGATCGTGAAATCTCGCGTTTCTCGACAAGGGCCTGATACCGCACGCGATCGCGCTCGGCTCTTCCCGCAACTGCCTGATCCTGCTCAAGGCGATGGCGTGCTCCAAGAAGATCGGCCTGCGCGGTTTCCACAGCTTCGAGCGCTTCCTGATGCGCGGCTTCCGCTGAATGCAATTGGCTGAAGGCAGCCGCGTCGGCAATCGGGACTTCCAGCTGGGCCCCACGCGCCTGCGCCTCGCGAACCTTCAGATTCGCTTTGGCGCGTTCTAGAGCGACCTCGAAATCGCGCGGGTCGAGTTGCAGCAGCAGATCGCCCGCCTTTACCGAGTGATCGTTCTCGGCATTGGGATTGACCCATACGACCGTGCCTTCGATGCGCGTGCTCAGGGCAGCGAAGTGGCCGTCCACCTGAGCGTCGTCGGTTGTTTCGAAGTGGCGCGCGTCGAGCCAGAACATCGTGCCGGCGACGGCAGCGCCGATGAGCACGATCGCGCCAATCCCGCGGACAATCCATTTGGATAGGATTACCTTGCCGGCTTCGTTCTCTGATTTCGTTGGATTTGGGGCTTCGTGAAGTTCGTTTACGGTAGTAGTTGCAGCCATGTTCAGTCTCCTGTTATTCGATAAAGAATGTTGCAAGCCGGGTCTCGGCGGCGCCGAGAGCGCGAGCCAGCGAAATTTTTGCAACGTTGAATGAAAACAGGCTGGCGATGTAGTTTTCATCTGCGTTCACGACCGCTTCGCGCGCCTGCACGACTTCCAGATCGTTCGTCACGCCATTGGCGTAGCGATCCGCTGCCTGCGTAAGCGCGCGCTCTGCGAGCGCTTTGTTTCCCTGTGCAACCTTGACTGCCGTTTCGGAAGCCTGCACATCCAGCCGGGCTACTCGAACGTCATAAGCAATCCGGCCCTCGATGTCCCGGAACTCGGACTGGCGTTGGGCGAGGCGAGCTTCAGCCTCGCGAACGTCGGAACGGATGCGTCCCCCGGTGAACAGCGGGACAGATACGGCGGCGCTTACTGAGTAAACCTGGTTGTAATTGCCTGGGTTCATTCCACCCGTTCCGTACGCCGCCTCGATCGAAACGGAAGGCAGCCTCTGCGCGCCGGCGCTCTTTACATCGAGTTGCGCCGCCGACACGGATAACCGGGCGCTCTCTAGATCGAATCTCGTTTGCCTCGCGCTTTGTTCCAGAAGCGGTGTGTAACCGTATCCACGCGCGGGTGACCATTTCTGTTCGAGAGGAATGCCGGCGATGCGGTCGAGAGTTAGTTTGTCTATTTCGAGATCGTTTTCGGCATCGGCGACTCGCTGCTCGGCGGCATGCAGTTCCACCGACGCCCGGATGCTGTCGATCTCGGGAGTAACCTCGGCTTCGAATTCATGCGCCACCTGCGCCTGAAACTGCCGCGCCGAAGCCAGTGCCGCGCGCGCTGTCGCCAGCCTTGCCTCGCTGGAAACGACCTGAAAGTATGCGGTGCCCACGACGAGAACAACCACGTCGCGCGAATCGCGGGTACTCAGCGCCGAGGCCGATTCCTCCGCCCGCTTCGCCTTGTAGTTTGCGATCAGGGCCGGATCGAAGGCCGAGTACCGGATGACGAACCGGCCTTCCGAGTAGCCGAACGCTCCGGTCGTCGGAGGAAGACGGAAGCCCGCCTGAGCGGGAACCCGCAGTCCGATCGAGGAGAGGCTCATCTGTTGGAAGCTCTGTTCCGCCCGCGCCGATATCTCTGGAAGCAAAGCGGAGAACGCGCGCGCCCGCTCGGCCTGAACCACGGCATCGGCTTGCCTGCTCTCCACCAGGCCGAGATTGAACTCAAGGCCGCGCCGAATCGCGTCCTGCAACGTGAGTTTGAGTTCGCCCGGAATCAGCTTTCCACCGGGGACACTGCCCAGATATGGGTTCAACGACTGTGTCGCCAGAGCGCTTGGGTTCGTGCTCCCGGCCGCCGGACTAATGGGTTTAGGCGTGGTGATGGTATAGCTGAGTGGATTCTGTCCGAACAGTGCGGCGGAACAGCCCACAATCAACAAACCGATGGTCGTAAATCGAAACATACGTTAACTCCTTTCTGGAAGCGGTTGTTCTATCTCCGCGGGTATTCCGTGAAAACGTAATCTTTCTTCGCCGCCAGCCGATGGCACGACGCTCCGCACTTGGCGTCGTTCCCCTGCGGTGGCTTGTCCGCCGCCGTCGCTGGTGAGAACTCATCGGATGCGGCGTCATAATTGAATGCGGCGTATCCCCACCCGTTGGTGTCCGCGAATCGCTTGGAATCCTTCGCGATGAACTCCACCTCGGTCAGGCGGCCCGGCACAGTGTCCGGCGTCTTCTCCGAAAAGGGAGCCTCCGTAATCTTTCTCGGCTCCCATTCGATCTTTGCCATCTTGGAGCCGTCGGGGAAAGGCTTGCCATTGGCCGGAATGCCTTCCCTGTAGGCCTGCATCATCACGGGATTCGCGACGATTACTCTCATCACGTTGTAAGCGTCGGTGTGACTGGGAGCCACCACCTGCCAGTCTTCGTATCCTCTGAACTCAGAGAGCGCGAGTCCGCCGGGTACTTTCACGCTGTACTTGTCCTGATTCGCGAAACCGATTGCCACCAGAACGGAAAGAATCACACTGCCGGTTAATAGTTGCTTTTTCATTTCCAATCTCCTTTGTTGAATAGACACACCTGTAGTTCGCGAATCCCGGGGAAGATCGGGTTCGCCCTCGTTGATGAAGTACTTAGTAATCCCCTGTCAGGCGGAAACAGCTTCCATGGCCCGCATGGTGCTCAGGGTGAGCCGGCCGGAGCTCGATGGTGGGCTTGAGATTCCAAGCCGCTTCATCCGGGCGATCAATGTCGTTCGGGCCAACCCCAATTGCGCCGCGGCCCCACGCGCTCCACCGACGATCCAATTGGTTTCACGAAGCGTTCTCATGATGTGGGCGCGTTCGGCGTCGGCCAGCGTTCTCACATCGATAGGAGCGTCTACTTCGGGCGTCACTTCGTGAATCACATCTTTCCGGTTCAGAGGAGCCAGGATCTGGCGGCTCATCGTCGGCCCGGTCGTTACGATCACCCCGCGCTCGATCACATTCTGTAGTTCGCGGACATTGCCGGGCCACCTATGCTCTTGGAACGCCTCCATCACATCCTCGGGAATCCTTTGGATGGCGTTGCCCTGCTGCCTCGCGAACTTCTCGACAAAGTATTCCGCCAGCGGACGAATGTCCTCCCGGCGCTCGCGGAGAGGCGGAAGAGCCATCGAGAAGACGTTCAGGCGATAGTAAAGGTCGGCCCTGAACTTACGTTCCTGAACCATCCGTGCCAGGTTCTGGTTAGTTGCCGCGATGATCCGAACGTCAACCTTTATCGTGTTACCGCCGCCGAGCCGCTCAAACTGCTTTTCCTGCAAGGCGCGCAGAATCTTCGGCTGCAATTCCAGCGGAAGGTCTCCGATCTCATCGAGGAAGAGCGTTCCGCGGTCCGCGCTCTGAAGGCGGCCGATGGTTTGATTCACAGCTCCCGTGAAGGCGCCTCTTTCGTATCCGAACAATTCGCTTTCGAGAAGCGTGCCCGGGATCGCCGCGCAGTTCAGCGCGACAAAGCGATTCTTGCGCCGCGGGCTCGCTTCATGAATCGCCCTCGCGATGACCTCCTTGCCTGTGCCGGTCTCGCCTTGAATCAGGACGGCTGAATCCACCGGCGCAACCATGTCGATATCGTTGAGCAAAGCTCTGAATCTTGGGCTCGATCCGATTAACTCCGTTATAGCCATCGTCAATCTCCTTGCATGAAACGATTTTGCGTTTTTGCTCCGGTGAATACTTCCCTTGATCGGTTCCGGTCAAGTCCCTTGTTCGTGTGTGCCAGGGTCCTTCTTTAGAGGGATGTTTTCCTGCCTCTCACGCGGCCGAAGTCCAGGCGCTTTCTGCCGAAGAGACGAGCATCGACCGACCAGGCGCCCGGGCCCAGCATCGATAGACTCAGAGCGACGACAGCCTGGAACCAGTGCATGGACGTCTGAGGCGGGCCTGAGGACAGAGCGATCCAAACCGCGTCAAGCGCAGCGAGCGTACTCGTCACCGGCGTCCACAGACCAGCAAGCAGGAAGATGCCTACAACCACAGCAACGGGTTCGGCGACTCCGGAACAAATCAATGCGGTTCCGAGGGAGAATCGGAGCAGCAGCAGGCCTACACCGGGCAGGCCCGAAGGAAAAGTTGAGAACAGGCGTTGCAGAATTCCATCCCTGCCTCAATCGTATTGAGTTCACGTCACCGTTCGACACCCCGGAACGGTATCGCCGGTCTCACTCTTTTGAGGGATGCGATCGAGCTCAGCGCTGGCTAGAGCTCAATAATCCCCCGCTTCAATCCGATTGCCACGGCGTGAGTGCGGTCATTAGCCCCGAGCTTCCCGAGGATACTTCTAATGTGGCTCTTCACAGTCTCTTCGGTGAGCGAGAGCCGCGCCGCAACCTCTTTGTTCGCATTGCCGCCTGCCACCAGCCGCAATACATCGACTTCCCGAGGGGTCAGTGATTCAGCCACGCCATGCTCGGCGATTTCCGCGGCAAGCTCTGGTGAGACCCGTTTATGGCCCATATGGACGGCGCGTATCGTTTCCAGAAGTTCTTTGCGCAGCAGGCCTTTCAGGAGGTAAGCCCGCGCTCCCGCCTTCAGACCACGCGAAACCTGAACATCCCCGGCGTGAGTGGTCAATATGATCAAACGCGCTTCGGGGAATTCAGAGCGAATGGCGCTGATGGCATCGATTCCGCTCATCTCGGGCATCTGCAGATCCATCAGAGTGATGTCGGGACGATGTACGCGAAACTGCTCGAGAGCCTCGTGTCCATTCGACGCTTCGGCGACCAGTTCCATGTCCGCCTGTTTTCCAATTAACGCGGCGATCCCTTCGCGGAGCAGGGGATGGTCGTCAACCGACAAAATTCGAATCACGGGTCATCCTGCTTTCTTTTTGAACGCGCTCCAAAAAGACCGGGTAGCCGGCCCGCGGTACGCAATCGCGCCGGCGATGGTCATTTCAATTTCGGTGCCGGCTCCCTCGCTGCTCCAGATCTCCAGTTTGCCACCGATCTGCCGGACACGCTCTCGCATCCCGCATATACCGTAATGACCTCGGCGTCCGCTTTCCAGGACCTCGGGCGGAATTCCCTTTCCATCGTCGCGGATGCGGATTCGCAGCGTCCGCTCGCCGTAGGTAATCTCGGTTTCAATGTGGCGCGCTTGTGCGTGGCTGAAAGCGTTGCGCAGAGCCTCGCGGGCCATCCGGTAGATCTCGTCCCTAATGATCGGGTGGAGGTGTCTCGCCTCGCCTTCCACCTCTAAACGGAATGGCGCCGAATCTTCCGTTGCCAGTTCCGCGGCCAGCGATTTCATAGCTGCGGCCAGGTCATTCGTGATGGTCGCCGATTGCCGCAGGTCATACACTGCCGTTCGGGCTTCCGCGATCGCCTCATCGGCGCGTTCCAGGGTTTGATCGAGTTCGTCCTTTGCCTCGCCTCCTGGCAGCAGGTCGTCTACAACCTGTAGGCGCAGCATCAGCGCCTGAAAGCTTTGCAGCAGCGTGTCATGCAATTCTCGGGCAATCCTGGTCCTCTCTGTGACCCGCTCTTCGAGACGCACGTTGTACTGGTGCGCAAGCTGATGCAGTCGGTAACGGTAGAGCCCCCAAAGCATCGACAACGCGATAGCAGCACAAAACGCCTCAAACCAGCGGGTCTGATACCAGGCTGGGTCGACAGAAAAACTCAGCGAGGCGCCAATGTTATTCCAAACCCCGTCATTGTTGGCCGCCATGACCCGGAAGCTGTACTGTCTCGGCGAAAGATCGCTATAGTACGCGCGCCTTCTCGTGCCAACATCCTGCCAGTTTGCGTCGTGGCCCTCCAGTTTGTAACGGAACTGCACCTTTTCCGGATAGGTCAGGCTGAGGGCCGTGTAATCGATCTGAAGATCGTGAGTCAGTTTGGATAACTCAACGCCTTGCGTCGCCGCGAGGCTATTGCCATCCGCCGTAACTGTTTCAATTTGCACCGGCGGCGGCAGCGGGTTTTTTCGGAGTCTGGGGGTGGAGTCCAGATAGCCGAAGCCATTCGTTGTGACAACCCAGATGCGGTCGCCGGATCTCATTGCCAGGGCCGCTGCGTCCGGCAATCCCTCTCGTATGCCGTAACTCTCGATCTGCGGCTTGTAGCCTGGACGCGCCAACGCCCGGTCGAACTCCCCCGCGTCAATGCGCACCATGGTCTTGGCTGCTCTGAGCCACAGGAAGTTGCCGTCTCCCGCCTCCAGACTCCAGACCGGTAAGCCGGGTGTCACATCGACGCTTTCAAAACGCCCATTTCTGAACCTCGCGAGCGAGTTCTCGCCCGCCAGCCAGACATCCCCGTTCGCGGTCTTCTTGATGTCGTAGACGCTCCCAGTAAGACCATCCTTTGCGCCATATTCCGTGATTGAACCGTGATCGTAGATCGAAACCGTGCCATCGGCGGTGGAGATCCACAGCCGTTCGGACGTCTCCTGCATCAATCGAAGCACCTGCGGGCGAAGCCGCGGGATCTTCTCCGTCTTGCCCCCGAAGTGACGAAACACTCCTTGCAGCGAGTCGGCTATCTAGATCATGCCCCAATCGCAGCTAATCATACGGATCAGCTTGAACTGAGGCTGGGGAGGATAGGAAAGGCTTTGTCCTGTCCAGCGTCCGAAGCCCCGTGCGGTAACCGCCCACAACCCGCCGCCCGGTTCCAGGCAAACGTGACTCGCCGGAAGGTCGAGCTTGAGCGTGGCCGTCTTTCCATCCGGCCCGACGGTGCGAAGGTACGGCTGGTCTTTCACCACCATGACCGCGCCTCCGTTGCGTTGAACCTCCAGTGCGTCTGTGCGTTGCGCCTCGGGAAGTGAAACCCGATGGAACGCGCCCTCGCGGAAACGGTCAAGTCCCTGATCCGTGCCGATCCAGATATTACCTTCGCGGTCTTCGAATATGCATTGCACCCGGTCGCCGGATAGGCCGTCTGCCTTTGTGAACTCTTCAAAGTCTGGATGAGGCGCCTTAGCGGGAGTTCGCCAAAGCCCGTGATCGGGATTTCCGAGCCAAAGAGATCCATCGCGGTCCGCTGCGATTGCGCTCGCTACTAACTTCATTTGCGTCGGATTTGTGCCGGGCGTTAAAGCCTGCACGGCATCCTCGTCCGCCAGCCAGAGTGTTCCGTCGGGCGACTGCGTAAAAAGGTTCGCCTTGACTCTGCGTTGGTTCGCATGGACGCCCACGTCAATAAAACGGTCGGCGCCGTGGGGGAGTTTGAGCAACCGGTCGTCGGTCACCAACCATAGTGCGCCATCCCGGTCAAACCACACCGCGGCGGATAGTTTGGCGGAATGGTGCAACGCCCGTGCTGCCTCCTGCCAATGGCCGTTTCGAAACCGGGCCAGGCCGGGGCCGGTTGCAGCCACGATGGAGCCATCAGGGTCTTCCGCAAGCGAGTTGGTTCGCGGAAGTTCTTCCATTGCAAATGCAGTGATTTTCCCTTCGAACAGGCGGCTCACGCGGCCCGTATCGAATACCGCCCAGAGGCCTCCATCTCGCGTTGCCAGCAACTGGCGGGCGCGGATTTTGGACAAGGGCTCGAACCGGGTGAAGCGAACCCCATCGAAGCGAAACACGCCTTCATAAGTTGCCAGCCACAGATATCCGTCTTTGGTCTGCGCCAAAGAACGGACAGAACTGAACGGCAAATCGACCCCTGTGAATGTCGTGTGAACCAGGTCTTTGATCTTCCACTGAAGGTCAAGCGCCAGGAGCGGCGATGACAGCAGAAGTCCGAGGCACAGGAGAATTGGAATCCACATAGACAGACTGCGTGGCCAGCCTAACATGATATGCAATCGAACGCTTACGCGGTGAAGGCTGTCAACAAATTGTTTCCCCTGGATGTCGCGATCGACTCTTTTAGTCGGAATCTTGACAGCGGGATGCGCGATGCGTTTTCCTCGAAATTCTTTGGCTTCAATCGCATAGCACTGCGAAGCGGCTTTGGTGCGCGGGTTGCACCCTTCCTTTACGGGTAGCATCAAACCACAAGGAAAGTGAGATTGAAAAAATGACGAAACTCGAAAAAGTTCTGTACACTGCGCGCGTCAACACGACGGGCGGACGCGACGGCGGAACGTCCCGCTCAAACGACGGCATGCTGCGGGTAAACCTGTCGGCTCCGGGATCGCCCGAAGCAGGCACGAACCCGGAACAATTGTTCGCGGCCGGTTGGTCGGCGTGCTTCCTTTCAGCCGTCAGGTTGGTTGCAGCTAAGAAGAAGATCGCGCTACCAAGCAGCCTCAGCATCGACGCTGAAGTGGATCTTGGCCTGGCGGAAGGCGGTTACCATCTCGCGGCGCGGCTCGGCGTAAACCTGCCCGGAATGGACGAAGAAACGGCCCGCGGTCTGGTCGAAGCGGCGAGCCACATATGCCCTTACTCGCTCGCCACCAGCGGCAACATCGAGGTGCATTACAACGCGATCACATCCGAATCCGTGGACCGCATCAGAGAAACACAACATGCCTGAAGCGGTCGCCAATAGTCGCCGGAGGTTCTTGATCGACGCCGCGGTGGCGATGGCCGCCGCGACTGCGTCAGCAAGGGCGGACGAAGGACGAATGCCTGATTTGGATGGCGCAGCCGCATGGCTCAACTCCACTCCGTTGAGCAGCAAGGCGATGCGCGGGAAGGTGGTGCTGGTCAACTTCTGGACCTACTCCTGCATCAACAGCCTTCGAGAGCTGCCATACCTGAAAGCATGGGCGGCAAAATATAAAGATGCCGGCTTAGCGGTGATCGGCGTCCATGCCCCGGAGTTCGGTTTCGAGAAGGACCCAGCCAATGTGAGGAATGCCGTAGGTGACCTGAAGGTCGCCTACCCCATTCCGATCGACAGCAACCATGCGATCTGGCAGGCCTTCCGCAACGAATACTGGCCTGCAAGCTATTTCATCGACGCAAAGGGACGGATTCGTTACCACCACTTCGGCGAGGGCGAGTACGTGAAGTCCGAGCGCGTTATTCAGGAACTTCTCAGAGAGAACGGAGCCACGGGGCTCGACGAGAACATGGTAAGTATAACGGCTGAGGGAGCGGAGGCGCCGCCGAGCGAAGATGTGCGATCACCGGAGACCTATGTCGGCTACGCTCGCGCGGAGAACTTCGCGTCGCCGGAGCGGATAGCGCGCGATGCACGAAGGGCCTACGGTCTGCCGGCGAGGCCCGCGTTAAATCAGTGGGGATTTGGCGGATCGTGGAAGACCGGCGCCGAGAGCGGCACGCTCGAATCGGCGCCCGGCAAGATTGTGTTCCGGTTCCACAGCCGCGATCTGCATATGGTTCTGGGCCCTCTGAAGAACGGGACGCCTGTTCGCTTCGCGGTAAAACTGAATGGCGTCGCGCCTGGCGACCATCATGGATCCGATACCGGCGCCGATGGCACGGGCGAGGTCCGACAGCCACGGATCTATCAGCTAGTCCGCCAGAAAGGATCGATCAAAGACGTGACCTTCGAGATTGAATTCCTTGATCCAGGCGCCCAGGTCTTTTCGTTCACGTTTGGCTAGTCAACAACTTGAATTGATTTCGTGGCCTGCCGCTCTGAGCGAGTCGTCGGGCAGCGTGACGATCTGTTTGCCGTGGCGCTGGCTTGCGGGGGGGCAGGTAGAGTTACAGCGCGAGCGGTATTGAGTGTGAGGGGGCGACGGGTGATTCAGGGCGCAATCTTACCACTCAGTATAAGTGGGGACAGGGCACGAGCACGCGGCGGACCGCAGAGCGGGCGATTGCATTCAAAGCGAACTGAACAGCCGGAGCCTCGCGCTTACGACATCATGTATTGCGGCGACGGCCGACGGGAGTATCTTGTACGGCACCACCTCATCCTCGCGCCGCGCGAGACCGGCTTCCAGTCCGCGTTTCCACGCCAGACGGAGTTGTTGATCCCGGCGCGGATGGCCCGTATCAGGTGTTCATCCGCCGTGCCGGAACCGCCGTGCAAAGTCAGAGGTACACCGGTGGCGGATTTAATCTCTCGAATTCGTTCAATCGCAAGATGCTTTCGCTCCTTACCAGCAACCATGCTCTTGCGCATGCCGTGCCAATTGCCCACCGCGGGGGCGAGCACGTCCACCTTCGTATCCGCAACAAACTGGCGGGCCTCTTCGGGAGTGGTCAAAGAGTGGGTGGGATCAGGACCGTCCGCATGAATCTCAGAGCCGCTGCCGATGTCTCCGATTTCTCCCTCGACGACCACCGCCGGGTTCACAGACTTGAGCGCCTCGACAGCCTGCTTCGTCAACAAAGCGTTTTCTTGTAATGGCAGCGTGGACAAATCGAACACAACCGAATCGAAGCCGGCCTTCACGGCTTCCAGCGCTCCCGCCAGCGAATGCGTGTGATCGGCATTCAGGAAGATAGGAAAATCGAACTCCTCACGCAGACTCCGCACGGCAGCCGCGAGCAGGCGCGTTCCGGCAAACTGCCGTTCTCCTTCTGAAGCGCCAACAATGACCGGCACGTTCAGTCCATGCGCGGCTTCGAAGACGCCCTTCAGCAGGACGAGATCGGCGATGTTGAAGTGCCCAATGGCAACATCGTTTCTTCCCGCTTCCCGCACTACTTCAATGAGTTTCTTCATGGCTGTTTCCTTCGATAATCATTTGCGCCGCGGGGTTCGGCCCGTCGTGACGGAAGATGCAGCGCTTGCCGTTGCGGTGGTGCAACTTTGCGCAGTACGGAGCTTTGCCTTCACGGACCAGAAGAAAAACCTCAGCAGCCGCCAGCATGCCCAGGGGTGGTCCGATGAAATAGATCCAGAGTGCGTGCCAGTAGCGGGCGTTCAACGCGGGTCCGAATGTCCGGGCGGGATTCGTACTCATGCCCGACAGTGGAGATTCGAAAGCGACGTAGGCCGCAACCAGGATGGCGGCAACGTAATGTGTGTAGTCCGCCATAACTGCGTGATTGGACGCGAAAAGAACCGCGCTCATCAGGATGAACGAGATAGCCAGTTCGGCAACAAACGCAATCGTGTCGCCGTAAATGCCGGGTATGGTGGCAGCGTACCGGACTGACTGATGCGCGGGCGCGCCCTGAAGAATAAGGGAGGCGAGAGCCACTCCGCCGACAGCGCCCAGGAATTGCGCGGCGCAATAAAATACCGCATCACGACGCCATCTTCCTTAATCGAAAAAACGTGAACGTGACCGCCGGATTGATGTGAGCTCCGGACTGCTTTCCCCACGGTGAGCACGCGATCCCGACGATGGCCGTGCCCATCGCCAGGCCCATCAACATCCGGCGAACGGTGTCACTTGGCAGATGCCGCTGGATTGGCGAACCGGGGTGCCATAACAAGGTGGCAAATGCACACGCACCGAACAGATAGATGCCCGATTCCGCTGCCTCCATCAGGTATTCGGGCCAGTGAAGGCGCAGACTACCGGCTGCGCTCAACGGACGCCGGCACGTGTTGGAGTTCATCAAGGCGGTTCTCCATCCGTTGCGGCACGGCCATGAACAGGGCCTTCAGTCCTTCCGTCATCGTGGGGTGCGCAAACATAGCGTCTCGCAAAACCGTGTACGGCAGACCTGCGATCATCGCGACCTGAACTGTACTCATGAGTTCGCCTGCCTCGGGACCGAAGGCGGTGAATCCGAGAATGCGGTCGCTGTCTACGTCGATCAGCGCCTTCATAAACCCACGCTTCTCAGAGATGGTCCAGGGCCGCCAGAAGGCATCGAAAGGCACGGAGGCGACCCGGTACTCAATATCTCTCTGCCGCGCCTGCGTTTCGTTGAGGCCCACGCGCGCCAGTTCCGGGTCGGTAAAAACGCAGGAAGGAACCAGCCGGTCCGCCGTGCTCCGATTGCCCCCGTTCAGGTTCTCTTGAATGACGAAGAAATCGTCCTCGGACACGTGCGTAAAGTAGGGACTGCCCGCGCAGTCTCCCATAGCCCACACGTTCGCTGCGGTTGTTTCCAGGCGATCGTTCACGCGGATATGTCCCTTTTCCGTGACCTCGATTCCGGCTTTATCGAGTCCGATGCCGCTGGTGTTGGGCGTGCGCCCCGTCGCCACGAGTATGTCGGTTCCCTGCACGGTTCGAACGCTGTTCCCGCTTAGGAGCTGAACACTAACCTCGTCTCCGGAGAGTCCTTTCACGCTGAGGACGGGGGCACCTAAAACAACATCGATGCCTTCGTCCCGCAATAATTCCAGAAGCGCCTGTGAAACATCGGAATCCTCGCTCGCGGCAAGCCGCGAGGCCCGGGTGATCAGCGTTACGCGGGCACCCAATCTGCGCAGTGCCTGACTCAGTTCCAGGGCGACGAAGCCGCCTCCCAGGACGATCAGGTGGCCGGGACGCCGTTGCAGATCCAACGCCTCAATGTGGGTCATCGGTTTTGACTCCCGCAAACCTGGCGTATCGGGTATTGCCGCCCGGCTGCCGGTGTTCACGAAGACGCGGTCCGCGGATACCGTGCGTTCACCCCCTTCGCGCAATGCTACTCGAAGGGTGCGGGGCGCCACGAATGCGCCGTCACCCAGGATGATTTCACTTCCCGCCGCTTGGTATTTATCCAGATGAATCTTGACAATACTCTCCACCATCTCGCGCTTGCGCGCGTAGACTGCAGCCATGTCGATAGAAATGGGTCCGGTCTCGATCCCGAACTCCCGATGCCGCGCGACGAGCGAGGCAACCTTTGCCGAATGAATGACGTTTTTGCTGGGCAGGCACGCCACGTTGGGACAGGCTCCGCCGATGTACTTTCGCTCGACGACGGCGGTTCGCATTCCCTTTTTAGCCATCGTCCAGGCTGCCAGTTTGCCGGCCGTGCCGCTGCCCAGTACGAGGACATCGTATTTTTCTGTTTTGTTCATGTGGTTCATCTCCCGAGGACTGATCCTAGATTCCTTTGATCTCGCCGCCATCCATCCGAACTGAGGATCCTGTGAGCCACTGAGCCTCCCGGGAGACGAGGTATGCCATCAGGCCGGCAATCTCCTCCGGTTCGCCATAGCGGGCGATACCGGCCTTTTCAGGAAACTGCTTCATGGCCTCTTCAACGCTTATGCGGTTTTCCTTGGCCCATTTATCAAGGAAGGATCGACGGCGACCAGTCATAATCGCGCCAGGCACTACGCTGTTCACCTGCACTCCATCTTTAATGCCCTGTTCGGCGAAGGCCTTCGCGAGCGCAACAATGGCTGCGTTGATCGTGGCTACTGCCGCGAAGCCTGGCTTCGGGTCGAGCGCGGCGCTCCCGGAGATCAGTACGACAGCGCCGCGGGAGGCCTTCAATGCATCCCAGGCTCGTATCGTCAATCGCCGTGCGCCGTGTAGTTTGAGCGCCATGCCGTCTTCCCATTGCGCGTCGGTCATTTCGAACAAGTCGATCTGCGGCACGGCGCCGGCAATGTTCAGGAGAGCGTCGATTCTCCCGAAGCGATCGAGCGTTCCCTGGATGAGAATGCCGGCGGACTGGGGCGCGCGCAAATCGAGCGCGTAAGTCAGCGGTTCGGCGCCCGCGGACTTTACCGCCGATGCCGTCTTCTCGAGCTCGTCCTGTTGCCTTGCCGCCAGCACAACGGCTTCGAAATCGCGTGCCAGACGCACGGCGGTGGCACGGCCGATACCCTGGCTCGCACCGGTGACGATCGCAACGGATTTGCTCATCGGCACGGGAGCGTCTCCCGCGCGGCTTCAAGAATCGCTTCAACCACCGTGACTGGCGCTGTATGCATCGGACTGTGGTCGATAGAGTGCGCCCGAATCTTCGCGCCCATTCGCGCCGCCATATAGCGCTGGGTCTCCGGCACAATCATGCGATCTTCCTCGGCTAACAGAAACCATGATGGTTTCGTTTTCCACGCCGGCGCTGGAGCCTTCTCTTGAATGCACTTCAGCGCGATAGGCCTCTGCACGGCTTCGAGAATCGTGGTCTGATCCGCTGAAGCCTTGTGTGCCACTGCGCTTGCAAAGCCTCCTTCAGGCATCCAGATCAGCCCATGCCCATCCGGAGCAAGTTGTGGAGCGTCCGGATGCGGCGGCGCATGATAGAAGACTTCAGCAACCGTCTCACCCTCATCGGGCGCTAGCGCCGCTATGTACACGAGCGACCGTACTCGGGGATCGTCAGGGCCCGCGATGACAGCGCCTCCGTAGGCATGCCCTGCCAGGATAAGCGAGCCGGCCGTTCTTTCCAGCACTCGTTGAAGAGCGGCTATGTCTTCCGTAAGCGACGTGAGGGGAATCGACGCGCATGTAACGTTGAGCCCTTCTCTTCGCAGCGGTAGGATGACGTTCTGCCAGCAGGAACTGTCAGCCCACGCCCCATGCACCAGCACGACAGTTGCGTTCTCCGCAAAGGAAGTCATTGCGATGCCCCGTTGGCTGCCAGGAATTCCTTCATCGCAGCGACAATTTCGACGAAGTGCGTCTCAGTGGCAAAGTGCCCCGTATCCAGGAACTCGACCTGGGCATTCGGTATGTCCTTCCGAAATGCCTGAGCTCCCGCAGGGACGAAGAAGGGGTCGTTCTTGCCCCAAATCGCCAACAAAGGCGGCTTTGCTTTTCGGAAGTAATCCTGAAACGCGGGATAGAGCTTCACGTTCGACGCGTAATCGAGAAACAGATCGAGCTGAATATCTTTGTTCCCGGGACGCTCCAGGAGGGCCGCGTCCAGCGTATACGATTCGGGCGGAACGCTTGTTGGATCGGCCACGCCATGGGTATACTGCCAGCGCGTTGCTTCCAGTGTCAGAATGTTCCTGTCGAGGACCTCTCGATTCTCCGGTGTTGGCTCAGCCCAATACTTCCGAATCGGCCCCCAGGCATCGCCGAGCCCTTCTTCATAGGCATTCCCGTTTTGTGAAACGATAGCTGCGACTCGATCGGGGTGAGCCATCGCCAGACGAAATCCGGTTGGCGCGCCATAGTCGAACACATACAAGGCATAGCGCCGGAGTTTTAGCGCCTGTGTAAACGCATTGAGCGTCGCGGCCAGGCGATCGAACGAGTAAACGTATTTTCGTTCGGCCGGGACTTCTGTGAATCCAAAACCAGGGAGGTCCGGCGCGATCACTCGGTAATCGGCGGCGAGGCGCGGAATGAGCTCGCGGAACATGAAAGACGATGTCGGGAACCCGTGCAATAGCAACACCACCGGGGAATTCGGTTCGCCGGCCTCACGGTAGAACACGCGGACTCCATCAGCTTCGATGTAGCGGACAGATGTAACAGGCATGGCGTAGTAGGGGCACCCGAGAGGCCAAACCAAAGGGATCTCAATTCCGAATCGGCGGGAGCCCGTAAGCAGTTTTGATCCGGTAAGATCCCGTCGCTACGCCCCGAAACCGTCTCGCATTCGACTGACGAAGTCGCGACGGACCTCCATCGTACAGATTGAGATCTGTCGCGGCTTTCGTCGCGGGCCCGTCGAAGTGTCAGGCGGGGCGGACGATGCGAAGCTTTCGCATTCTGTAAACAAGCGATGTCCGCTTCATCCCAAGTCGCGCGGCGGCCCCGTTTCGGCCGCCCACTACCCACTTGCTCGCCTCAAGCGCCCGAACTATGTGGTCTCGCTCGACTTCTTGAAGACCCGTCATGGGTGTGTTCGGCTCTTCGTCTGCGTCGACCGGTTCCATTTCCGACGTGGGAGCACGCAACACAGAGTGTGGAGAAAGAATCACTGCTCGCTCGATGAAGTTCTGCAACTCCCGAATGTTGCCGGGCCACGGGTACCGCACCAGCCGATCCATGGTCTCCGAAGGGATTTCGTCGATTCGCTTGTTCATTCGCCGGGCGTAGAGCTCTGTGAAATGCCGAACCAGTTTCGGAATATCTTCACTCCGTCGCCGCAGCGGCGGAACCTTGACCGGAAATACTTTCAGGCGGTAGTACAGGTCCTCGCGAAAGGTCGACTGCTTCACCATTCCCGGCAGATCGCGATGCGTCGCGGCTATCAATCGCACGTCAACCTTGTGAGTGCGGTTGCTGCCGAGCCTTTCAAATTCCTGCTCCTGCAAGACGCGGAGCAGTTTCGCCTGGAGTTCAAGCGGGATGTCGCCCACTTCGTCCAGGAAGAGCGTTCCCTTGTGCGCCAGCTCAAAGCGCCCCGTCTTCTGGGCAATCGCTCCGGTAAACGCGCCTTTTTCGTGGCCGAACAACTCGCTTTCCAGAAGCCCGAGCGGTATCGCGGCGCAATTCAACTTAACGAAGGCGCTTCTTCGGCGGGAGCTCAAATCGTGTATCGCGCGGGCAATCAGTTCCTTGCCTGTTCCGGTATCGCCCAGGATCAGCACGGTGGAATCCGTGGGAGCCACAACAGACACCAACTGCAACGCGGCTTTCAACGCAGGGGCATCCCCGATGATTGCGCCGAACTGAGAGCGAATTTCCTCCTCGAGATAAAGCCTTTGTGTCGTTTCCTTCTCTCGACCCTTTACCGCGATTTCATACTCCAATGCGTTCTCGACGGCGATCGCTACCTGGCGGGCCACCTGCTCGAGTAAGATCACATCGTCTTTCTCGAAAGTGTTGTCCGAACGCCTGGCGAGCATCAGAACACCAACCACCCCGTTGCGGCCCGTAAGCGGCAGATAACAGCCGGTTCTGAGCCCTTCCTCCATCACGCGCTCATAAAGACGCCGACCGTCAGGGTTCCCATAAATTTCAGGATCCTCGCGCACATGTTCGAAGCTATCGATCGGGACACTCTTGGCGTTCCGCAGCACTTGGCCTGAGATCGAACTATTGATCGGTACCAACGATCCCTCGCGCATGGGCCCTCTCGCGCCGGGATTGTACAGGATCGTAACGCGCAGCTCGCCGCTCTCCGAGTCGGGCAGCAGTAAGGCGGATACGTCGCATTGCATGACGCGGAATAGATTGGTTGAAAGCGCCCCAACCACTTGCCGGAAGTCCAACCTGGATGTCACGCTGTTCGTAATCTCCAGAAGCAAGCGCAGCCGGTCGCGTTCATGCCGCAGCTCCTGTTCGCGAAAGTGGCGCTCAATCGCGATGCCCGCAATTTGGCTGGCGCTTTCGATCATCTGTAGGTCGACGGCGTCAGGACTGCGCACCTCACGATAATGTATGGCGAAAGTGCCAAGGACCTTACCTTCGCGCGTAAACAGGGGCCGCGACCAAACGGCGCGAATACCGTAGGGCAAGAGCCTGTCGCGATAATCGTCCCAAATGGATTCCCGCAAGATGTCCGCAACATAGACTGGCTCTCTACGGTAAATGGCCGTCCCGCAGGAGGCGCCTTTCGGGCCAATGGACATGCGCCCTGCGTTTGAAGCAAATCCGGGAAGCCCAGGTGCGGCTGCGCAATAGACATGCTTTCCGTCAGCATCGGGAAGCCAGATAGTGCACAGCGTACCGTTGCCTTGAGATTCGACTAATCTGGCAATGATCGCCAGCACCTCCGGCAACTCGGACCCGGCAAGAATCAAATTCAGGATGCTGAGAACGGACTCACTGGAGAAGAAGCCGGATTCGTTATGCGCCTGTTCAGGTTTCGGCATGTCTTCCGGAGGAGATTGTGTCGCTGAACCCATACATTACATGGTACGAGCGGCCCGCAGCGCAGACTGCGTTTCGCGGAACTATTTAAGCGGCAGATGAATCTTACCGGCGGCGCCGATGCGATTGTCGATATCGTTGCTTCAACTTCACCATGAGCCTGCCCATTTGGCGGCTTGATTCGTCCGGTTAGGTTGAATCCGACGGGCGGATCCGGTGGGATCAGCGGAATCCCGCTGGCGAGCTTCAGGGCTGTGTTATCCGCGCTAGCTGGGCAGGGTGCTGAAAAACGAAGTTTTGAAACCACTCTGTTGAAGGTCACCCCTCTGTCGGGGCGGAAATCGTTTTTGTTTGAGGGGTCAAGGGGACGATCATGGAGAGACCGGCACGCGCAATTCCCGATTGAGCCGCTGCGCGCGTCGCCGGATGGCGCCAAGCGTGGTTTGTCCTCCGTGCTCGATGTAGTCGGCTCCCTGGTGGAGGATTTCCCTGACGACGACACACAGGTGGCGAACGATGGCCCAGATGGCTTTTGCGTATCCGAGCCGGGGCAGCAGGCGTTTGAACTTCTGCTGAAAGCGGGAGTTTTTGGTGTTGACTGCCCCCTGAGCCGCTTCGCACAGCGCGCGCCTCAGACTCATATTCCCTTTGGCGCAGCGGGCGCTGTGATTCTGTTCGGCGCTTTCCTCGCGTCCGGGACAGGCGCCAACCCATGAACTCAGTTGGGCGGCGCGGGGAAAGGGTTTGGCCTCCGGACCGATCTCGGCGATGATGTCTTCGGCGGTCCGTAGCCGGATTCCGGGTACCTGGACCAGCCTCTGGATCGGGGCGGCGTGCGGCTGCATGATCTCGCCGGTCATTTCCTCCAGTTCCTTCTTCTGGGCTTCGGCCAGTTCGGCGTCTTGCAGCAACTGTTTCAACAAACGACGCTGAACCGGCGTCACGGTTCCGCGCAACGCGTCCACCAGCCGGTCGTGTGGACACTGAATGCGCTCGTCCGCCAGGGCAGCCAGTTTTTCCGCGTCGCTCTCGCCTTGAGATAGCGCTTTGAGGATGCGCCGGCCCGTGGCTCCGAAAAGATCGCTGATCACACCCGACAGCTTGATCCGGGTCGGTTCCAGAAGGCTTTCGACCTGATTCTGAATTCGCACCAACTCACGGTTCAGTTGCGCGTTCCGGCGCGTCAGTTCCCGCATCTGGCGCTGTTCGGCGCCGGGTACGAAGCTCATCGTTAACTCTCCGGCTAAATGACGGCGCGCCAGCCGTTCGGCATCCTTGAAGTCGCTCTTGCCTTTGGGTGCGCGGTTGCTCCAGGCCTGGGCCAGCCCGAGCTCAAAGCCATCTTCCAGCGCCAGCCATACCGGTTTCCAGTACTGCGCGGTCGACTCCATCACCACCTCAGTCACGCCCTTTTCCTTCAGCCAGTCGCGCAACTGATCCAGTTCGGCGGACAGCGTCCCGCATTTCTTTTTCTCCACTAAGCGTTCCGCCGAATCGTCTTCGCCGGCGCTCACCACCACCACCATCAAGACACGTTTGTGAACGTCGATAGCTGCTATTCTTTTGGTCATCTCACTCTCCAGTGGGGAAAACGGGGGGCACTGCCGTGTTACTGAATGCACTGTTTCGTGCTCCCGCTCTCCCCACCGGCTTTTCAACCGCCAGAGTCGGCGGGTCACATTTATCTGCTCGCCTGCGTGCCCCGGATCATACTCCCTAACGGACTCAAGTGCTCCAGAGCGGTTCCGACCTCATCCGCGCTTCCCACCCCATCCACCATACGCCGGACGCGACAAGCTCTCAACCGACCTTCATCAAATTCTGCGGCCCGCAGGGCCATGGTTACTCCCTCGCGGTCGCGGCTCAGTGAGTTCTTTCGAATCAATGTCTTTCTCTGATCCGCGCGCGTCCCTGCTACAAAACGAGGAAAGAGTAGCTCTGGTTCCGGGTATCTGGCCCTACGAAATACTAAACGGGCTCGGCAAGGGCGTCACGCGAAACCGCGTGGAAAAAGTGAAGGCTATTTTGTTGTGGCAGGAAATGCAGGAACTTCCGGTGACGAGTGTGGAAACGCCCCTCAATGAACAGCTTCTGGAAATTGCGCTGAAACACAATCTGGCGATTTACGACGCCAGCTATTTTAGTCTGGCCTTGTTGCGCGGCTTGCCGATTGCGACGGTAGACGGAAAGCTTTTGCAGGCCTCCCTTGGCGCCGGTCTCGAAGTAATTAGGCCGTAATTCCGTGCAGCAGATAGTTGAGTACGGCGGCGTCTAACCGTGTCTCGGCCGTTGGAATCGGGCGAATGTTTTTGGATTTTGGTTGATGATCTTATGCCGCACGCACGCTCAGTTTTGGAAATTTGGTTCGAGTTTTTCCTGGCTCTCTACAAAGCCGGTCACGCGTTCCCGAAGAGCCTCGTCTTTTAACTGCGACGTTGCGGATGTTAAGAGCTCCAGGCTTAAGCGGTATTCGTCCCACATTCCGCCAACCAGATAGAAACGGGCCGAGTTCAGATGTTCGCATAGCAGGGCCTCGGAATCTCCTGTGTGGCTGGTCACCGCCTGGAGCAAGCTCTCGATTTGGGCGACAGCGTTGTTGATCTGCGAGGACAAGGGTCTTGCATCGTTCGGGCGTGGTGACATGATGATGGGGGAGCACGAAGGGTGCCAACGGGAATATTGTTACAGGAACGTTTGAGACGTCCTTTCGGGCTGTGGGAGATTTTTCTTGAAGACCTTGTTCGTCGTCGCGTTTGCTTTTGCGGCCTTGCCGGTAATGGCTCAGGCTGAGATCCGGATGGCCGCTAATGACAATCGGGTATCGGCGGGCGTGTTGAAAGACGGCGTCCTGACCCTCCGGTTGGAGTTGCGCAAGGGGAACTGGTATCCGGAGCGCGAGGACGGGGATGCCATCCCCTCCTATGCATTCGGCGAAAGAGGGAAGTCTCTGCAGGTTCCGGATCCGGCGATCCGGGTTCCGCAGGGCACCACCATCGACGTCACGCTTGCGAGTTTTATCGGCGTCCCGGCAACCGTGCACGGGCTGCATGCACGTCCCGGGAGGGACAGCGATGTGGTCACGGTGGCGGCGGGCGGGTCGGCCCACGTCCGGTTTGTTGCCGGAGCACCCGGCACTTACCTCTATTGGGCGCGCACGCCGGATGGGCGCCGTGGAACCAACCGGGGGCCCGATGCCCTGCTCGGAGCGGCACTCGTGGTGGACGCTGCTGGCTCGCCCGGGAATGACCGGATCTTCGTGTTCGAGCGCTGGAACGGCCCTACGCGGACCGCGATCAACGGAAAGTCCTGGCCCTATACCGAAAGGCTGAACCTGAAGGTCGGCGAGAAGGTTCACTGGAAGCTGGTGAACGCTTCGGACCTGAGCCACCCGATGCATTTGCACGGTTTCCACTTTTCGCTCGACGCGGAGGGCGATGGAGAAAACTACAAGGTATTCGACGACGGCATGAAGCCGGAAGAGTTTACCCATTCCGTGGAAGTGATGCAGACGTTTGAGATGACCTGGTCGCCCAGCGAGCCGGGGCGATGGCTTTATCACTGCCACCGAATTCCTCATATGCAACTGCCCGTACCGCTGGACCCCGCGGATGTGATCGCGGCCCAGTCCAGCGCCCACGATCATGAGCACATGCACGACATGACTTCCGACTATAGCGGCATGGGCGGAATGATCATGGGGATCACGGTCACTGGAAAATCGGTCATCGACACCGCGAACAACTGGAATCCGAAGCACAAGATCGAGATGGGTGTGGGGGTTCAGAAAGGCGAGGCAGGCGCCTACGTGATTTCACTGAAGGACGCCGGCGCCGCGAAGCCCGCGCTGAGTACAGGTTTGGCAGGTCCGGTCCTGGTGGTCACCCAGGGGGAGAAGACCGAGATCGCGATCACGAACACGATGAAGGAGCCGACGGCCATCCACTGGCACGGGATGGAAGTGGAGAGCTACTACGACGGCGTACCGTGGTGGGGCGGGATCGACGACAAACGCGCTCCGGCGGTAGAGCCAGGTACGACGTTCACGGTTCGGATGATTCCAACGCGCGCCGGAACGTTCCTGTATCACACGCATTGGCACGATGCGGCTCAACTCACCGGCGGGGTTCATGGCGCGATGATCGTGCTGGCGCCGGGACAGACGTACGAACCGGATACGGACAAGAGCTTTGTGTTCAGCATTGGCCCGGCACAGCCCTATGGACCGGGCCTGCTGCTGCTCAACGGTTCTCCCCAACCGGCGGCGCTGCATCTCAAGACGGGCAGGACGTACCGGTTCCGGCTCATCAATATTACGCCGGCGACCGACAATCTGCAGGTCTCATTGCGCGATGAGAGTGGCTTGGCTAGCTGGCGGGAATTAGCCAAAGACGCGTTCGATGTAAAGAAGGAGAGTCGGCAGAAGGCCGATCAGCGCGTGGCGATCGGAGAGACCTTCGACTTCGAGTACCGGGCGGATAAAGCCGGCGAAGTGACACTCCAGGGCTGGCCGGCCGGGAATGCCCGGCGCGTGATCCAGACGCTGATTTTCGGGGAGCAATGAGCCGTGGTTGGGGGCCTTACAAGTTTTTCTTGGTTACGCGGCGTTTCCGACGTAGTATTAGCCCGGGGGATCCATAAGATGAGGAGTCTGATGATTTTCGTGGGAATGCTCGGGGCGGCATTCCAGCTCCAGGCGCAACCAAAGACGATGGTGGCGCTGTTCAAGACGAAGTTCGGGAAGATGCCGGCTTTTGTGGGCGCCATGCAGAAGACGACCATCCCGGCGCTGGACCAGCTTTTGGCGCAAGGCGTGATTCAGGCATATGGCCTCGATACCGATGTTCTGCATACGGGTGGGCCCAACATGGCGTTGTGGTTCAGCGCGCCGTCTTATGGGGCAATACAAAAGGCAAACGAAGCGGTTATGGGATCCCTCGAGAAACATCCCGCGGAGGCGGCGGCGATTGGGGAAGCGGCGGACCTGGATGCGCATACAGACCTGCTTCTCGAAGTGACTCATGCGAAGTTCGGCAAGATTCCAGCGGGCGCTTTGCCGGTTACCAATCTCTCGTTGTTTCGAGTGAAGACGGGCAAGGATAAAGATTGGGAGCGCGCGGCGGCGAAGTATTTTCAACCGCTCTACGACAAGCTTGTGGATGACGGAGTCATTTACGGATACCAGTATCTGGCGCAAGGCATGCACACGGAGAATCCGGGCGATACGTGGTTCCTCGTAAGCATGCCCGACATGAGCGCGATGGACAAGATCGACGCGGCATTTGCGGCCAGGATGAAGGCGATGTCCGCGGACGAGCGGTCCATCTTCGAGCATCTGCTGCCGACGTTGCAGGAAGACGCGGAGCATCGGGACTATATCATGCGGGCGATTGCGTTCAAAGCGAACTAACTGAACTCTAAGAGCAGAGCGGGCCTTCCCGATTGACTCAGCTCACCCGAGTATGATGTGCTTCTCGCCATGGCGCCACTGATATCGACCGATCTCAATAAACTCCCGGACGCGGTGACCAACGCCCGGCCGTCGATGGCTCTGAGTATCATCGCTTTCAAAGGACAAAAGGATACCGACGAGGTCTACCTCGGCGGTAATGGGATGCCTGGGGGACCGGTCAACGGGACCAAAACGGACCAGGGTCCCGCGCTGGCCGCCGTCAATGTCTACCTACAGTCAACGCTGTATCTTGCCTGGAAGACCGCCGGGCAGGAGACGGTGGAGGTTCTGCAATATGCGCTGGCACAGGACAGCCTTCCAGTGGAGGGAAAGTGGGTGCATCTGCCAACCACAACCGGTCCCGCCAATCCGGCGGCGTCCACCGACGCCGCGCCGGCTATGGCCGTGGGGGCAAACAATCAGCTCTACATGGTCTGGAAGACGCCGGGCAGCAATGCGCCCATCGCCTGGTCGGTTTACGACGGCACCGGCTGGTCCACGCCCGAGACGATTCCCCTGGCAAGGACCAGCGACGCTCCGTCGCTGGGCGGTTTCAACACATCGGGACCGGGGAATGTCCTGCCTCTCTGTCTGGCGTGGAGGGGCGCGGAATCGGACGGCGTGTACTGGGCTATGTTCACTCCAGGCTCGCCGGCATTGAGCCAGAACAACATATCGGGCGCTACAACCGACGCCTCACCAGCGGTCGCTCCGGGACCCCCTGTCTCCTCCGGAGAGGCATTCAGTTACTCTTTGATCTGGAAGCCCAAAGGCGCGAATACGCTCTCGCTTGCGCCTGTCAGCGGGAAGACGGTGGGAACGACTTTCACCCTGCCGCAAGTCCAAACGGATCACGGTGCCGCCGCTGTCGATAACTGGAACGACACGAACGGATTTGGGGCTACTGTTTTTAACAATCTCACTGTGGCTTTCGCCGACAAAACGGGAAATGTGTGGCGAGGCATCTGGGCCATGGTGCCAGATCCGGCGCCGTTTCCCGGGGCGGGCTCCGACTTTCGCCGTACACCGGACGAGGGCTCGAATAACTATGTCTTCTACCGGAGCAACGATTGCAAGCTGCTGGACAGGGTCACCGTTACCGTCAATGTCACCACGGATCTACACTGCCCCCTGGGTTTTGGCTTTCAACTGAACACGAATTCGGCGACCAACTCCGCAAACTTCGGCCGATGCGAATGGCAACAGTGCGGCTTTATTCTGGATTCGAACGGTAATCTCACCTCATGGGTGAACAACTGGGTGAGCACAAACAAAGGGCCGAAATCGATCGACACGGTCCTGACGAGAGACTCGAGCGGGAATCTGAAGAACTTGCTGTACTCGTGGTCTACACCGACGATTCCCGCAGGTTGCACGCTGACGATCACGCTGCATTTTGACCAGCATCTTGTGGTCACGTCCGCGTCATTCAGCGTGATCTTGCCGGCGGGCGGCGGAACAGAGAACAATCACATCGATTTCGCCAGCAATCTGGCGATAACGCCGGGGCCGGGCCTTACGGCGGCGGACTACCTGGCTCCGATTTCGGCGGCGCAGATCGTCATTGTCGGGCCAGATAACAAGAAAGACGCGGACTTCAAATCGGGCGCGGGATCGATTGGAATTTCGGCGGCGGATCCGCTCATTGCGGGAAGCGGCCGGCCGGCGTGCGCCGACGGCTCCCAAACGCTTGAGCAGAGCAATGTGCTCTACGGCGTAGTATCCTCGACGCCGAGCGCCAGTTTCGGCCAGACGTTCAGCGTGGCCGCTTCGAAGAACTAGTTCGAGCGCGGATCGGAACTGATCTAGGAAGCTCAATGTAGAATACGCGCATGCGGATTGTTGGGCTTTGTGCTGTTTGTATTGCGATGATATGCGCGGCGGCCGATTCCATGCACCAGGCGACGCGAGCGGATATCGATCGCTGGATGACGGAACTATCCAATTGGGGACGCTGGGGCAAGACGGATCAGATAGGCACGGTGAATCTGATTACGCCGGCTAAGCGCAAAGAGGCGGCGGCGCTTGTGAAGGACGGGGTTTCGATTTCGCTCGCACACGACGCGCTGACGGTGAAGGCTCTGGATAATGACTCGCCATTCGGCCACAAAATGCTGTACACCGGCGCGCATCCGAACGGGGATTGGTTCATGGACGAATACACGGTGGCGTTTCACGGCTTGGCCCACACGCATATGGATTCGCTGGCGCACACGGCATGGAAGGGCCGCATGTACAACGGCTTTCCCCAGCTGGACGTGACGAGCGAGGGCGCGAAGGAGCTCGGGATCACGAATTTTCGCGACGGCATTTTTAGCCGGGGCGTTCTGGTGGATATTCCGAGGTTGCGCGGCGTGGCGTGGCTGGAGCCGGGGACGCCGATTTATCCGGAAGAGTTGGATGCGTGGGAGAAGAAGACCGGCGTGCGGATCGGCAGCGGGGACGTGGTGATTCTTCGGACGGGCCGCTGGGCGTTGCGGGCGGCGAAGGGTCCGTCGGATCCCGCGAAGGTGGCTGGGTTGCATGCGTCGTGCGTGCGTTGGCTGAAGGAGCGGAATGTTGCGATTGCCGGAAGCGATGCCTGTCTGGATGTTGTGCCTTCGGGGGTGGCGGGAGTGGTGCAGCCGGTGCATCAGCTGATGCTGATCGCGGTGGGGACGCCGATTTTCGACAATTTGGATTTGGAACGGCTGGGGGAGGAGGCGGCTAAAAGGAATCGTTGGACTTTCTTGATTACTGCCGCGCCGACGCCGGTGGTTGGGGGGACGGGGTCTACTTTGAATCCTACTGGGGTGTTTTGAGATGGGGTGAGTTGTTCTGTGGCGTGGAAGCACTTCCGGACTGGGGGCCACGACGTCCTCTGGGCACCTACGTGCTTTTGGAACTGGCCGAAACGGAAGCGCGTCTCCTCCTGACGCTTGATAAGGATTTCTGGCAAATCGCCGTTCAGCGCCGCGTTCCCATCGAGCGGTCAGGCGTAATTCTGTTTCGGGTTCACCCAGCCACGCCGGAGAATCTTGAGGCGCTCATACAGGCCCGCGCGCTAAATTTCCGTCTTCGCTTTCTTGGCAAGGTTTGAGATGTTACGCCGACTGTAGGAATAGAATAAGGCGGTCGCGGCGAGTTGGCATCCCAGTACGAATCCACCGACTTTTGCGGTGAATAGCCACGGGTGGGGGACGTTGATGATAGGGAATAGCGATAGGACCAGATACATCGCAGTCATGAGGAAGCCGGAAACGGACGCGGCTTGCAACCAGCGCGGGGGTGGGGCCACGCTCTTTTGCTTGCCGATCAACGGCAGCGCGAACATAGCGAGATAGGCGAGCGCGTAGAAGATTCCGGATGCGTTTTGTAAGAGCTGAAAGGCTTCCTGCTGGCCGGCGCCGAGCACTCCGGCCATCGCCATCGCGAATGCCACGGCGCCTACGAACAGGATGGAATTGGTGGGAGTCTTCCGCGTGGGATGCAGACGGCCAAACCAGGCGGGAAGAAGATTGTCCCAGCCTGCTACGAGCGGGAGGCGCGTGATTAAGGCAAAGGTTAGAGCCATAGACGCGATGAAGGCGAATAACAGTGCGCCGATTACCATCGGGATCAAGGCCGCGCCCGTATCGGTGGGCCGGGTGCCCATGGTGAGCGCTTGAGAGATGGGGCTGATGAGGTCGATCTTGTCTTTCGGAACTAAGGCCACTACGGAACTGGTGCCGAGGACGAACATCAGCGCGATGATGGGCGTGGCGATCATTACTGAGCGTCCGATGGATTTAGCGGCGTCGCGGCACTCGGCGGCCAGAATGGAAACGGAATCGAATCCACTCATGGCGCCGAAGCTCATCTTGCCAAGCAGGTTCAAGCTAAGCAGAGAAATGGCGGGCATGGAGAGTGTGAAGGGTGGGTATTCGGTGGCGCGGCCGATCAGGTGGTTGCGGAAAGGCATGATGATGAGTGCTACGAAGACGGACACCATGATGATTCCGCCGAGGTCTTAAATCCATTTTCCAAGCGTCAAGCCGATAGAAGCGACCACGATTAGAGCCACCATCATCCCGAGAGTCATGCCGCCCATGACCCACTTGCTTTCGGACATCCACGCGGCTTGCGGGCCAAGGGCATAGGCGAGCATGGTGGTTGCCTGAATCCCCATATAAGAGAGGATCGCGACCGTGTTGAGCCACAAGTTGCAGGCGACGAGGAAGCCGAAGAACTTGATGATCTCGCGGCGCGCAAACTGGCGTTAAGGGAAGGCTTCCGAGTGCACGGCACGGTTGGGATTCTCGAAGCCTGCTATAGCCGAAAACTCCTTATCGACTTACGGCAGGCATATCGGCAGCTCCTGGCCGAGGGCGTTTATCACAACCGCGTGTTCATTGACGCAAGGCTCAGACTTCTTCAACTGCCGCCCTTGTAAGATTTGCGGATGGAGGTGCGGCGCTGAGCTGACGGGGAAAACGAAAGCTCCGATGAGGGTTTCCTAACCCGTGCAGATGAAAGTTGCGCCCGCAGGGCTCACAACCCCAAGAACCACCGCACTCCGCACCACTACAAAACTCTCTTAAGCTATCCTCAAAACTGCGCGCAGACTCAAACATGCCCAGGGCCAAAGCCGCCATCGATTTCGCCCCGAGGGCCGGACATAACCTCCTGCTCGCCGTCAACGAAGTCTTCCCCTACAGACCGTAATGCCGCCTGCTAAATCCATCCTCTGGCTCGCAGCTACGCTCATCGCCGCCTTCTTCGCCGAGGCCGCCATCTACCGTCAAGGCTGGTATTACAAGTACCTGGAACCCAGTTCCGCAGCCGCAGCCGTCGAGCTGGATCTCTACTGGCTCAAGCGCTTTCGTCCCCCTCACCGCCCCGAAGTCATGATCATCGGCGATTCCCGCATGGCCGAAGGCTTCTCCGCGGACCAGGCCAACCTCGAATCCGGGCGCCGGAACATCAGCTTCTGGAACGAGGGCATCCCCGGCTCCTCACCGCGTCTCTGGTATTACTTCCTACGCGACGCCGACCCCACCCGCCGCCGCTTCCAGGCCATCGTCATTGCCCTCGACTACTACAACGACGTGGATCAGAACGACGACCAGTCCGCCCACATCGCCGACCTCAACTACCTCATCGCCCGCCTGCGCCCTTCCGACATCTACGACTTCGCAACATCCATGCGCGACCCTCCGGATCAGCGCACAGCCTTCATCGGCGCCACGCTCAAAGGCACCGTAGTCTCGCGCGACGCGCGCGAATTCCTGAACGGCATCAGCTCCCGAATCGCCGCCTCGAAGGATGCACGCGAACGCGGCCTCGGCTTTCTGAATGGCTATCTCGGTAGGCCCGAAGATCTTCAGGGCCTCTCCGTCAACTTCCAGACCCGCACCATCACTTTCCCACCCAACGTCTCCGATCAGCGCCAGTACAGCGTCCGGGAAGGTTTGCTGCCCAACCTGCCGCCCCACACCGGCGCCACCACCCGCTTTCGGATGCTTTGGCTAGGCCGCATCCTCGATCTCTACCGCAACTCCCCCACGCGCATCGTTTTTATCGAGACCTCACGCGGGCCGCTCCCGCAACCCGAACGCCCCGGGCCCCGGACCTTCCTGAACCACGCCCGCACCTACCCCAACGTAATCGTTCTCGACGAGTTCGCCTTCCGCAATCTCGAGACTCCCGAGACCTATTTCGACGGCTACCACCTCAATCGCAAAGGCCGCGAACTCTTCACCGCGCAGCTCACTCATCTCCTGGTAGGCGTCATCTAACGAATGCTCTTTACCACCTGGAATTTCTGGCTCTTCCTGGTAGTCGTCCTCGCCGCCTTTTACCTCAGCCCCCGCCCCTCCCGCCGCTATATCCTCCTAGCCGCCAGCCTCTTCTTCTACATGTGCTGGAGGCCCTACTTTGTCCTTCTGCTCTTGGCCCTCATCACCATCGACTTCTTCGCCGCGCAATGGATCGAATCCCGCACCGGCCGCCCGCGGCACCTGGCGCTCCTACTCAGCCTGATCGCCAACCTTGGCTTCCTGGCCTATTTCAAGTACGCCAACTTCTTCCTCGCCGGCTTGCACTACTTCGATGTCATCCTCCCGCTAGGCATCAGCTTTCACACGTTCCAAAGCATCTCCTATGTAGTCGACGTCTATCGCGGCAAGCAACCCGCCATCCGCAACTACACCGATTACGCCCTCTACGTAGCCTTTTTCCCGCAGTTGGTCGCAGGCCCAATCGTCCGCGCAAGAAACTTCTTCGACGACCTCTTCCACTGGCAGCCGCCCACACATGACGAGTTCCAGCGCGGCGTAACCCAAGCGGTGTTCGGCCTTGCCAAGAAACTCATCTGCGCCGACCAGTTCGCCCAAATCGCCGACCAATACTTCAACGCGCCCGTCCCCGGCTACCTGCCTGCGTGGACCGGCGCACTAGCCTTCGCACTTCAAATCTATTTCGACTTCTCCGGCTACACGGACATCGCCATCGGCACGGCTCTGCTCTTCGGTTTCCACTTCCCTGAAAACTTCCGCCGCCCGTATCTAGCCGCCAGCATTACCGATTTCTGGCACCGCTGGCATATCTCGCTCTCTAGTTGGCTCCGCGACTATCTCTATATCCCGTTGGGCGGCAATCGCGAAGGCACGCTCAACACCTATCGCAACCTGCTGATCACCATGCTCCTCGGCGGCCTGTGGCACGGAGCAAGTTGGAACTTCGTCGTATGGGGGGCCTATCACGGAATTCTTCTCTCCGTCGAACGAGCCATCTTCGGCAAGCGCGACCAGCCCGCCCTTCTCCGCCCTCTAATGACGATCCTAACCTTCACGATGGTGACCATAGGCTGGGTCTTCTTCCGAGCCAAAACGCTACCAGCCGCGGCTTACACCATCCACGAAATGCTCCAGCCCATCCGCGGCCAATCGCTCTTTGCTCCATGGCATTGGCGCCTGGCCGCCCTGACCCTGTGTATCGCGATCTTCAAGGAAAATTTCGACCGCCCGCTAGCCCCCAATCTCCGAGCCCCCGCGATCGTCCTGATGCTCCTCGCGATCGAACTCTTCGGAGTGACAGACCGCCATCTCCCCTTCGTCTACTTCCAGTTCTGAACCGGTCCGGTAACCCGCGTTACGCCTGTTCGTCAAGCTGCCGCCAAATCTCTTCGAGGGCCACCGCGGCGCCGTTAGTCAGTAACAATTGCGTAATCGCTTCCAGGCTTCCCGATTTCCACTGCCAAGCGAATTTTTCGACAGGATCCATCACAAAGATCCGCTCCGTGCCAATCCGTTCGTACTGCTGGCATTTCTTGATAACGTGAATTAACTTATCGTCGGGAGACAGTATCTCCACCACGATCTCGCCCGGCTCGCTTGGATAATCCTTAATGGACTTCAACGTGGCAATTACGTCCGGAACCGGTTCCCATTGGGGATCGATCCGCAATTCTACTTCAGAGCCGGATTTATACTCGGCTCGCCGCAGAGCCTCGCGCATGATCCCCTGTAGCACGGCGTGCAACCATGCCGGCTTCGTCTTCTGGATTGGCTCACCGAACCAGTATTCAAAGTAGGGCTTCTGCTGCCGATACCGGGAACGAAATTCTTCGAGCGAGAGCCGTTGTGTGACGGTCGCCATAACCTCAGCCTGATAATCCCATCATAAGGTACCGGACTCGCCATTCGCCGCTTGTTTCCCCGGTAACATGATCAAAGAAGCGCACCTGGTAGTGAGGTCCCGATCTTTACGGGGAACCGGCTACTTGAATTCAAGTAGAATAATCCGAGACCATATGTCGCTTGCTCCGGGAGCGTGCCTCGGCCCCTACGAGATTTTGAACGCGATCGGAGCCGGTGGCATGGGCGAAGTGTACAAGGCCCGCGACACCCGTCTCGATCGAACGGTTGCCATCAAGGTCTCGAAAGAAGCTTTTTCTCAACGCTTCGAAGGTGAGGCTCGGGCCGTCGCCGCGCTGAATCATCCCAACATCTGCCAACTGTACGACGTGGGACCGGACTACCTGGTCATGGAGTTTGTCGAAGGAGCGCCCATCGCTTCTGTCGATTCCACCCGCAAGCTGCTCGACATCGCCGTACAGATCGCCGACGGTCTGGCCGCCGCACATGCCGCGAGGATCATTCACCGCGACCTGAAGCCCGATAACATTCTCATTACGCGCGATGGCCGCGTCAAGATTCTCGATTTCGGCCTGGCGAAGGTCGTAACCGAGGGCAAACCGGACGATAAAGCTACCGGCGCCATGACACGCACCGAAGCCGGCGCCACTGCCGGAACCATCGCATACATGAGTCCGGAGCAGGCTCGAGGAAGCTCGGATCTCAGCGCGCAATCGGATCAGTTTTCCTTCGGACTGGTCTTATACGAACTCGCCACAGGCCGGCGGGCGTTTCCGCGAGGCAGTGCGGCCGAGACCATGACGGCCATCATCCGCGAAGACGCCGACCCGCTTCCGGCGACCGTGCCTGCGCCGCTGCGATGGATCGTGGAGCGACTGCTCGCCAAGGACCCAGCGGACCGCTACGAATCCACTCGCGATTTATATCGCGAATTGCGGCAGATCAAGGACCGGCTTTCGGAAAGCACCGTGAGCGGGGTTCAGGCTGCCGCCACAGCCGAATTGCCGGAGAGGCCGCGCTCTTTGCCAAAAGCTTGGCTGGTTGCTGCCGGCGTTGCCCTGGCAATCCTGTCCGCCGTTGCCGCATGGATGCTCCACCCGGTCGCTGGAGGGGGAAACGCCCGCTTTACTCCGATAGAAGTTTTGTGGGAGAACCCCTCTCCCGGATTTTGGTCCCACGATGGCAACGCGTTCGCCTATAGCGCCGGAGCCCCAGGCGACCGCCGATTGTTTCTACGCTACGTGAACTCCGCGACTCCATCCCAGTTGACCCGCAGCGCTAGTGTTTGGGCAGTAGTCGGATGGTTGGCGGATAACAAACACATCCTGGTCATCGGAAAGAACCCGCCAGGCTCCGAATCGCCATACATGCTCTTTTCCGTGGCGGTAGTCGGCGGCGAGCCGGATGCGGTGATGCCTATGGACGGGAACTTTGTCTCGGTCAGAGTGTCTGCCGATGGAAAAGTTCTCGTCGTCCTCCGGGTCGATGAAAATCGGAGGCTTACGCTCCACAGTGCCTCACCCGTCGGATCCACCCTCAAGCGCTACACCCCCGCCCCGTTTGAGACGGCTACGTGGTCTAACCAGCCGGTCGCCCAATTGTCTCCGGACTCGCAATCGATCTTGTTCATCGTCGACGCCTTGGATGGCAGACAGGTATGGAAACTGCCTTACCCTGCGGGACAGGGCGCCCCCGAGCGTGTATTCAAAGGCGTTCCGGAACAAGCATTCGGAGGGTGGTCATGGTTTCCCAACGGCCGAAACGGTGTCTGGTCTCTCGGCGGCCATCTTCGACTCGCGGGCATTCGAGCGGGAGTGGGGCAAACGATCACAGCCGGCGTTGCATCTGAAACCCAATCCCAACCGGCGCTCTCTCCTGACGGAAAGCAGCTTCTCTTCAACCAGTCGCGAACGGACTACATGATCGTATCCGCCTCCTTGAGCGACGCTTCTGTGGAACGCGTCATTTCGTCAGAAGCAGCAACCGGTATGCCCGCTTGGGCGCTGCATCGGAACGCGTTTGTTTACTCGAGTGAGCGAAGCGGATCGTCTGCGATCTGGATGCGCGGCGAAGACAGTGATCGCCCGATTGTCACCCAGGATGCGTTTCCTTCGGGGAAAAATGGTTCCATCATTCTTCCAACGCTCTCTCCCCAAGCCGACCGTGTGCTCTACACGCGTGGCACAGGCGGCAGTAACGATCAATTCAACTGGATCTCGTCCCTTTCCGGCGGACCGCCGGTCCGGTTGACCAACGCCAAGGATGTCATCGAGCGCGGCGGTTCCTGGTCGCCGGACGGCAGGCGCATTGTCTACTGGCAGTTCCGCAATGGCTTTGTCTCGATGATGATGGTCAAAGCCACAGGCGATGCGGCTCCCCAGGTGCTCTTTGAAAAGGCGGGAAACCCGCTGCCGGAGTGGTCGCCTGACGGACAGTGGATCAAGTTCACTGATGCGCGTGGCGGTTTCGCCGACCCCGGCGTAGGCTGGGTTCTCATGTCGCCGGATGGCAAAACGATGCGCACCTACGGCGAGCCGCATACAGTCCAGATGACCTTCTCGTCCGATTCCAAACGGCTTTACGGAATCCGAGTCGAACCGGATCGCCGCACGTTGTTTTCACTCGACATCGCAACCAAAGAAACGAAGACGATTGGCGAGATTAGCAAAGACTTCACGCCTGCCAGTTACAACAATCCCGGCATCCGGCTCAGCCTTTCTCCCGATGGCAAGAGTCTTCTGTATCCCGCAACCAGAGGGTCCAGCAGCCTCTGGATGATGGAAGGATTCGCTCAGCCGGGTTGGCTGGACCAGCTGCGGGAAATGCTGCCCTGGTAATCTGTGACGCAACCCGTTGGTAGCCGGTCAATTTGAATTTCGGTGAATGCCGTTGCTGACTCGTTTGGGGCTGATCTGGACCATGCGATGCTCATCAAGGGGTGGGATTGTGCCAGGCGACATGCGGAGCAAGAAGCGCGTCGGCCTTCTTCGGACCCCAGCTGCCGCGTTTGTAAGGCAAAGCCCTAGGACAGTTTCTAAGGACCGGATCAACTACCTTCCACGCGGCTTCGACCGCGTCCTCGCGTGTAAAGAGCGCGCCGTCGCCAGCCATGGCGTCGCCCAGAAGCCTTTCGTAGGGAGCCTCCTCGTGCGGTCTTTCCTCCAGGAGGTAGAGCTCTCGCTGCTCCCCGACGAAGTCCTTCCCCGCGAGCTTGACGCGAGCGGCGAGAGCAACTGCCGCGTTCGGGGAGAGCCGGAAGCGCAAGTAGTTGCCGCGGCCGTCGGGCGGGTCCGAATCTGCGAAGAGCCTTTGCGGCGGAGGCTTTAGTTCCACCAGAACTTCAGTAGCGGTTGCGGGCAGGTATTTACCCGAGCGCAGGTACCACGGCACCCCCTGCCAGCGCCATGAGTCGATGAAGAGCTTCAGGGCGCAAAAGGTCTCGACGTCGGAGTTCTTCGCAACGCCAGCCTCTTTTCGATAGCCGGCGTACTGACCGCGCACCAGGTCATTTGGCTTCAGGGGGCGCATGGCGCTGAAGACCTTGGCCTTCTCATTGTGAACAGCTCCAAAATCCCTGCCTGCCGGCGGCTCCATAGCAAGAAGAGCAACTACCTGGAAGATGTGATTCTCGATCACGTCCCGCAGGCAGCCGGCTGTCTCATAGAAAGACCCCCGGCCTTTCACTCCAAAATCTTCAGCCAGGGTGATCTGAATACTGGCCACATAGTTGCGGTTCCAGATGGGCTCAAGGAAGGAATTGGCGAAGCGGAAATAGAGGATGCTCATGATCGCCTCTTTTCCGAGGAAGTGGTCGATGCGGAATATCGAGTCTTCCGGGAACACCTTCTGCGCGGCGCGGTTTAGTGCCCGCGCGGAGGCTAGGTCGCGGCCGAAGGGCTTTTCGACAATGACGCGCGCGTGTTCGGCCAGCTTCGCGGCTCCGAGTCCATTAATTACAGTTTCGAAGAGAGACGGCGGTATAGCGAGGTAGTACGCCGGGCGGCAGGCGCTGTCCAGTTTTTCTTTCAGGGCAGTGAACGTAGCGGGGTCTCCATAATCTCCGCCGACATAGGTGAGCAGCGACAGAAGCTGCTTGAAAGCGGGCCGGTTATCGATCCCATCCGACTGCTCTATGCTGTTAGTCACACGCTTGTGCAGTCGCTCAAGGCTCCACTTCGGAAGAGCAACGCCGATTACAGGGACTGTGAGCGTGCCTTGTTTCACCATCGCGTAAAGCGCCGGGAAGATCATTTTGTGGGCGAGATCGCCCGTTACTCCGAAGACCACCAGCGCGTCTGAACGGGAGGCGGCCATCAGTTGGCCGCCTCCATCGAGGCGTTTCTCGTTAATAATGAAATCATCTGCAAGGTCCGGTCGCCGGTCGGAAAGGAATGTCTACCGCCCGCCGATTGCGCCGCCCTTTGCGGCATTATTCACAAAGTCGAGGTCATTACTGTTCAGGTTCGTGGCGGCTGAGAGAATCAGTCCACCTCCCAACAACACGGGCAGTATTCCAATAACAGATTTCGTCATGTGTCAACACTCCTGATACCCGGGTAGGCATGCTGAGGGCCATGTTCATCGTTGGCGCACTAACGGTTCCTGGTGGAAGCTCGTGACCGTACGTGGTCAATCGACGTCACAAGGTCAGTGAACTAAACCGCTACGCGGTATTGGGTGCTGAGAGGCGTTCAGAAAAAGCAGAAGAGAGGTAGTGGGAAGCGCGAGGGAGCCTTCAAACTGGAGACTCCGGTT
>Ga0302326_10003516_pt1 | contig 36850 bp, 29 predicted proteins | sample Palsa_T0_3_FD_202264 | JGI IMG/M metagenome (GOLD analysis project Ga0302326, IMG submission 202264) | Peat permafrost microbial communities from Stordalen Mire near Abisko, Sweden - Palsa_T0_3 | ecosystem: Environmental > Terrestrial > Soil > Palsa > Peat permafrost | place: Sweden: Abisko... | reverse complement strand
CTTGCTTATCGGTGTTGCGCTCACCCTTCCCATTGTCGGCCTTGCGATGGCTCACATGATGCCGGGCGGGGCTGCGCCGTCCTGGGCGGATGGCCTTGCCTCCCGTTGGATCCAATTTGCTCTCGCGACACCTGTGGTTTGGTGGGCGGGCTGGCCGTTCTTCCGGCGGGGCTGGCGCTCGGTTGTAAATCGACGTTTGAACATGTTTACGCTGATTGCCGTCGGCGTGGGTGCGGCCTACCTCTTGAGCGCAGCGGCGATGCTCATGGGGGACTTTTTCCCCGCCGCTGGACGGCGCGACGGGGGTATCCCGATCTACTTTGAGTCATCCGCAGTGATCATTGCATTGGTGCTCCTGGGACAGGTGCTCGAGCTCCGCGCTCGTCGCCGCACGGGCGGCGCCATCAAGGCTCTCCTAAATCTCGCGCCGCCCATGGCGCGCCAAGTTGCGCCTGAGGGCGATCACGAAGTCCCGCTTGATCGGGTGAAAGTGGGCGATTGGTTGCGGGTGCTTCCCGGCGGCAAGGTCCCCGTGGACGGGGCCGTGGTAGAAGGCCATTCCAGCGTAGAAGAATCCATGATCACCGGCGAACCGATGCCGGTGGAAAAGGCGCTTGGTGACCAGGTGACGGGGGGCACCCTCAATGGCTCGGGGAGTTTCATTATGCGCGCCGAGCGGGTCGGGAGCGATACCATGCTCAGCCAGATTGTAAGAATGGTGGCTGATGCCCAGCGCACCCGCGCGCCGATTCAAGGTCTCGCGGACCGCATTGGGGGCATATTCGTGCCTGTGGTGTTGGCAGTCTCAATCCTTACCTTCGGTCTTTGGATGTGGCTTGGCTCGGAGCCGACGCTCGCGCACGCCATCGTCAACGCAGTCGCCGTGCTCATCATCGCCTGCCCGTGCGCCCTTGGTCTGGCCACGCCCATGTCGATTATGATGGGCGTCGGCCGCGGCGCGCAGGAAGGCATCCTCGTGAAAAGCGCTGAAGCACTCGAACGCCTGGAGAAAGTCACCACGCTGGTTGTTGACAAAACGGGAACGCTCACGGAGGGCAAACCCAAGCTCATGGAGGTCCGGCCAACCGGCGCCGTGGACACAAAGGAACTTCTTCGTCTATCCGCCTCCCTAGAACAGAATAGCGAACACCCGTTAGCCGCCGCGGTTGTGAAGGGTGCCAAGGACCAAGGCATTATTCTCGAGGCTGTTAAAGACTTTGGGTCCGTAACCGGTGGCGGCGTTCACGGAGTGGTTGCTGGCCGGACCGTGATGATTGGCAAGCCCGGCTTCTTGCGAAAGGAAGGGATCGCGGGCTTGGAGCCACTCGAAACCTCGGTCGCGAGGCTTCAGGATACGGGCAGCACGGCGATGTTCGTCGCCATCGATCGAATCCCCGCCGGAATCCTTGTGGTCGCAGACCCTATCAAAGGGACCACGCGAGAGGCCATTTGGGAGCTCCATGAGCTCGGTCTGAAGCTCGTCATGCTCACCGGCGACAGTCGCCGCACAGCCGCCGCGGTGTCCAGGCAACTCGGCCTCGATGGGATGGAAGCGGAAATCGAACCGTCAGGGAAAGTTGCTTATGTCAGAAAAATGCGGGCGGAGGGTGAGCGTGTGGCGATGGCCGGTGACGGCGTCAACGACGCGCCCGCCTTGAGCGCAGCGGACGTCGGGATCGCCATGGGGCCGGGCACCGACGTGGCCATGCAAAGCGCGGGTATCACTCTTGTGAGTGGCGATCTCCGAGACATCGCCCAGGCCATACGTCTAAGCCGAGCGACGATGCGCAATATCCGGGAAAATCTATTCTTCGCATTCCTTTATAATGCGCTGGGCATTCCGGTGGCAGCCGGAGCTCTCTATCCCCTCTTTGGCCTGCTGCTCAGTCCAATGATTGCCGGCGCTGCAATGAGCTTAAGCTCGGTTTCGGTCATCAGCAATGCGTTGCGGCTGCGAAGGGCAAAGCTGTGAAGGGACCGTGCCCCGGACTGTGGCGGCGAACGTGATGCATGCGATGGTGCTAAAGAAGCTAGGAGTTCCGACGCCCACTTGGGGCTCGCGCGCGCGTGGAGACAACATTCTGATCGAGAAAGATCATCACGAATCCATCAACGGGGATAAAATATAGCGGCCGCGCACTGCTGCGGACGATCCGGTTGCTTTGCCGGTGCGTTGCGTGGGCATTGTTCGTCGTTGCTCACGCAGCCGCGGCAGCAACGATCGACCGTCAGGCGGTGGTGCGGAGGAATAGTCCGGCGGTGGAATCGATCGATGCGACGGCGCCTTTTTCCGTCGGCAACGGGCGCTTCGCCTTCACCGTCGATGTGACTGGGTTGCAGTCGCTCGGTTCGGTCTATCACCCACCGGGAATCCCGCTCGATACCATGGCCCGTTGGGCTTGGTACTCCGAACCGAACCCGCATCTCTATACGCTCGCGGAGGCGAGCACGGTGATCGATACCGATGGCAAGCCGGTGAGTTATCCGACTCAGGAGAACAGTGCCGCGGGACAGTGGTTGCGCCGCAATCCGAGCAACTATCCGTTGGGAGAGGTTGGATTCGTGGACGGCGATGGGCAGCCGCTCGCGGCCAGCGATTTGACGGCCATACACCAAGAACTCGACTTGTGGACCGGGATCATTTCGAGCCGTTTCGCGTGGAGGGGAATCCCGGTTGAGGTCGCCACTCTCGTACATCCAGATCACGATACCCTCGTGGTCACGGCGTCGTCGCGGGCTCTCCGGGACGGCGGTTTGCGCGTCCGACTTCGCTTTCCCCGTGGATTCGACGCCAAGACAAAGAATATTCCTGGTCTGGATTGGACGCTGCCCGGTTCGCATTCGACGGAGTTGGCTGAGCATTCCAGCCACTCAGCCCGCCTGATTCGGCGCCGTGACGCGCTGGAGCTCCAGGTAGGGGTGAATTGGGAGGGGAGCGCCTCGTTCCGCGCGGCCGGCTCTCCCCATTCGTTCGAACTGCTCGCAACGGACAGAGACACGCTGGCGTTCGAGATATCTTTCGGCTTGGACCGCCTGCCCCCGGTCTCCAGCGAGACCGAGGCCAGGGAGATCTGTGCGAAGCATTGGGCAGCGTTTTGGGCTTCTGGCGCGGCCGTGGACTTGGCCGGGAGCACGGATCCAAGGGCCAGGGAGTTGGAGCGCCGAGTCGTCCTTTCTCAATACCTTACGGCCATTCAGTTTGACGGCGAGGTTCCCCCTTCCGAAACGGGCCTCACGGCCAGTTCGTGGTACGGGAAGCACAACACGGAGATGGTGTGGTGGCACGTCGCGCACTTTGCCCAATGGGGCCGGCCCGAGTATATCGCCCATGCGCTCGACTGGTTCAAACGGACGCTGCCCTACGCGCAAAGTCTCGCCGCTCAACGGGGATTGGCGGGCGCCCGCTGGTCCAAGATGGTGGGCCCCGATGGACGCGAATCGCCCGGAGGCAATCCTCTCATCGTCTGGAACGAACCCCATTCCATCTATCTTGCGGAGCTGCTCTACCGCGCGCATCCGACCGAAGACACGCTTCATGCCTGGAAGGACGTAGTACTCGAGACAGCCTCCTGCATGGCCACCATGCTGCATAAGGATGAGAAGCGGGGTCTCTATGTCCTTGGCCCCCCGCTCTGGATCGCCCAAGAAATCTACGATCGCACCCGCAGTCAAAATCCCTGTTACGAACTCGGCTATTGGCGATTTGCTCTAGAGACGGCGCAAGCGTGGCGAACGCGTCTCGGAATGAGGCGGTCCGCCGACTGGGATCAGAAGATCGAGCAGTTGTCTCCTCTGCCCGTTCGCGGCGGACGCTATGTGGCGTTGGAGTCGATCCCCGACACGTGGGAAAATAAAGAGAGCCGTCATGATCATCCTTCGTTTCTGATGGCCCTGGGAATGCTGCCCGGGCCGGAAGTGGATCGCGCGACAATGGGCCGAACGCTGGATTCGGTCCTGAGCTCTTGGGATTGGGACACCAAAATCTGGGGGTGGGATATCCCATGATCGCCATGACCGCAGCGCGCCTGGGAGAGCCTGAGAAAGCCATGGACATTTTGATGAAGGATGGACCGGGCAACCACTATAGCGTGAACGGCCAATGTCCCCAGCGGATAGACCTGTCGCTCTATCTGCCGGCTAATGGCGCTCTTCTTGCCGCAGTCGGCCTCATGGCCGGTGGTTGGGAGGGTGCCCCGCCCGGAGAGGCCCCCGGGTTTCCACGGGACGGCAAATGGCATGTCCGCGCGGAGGGATTCTCCCGCCTGCCTTAACCGGGATTTGCAGCCTGGAAAGCGGTCGAAAATTGGCTGAGTTCAGCGGCTGAAATTTCGGAGACGGCGAGGAAGTTGAATCCTCCTTGGGTCCAGGATTGGGTATGGTAACCAGCAAGCTCAGATCGCCGGGACGAGACCGCGTTGCGGGCGATCGGCCAAATGAAGAGATTGATGGCGTGTTGGCGACGATGGAAAATGAGCGCGGCGGCGGGCCGGCCTGCCAGGTGCTCCAGGCGGCCGCCGGTCAGGGGGAAGCCGGCTGCGGCGAGATCGATCACCGGCGGTGAGAAGTCGATCTTGCCCGCAAACCAAGGTTTGACCGTGTGCTGGTCTGTGGAAGTGACATCCGACAGATGATTGAACTGCAGCGACCGTATGTGATCGGAGACCGCTTCTTCGCTCAAAAGGTCGCTTCGGGCCCGCGCATTTCCCCATTGATAGCCGGCTGCCAGGATGAACGCGATTGACGCCGCGATGCCCACGCCGATCCAAATGGGCCATTTCATCGGCCGCGGCCCGAGCTTTGGGATCGAAGCGGGCATCGGCGCCCCGTCAGCGTGGAGAGCGGCCATCACTTTGCCGGCCAGCTGCGGCGGCGAAGTGAAGCGGGGAAGGGACTCGCGCAACGCCGCCTTCCGCGCACGCAGCGCTTCGCTGATCCGGGCACATTCCGGGCATCCGCTCAGATGAGACTCCAGTTCGATATGACGAAGGAGATCGAGTTCGCCATCGATGGCCGCCTCGATCAATTGGCGAGATTCGTTACACTCCATGGGGTGTCTCCTTCGCGGAAAGCGCGATCAGTTCGGCCTGCAGTTTGCGGCGTGCACGAGCCAGCCGTGACATGACCGTGCCGACGGGGATTTCCACGACCGAGGCAATCTCCCGGTAAGAGAGGCCTTCGAGCTCGTGAAGCACAATGATCTCGCGGAATTCGTCAGGCAGCCGGTCCAGACCCTGCCGCAGCCGTTCGCTTTGGATTTCGCGCCAGGCGACCGCATTGGCCTCGGCGGGATCGTGCGTCGAGCCGTGCGTGTCGTCGTCGAATGGCGCTGGTTCCGGTTCGCGTCGATTTTTTCGCAGGTGCGAGTAACAGACGTTGCGGACAATCGTCAGCAGCCAGGGCCGGCCGTCGCCGCCCCGGAAGCGGTGGATCGCCCGGTAGGCCCTCAGGCACGCCTCCTGCACGGCGTCTTCGGCGTCGTGCGGATCGCGCAGGAGCCAGCGCGCGAGGTTATACGCGGCATCGAGATGAGGCAGCATGAGGTTCTCGAAAGTCGGCGGCGCGCTGGGCACGGGGGCTTCCATTTTAGTATCAACGCGGCGAACCGGGTCTTTATTCCCCCAAAAGGAATAAAAGTTTTTTCGTCCGTGGTGGGGAATTCTCGCCGCCTCCCCGAGGTATTCAATCGCAAAGGGCCCTGCGCCCGCGCTTCCGCTCAAGGATGGCGACGGCATCTCCATATGAACAATCCAATCGTCCACAATCACAGCAACGATGGCATCGACCGTCGCGGCTTTCTTCAATGCATGGCCTGGGCCGGAACGGGGGTCGTTTGGACCCTGGGCGGCGGCGTGCTGACTTCGCGCGCGCTCGGCCAGACTCCCGAACCGCTGGCTGCGACCCCGGCCGGGACCCTCAATTTTGTTCAAATAAGCGACAGCCACATCGGCTTCAACAAGCCGGCCAATCCGGATGTCGGCGCGACGTTCCGCGAGACGATCTCGCGCATCGACGCGCTCCCAAGGGCCCCTGAATTCGTGCTTCACACCGGCGATCTCACCCATCTCGCAGAGGCGGAGGAATTCGACGCTCTGGAGCAAATGCTGAAGGACTGCCGCACCAAGCAGGTGTTTTATGTCCCGGGCGAGCATGACATTCTCAGCGACAATGGCGCGCAATATCGGGACCGCTTCGGCAAAGGTACGCTCGGGCAGGGCTGGTTCAGCTTCGACCAGAAAGGCGTGCACTTCATTGGCTTGGTCAATGTGCAGGGAGTGACGGAAGGAGGATTGGGCGTTCTGGGTGCGGAACAGGTCCAATGGCTTGCCAAGGATCTTGCGCCCCTATCCGCGGAAACCCCGCTGGTTGTCTTCGCGCACGTGCCGCTCTGGATGGTGTATCCCAAATGGGGATGGGGCACCGACGACGGCACTCAGGCTCTGGCTCTCATGAAGCGCTTCGGCTCTGTGACGGTGCTCAACGGCCACATCCATCAGGCTCTGCAAAAGATCGAGGGCAACATGACCTTTCACACGGCGCGGTCCACCGCATTTCCGCAGCCGGAACCCGGCAAAGCCCCCAAGCCGGGCCCGATGAAAGTGGAGGCGCCTGTTCTCCGTTCCTATCTCGGGCTGACCAGCGTTTCGTATGTCGAGAGCCATCCGACGCTGGCCATTGTCGACTCGACCCTAACCTCTTCTTGAACGCCGGACATGGATTCGACCATTTGGGCGAAAGCGCACGGCGCGACGACTCATTTCCCGCTGGCGCTTGCGCTTTGCTCGGCTGCATTCGATGCAGCCGGGTTTGCGCTCGCACGCCAGCCGATCGGGGGCGATCTGCGGGCGGCGGGATATTGGACCATGATAATCGGCGCTATGGGGACGGTGCCTGCGGTTCTGTCTGGACTGCTGATGACCAAGGGAACCGTGCTGGGCCATGACGCTCTGCGCATGCACCACGTTTATGTGTGGCCGGCGTTCGCACTCGTCGTCGCCCTCGGCACTTGGCGATTGTTCCAGGGCAGGAATGCCACCCGCCAGGCCTTTGCCGGCTACTTGATTCTGGCGGGCATCGCGGCCGGCCTCATGTCCGCCGCGGCATATTGGGGCGGAGAAATGATGATTGCCCGCTAGGATGAAGCTCTCTCGCGGAATCCTATCCATCACCGCGGCGGCGGTCGTTTCCGGCTCAGCGCTCGGTTCGGCCCTCGCCTTTGGCCACTGGCTCCAAGAGGCCGCGGCGCGTTCCTCCCACCAGCGCCCAACGGTGGATTACTGGCTGGAACCGGTCACTCCGACTTCTCCAGGGCTCATCGCGCAGGGCCGCCGGCTGTTTCTTGATAGCTGCGCGCACTGTCACGGCGCGGATGCGTCGGGCGACGAGGGGCCCGATTTACACGATCTGCGAGTCAGCGATCGGTACATTGCTCACATGATTGTATTCGGCGAACCGCACCAAATGCCGTCCTTCGCCAAGAAATACGGTGCCGCGGACATCACGGCCCTGACGAGCTATCTTCGTTCGCTGGAGAGTTCGTAGGACTCCGACTGCGACTGGGCGGTGGGCCGTGCGCCTGGGGTCCTCCGATGGCCGGTGCCCGGCCCATCCGTTCCGGCCGCCTCGCTCCTTTGACCGACCAATCGATCCTCGCTGCGCGCTTCGCCCAGCAGCGCGTCCATCCGGTCGACGCTGGTGCGTAAGCTTTCGACCTGATCTTCCATGGAGAATGCCGTGCTCGCGGTCTCCTGCGCTGCCGTCGCCATTCCACGGGCGAGCTTGCGCTGCTTGGCCACGGATTGATTGATCTCCGCTATGGTCTCCGCTTGTTCCAAAAAACTCGTGCTCAGGAGCACAACCGTTTCGTTCACTTCGTGAATGCTGAGCGACGCGCTCTTGAACCGGGTGGCGAGTTCATCGGACTTGGATACGGCCGTTGCGGTATCGGTGGCCGAATCCCCGATCAGCGCCGCGCTTTCTTCCGCCGCCTGCGCGCAGCGTTGCGCAAGCTGGCGCACTTCATCGGCCACAACGGCGAAGCCCTTTCCGGCTTCCCCTGCCCGGGCCGCCTCCACCGCTGCGTTGAGGGCGAGCAGATTGGTCTGAAAAGAGAGACCGTTGATTCTCGAAATGATCTGGTGGATTTTCTGCCCGGAGGTGCGGGCTGAGGCCATGGCGGAATCGAGTTCGCGAATCGTCTCGAGCCCGGCGGCGACCGAATCGCGGACGCGGGTGGAGGTGTCGCCGGCCCGGGCGGCGTGGGTTTTGTTGGTTTCGGCGGCAGCGGAAAGCTCATTGAGGTTGGAGGCAACCATTTCGACCGCCGCGACGTATTCGGTGGCATCCTTGGAGATGTGGTTGCCCGCCGCCGTCAGTTGGGTGGAGGCGGTTTTCACGTCGTCCGAGTCGCGGGCGATCGTTTCCGATACGGTGACAAGGTTGCGGCGCGTGCTTCGAGTGATCGCCAAGTTGACGCCCAAGCTCAGGAAGATTCCGGCGAGCAGGCCCCCTCCGAGCAGATACGCATGGTGGCGCCGCCGCTCGGCAATGGCGTTCAAGCTTTTGTCGGCAAATGAAAATGCGTAGGCATAGACCTCGTCGTAAGCCTGGAAGTGTTCTTGGACCGTTTGGGCCAAGCTCGTTTGGGCGGGTGCAAACGGGGTCAGCGGGGCGTTTTCCATTAGGTTGGTCGCGATGTCGATCAGGTATTGATAGAATCGGACTTCGTCCTCGGATTTTCTCGTGGTGTCCCGAAAGAAGGCGCGGATTTCCGGCTGAAACTTGAGCATGTAGTATTCGTTTTCGGTCGAGATGAACATCTGCCGCCTTAGGATCGAGATCTCATCCTTTTTCAACCCGCCATTGGCGAGCCCGTGATTCAGGAGACTCGTGGCGAGGATTTCCTGCTGCTGAATTTTTTGCATGGCCTGGACGGCATCGAAGAAATTAAGACCCTCGGGTGTTTGAATCATCGTCCGGTAGCATTCGCTAACGTACAGGGCGGCATAGGTGAGCTTGACGTAGATGTAGAAGATCTCGCCGGAGGTGCGTTTGCTGTCGAGCGCGCCGCTTCGCGCATCGGGCAACTTGGTCGCAAAGAGCGAGCGGATGGCGGCGCCTTTATCGGCGAATACAGCCGCTTGCGGTGACGACGCCGCGCGGTCGAGTTTGGCCATCAGCGCTGCCGTTGCCCTATCTGTTTCTCCGAATCGGCCTTCATAATCGCTGAGGCGCCTCGGATCGTCCCGCCGGGCGGACAGGCGTAACGCCGCATCCCGCTCGGCCGAAAGGATGTCGGCCAAAGCCGCAAAATCTACCGTCTCCTTTTGAAATACGGTCAAACTCTTGGCGTCTTGTGCAAAGGCCTTATATTCAGAATATTGGGTCTGAAAGGACAGGCCTCCAACCACGAGCAATCCCAAGGTGGGAATAATCGTCAGCAGCAGCAGACGTTGGGGAATTGTCAACTTGGGGTGAATGGGGGGGGGCGTCTCTGGGAGACCTATACCAATACTCGGCACAATCGGCCCACCGTTAATACCGAAGTCGGCCTTAATTCGGCTCACCTACCATGCATTTCGCAATTAGCCCCCTCTGGGGCACGACCTTCTAGAGAGCGTCGGCCAGCGCCCGCGGAACCCGCAGCACCGTTCCATGGCGAATACCGGAGGGCATATCCAATCGTTCGCTCACGTCTTCCCAATTTTTGAGATCTTTGGAGCGCACGACGCCAAAGCGGTGGTCCCGGTAGCGATCGAAGTAGACGTACCATTCCTCGCCGATCTTGATCGCGGTGGGTCCTTCGGCCCAATACTTGCCATGGATCGCCGGCGAAGGAGCGGAAAAGGGACCTTCGGCCGTTGCCGCTCGGACGAGGTGAATGTCCTTTGCTGGTTGCGGGTGTTCGGTCTCATTCTTGACAAACAGAAGCCAGCCATCGCCTCCATTGCTGGCGAGAGTCGCATCGATCACATTAAATCCGGGATCGTAGTACAGTCTGGTCGCAGAAAAATGCGCAAAATCGGGGGTGGTCGTGCAATAGATCCGATGATTTCGGATGGAGGCTCCGGGGCGTGTCGCGCGCTCGTCCGGATTGACAAAACGCCCTGGGATCGTGCTGGCCCAGTAGATCAGATAGTTCCGCTTGGCGTCGTCATAGACCACCTCAGGAGCCCAGCAGTTCACGGTGGTCGGCTCCATCGCCATGACCGCAAGGGCAGCCTGTGCCGACCAATGCAGCAGATCCCGTGAACTCGCATAGCCGATGGTTTGGCCCGCCCAGGAGGTCGTCCAAACCATGCGAAAGACGCCGTCCGGACCCAGAAGCAGACAGGGATCCCGCATCAGCTTGTTCTCGCCGACTTGGGGCGTCAGGTACGACCGTCCGCCCCCAAGGGCGCGCCAATGCAAGCCATCCTCGCTTCGGGCGAGATGCAGGCCGTCTTCGCCATTGCCAATAAAATAGCTGAACAGAAATGACGTGTCGGAAGCGATTGCCCGGCTGCCGAGCAATGCGCACGCTAGCGGAACTGCGGCGCACTGCCAAAAGACCCATCGGGTGAAAAGGCTCATAGGCTGAGGTGCTGATTAGCCGCGAATTTGGACGAGGGGAAGGAGCAAGTTTTCCCCGCGATCCAGCTTGAGGCCTTCCTTTCGTGCGGTCACTGCTCGTGAGTCTCTTTGGTCGCCATTATTGGCCGTGCCCACCGGCACGACAATTTCCTAAAATAATGAAGGTTTCCCACCTGGTCCTCCTCGCCTTTGCTGTCTTCTCTACGGGGTCGTCTCGCGCGGCGGATGCCGCTCCCGGGTTCACCCTCGTCAAGTCTTTGGAGGGCATCGATGATTACTCGCTCGACGCCAACGGCCTTGAGGTTCTGCTCCTCCCGGACCATTCCGCACCGGTCGTCACCTTTGGCGTCGCTTACCGCGTGGGTTCCCGAAACGAGGTGACGGGCTCGACCGGCTCCACGCACCTGTTGGAACATCTCATGTTCAAGGGGTCCCGGCATTTTAATGGAGACCGCAAGAACAGCCTCGAGGAGCAATTGGAGCGCATCGGAGCCGTTTACAACGCGAACACCTGGAACGATCGCACGAATTATTTCGAGACGGTTGGGAGCGATCATCTCGAGCTCGCGATTCGTCTCGAATCCGATCGGATGCGCGGCCTTCTCCTGCGCGAGACCGATCGATCAAAGGAGATGACCGTGGTCCGAAACGAGTATGAGCGGGGAAAGAATAATCCGACCAATCTGCTCGAAGAAGACATCTATTCCGCGGCCTACATCGCCCAGCCCTATCACCATCCGACCATCGGCTGGCGTTCCGATATCGAATTGGTCCCAATCGACAAGCTGCGGGATTTCTACAACACGTTCTATTGGCCCAATAATGCGACCGTGACGGTCGTGGGCGATTTTGATCCAGCGGCGGCTCTCGCGCTGGTCCGAAAATATTACGGCGCCATCCCGCGTGCGCCCCATGCGATTCCGCAAGTCTACACGGTAGAACCCGATCAGAACGGCCCGCGGCGGATCGTCGTCAAACGAGGCGGGGATCTGGGTGTTGTGGCCGTGGGCTACAAGACGCCGCCTTCGCTTAGCCCGGATTCGCCGGCAATCGAAGTCCTGACTTCCATTCTTGTCGAAGGGAAGGGGAGCCGCCTCTACAGGGCTCTCACCGACAAAGGCCTCGTCACCAGCGTGGATGCCGACGACGCCTACTTTAGAGACGGTTCGCTCGACATTCTTTTTGCGGACCTTTCTCCGGGCATCGCGCACGCGCAGGTCGAGGCGGCGATGATCGCGGAGATGAGGAAGATCATCGATGGCGGCGTGACCGACGATGAGGTGGCTACGGCGGCAAGCCAGATTGTCGCTGCTGTGACGTTCCAACGAGACGGGCCTACGGCCATCACCGCCCGTCTCGAAGACGCCATAGCGGTCGGGGATTGGACGGACTATCCGGGCCGGCAGAAGAATATTCTCGCTGTGAAACCGGAGGATGTCCGCCGCGTCGCGAAGCGTTATTTTGTCGAAGACCAAAGCACGACGGGTTGGTTCGTGCCGGTCCACGATGCCTTGCCCCCATCCGCTGAGGCTGCGGCCTTGGCGAAGGCAAAGACCGCGGCAGCCGCACCTTCGACCTCGAAGGACAACGATCCGGGATTCGCCTTGGGCGGGGATGCGGTTGACCCGTGGGAGGCGCCGGCTCCTCCCGCTTCAGAAGCAGCCTTAGGATCGGTGGCCTCGCATGTCACCCGTCGGAAGGTGGCCGGAATAGACCTTCTCTCGATGAAGACGGGAACGAAGGGCGCGGTCACTCTGGTCGGCAGCCTTGATGCCGGGCGCGTGGCCAACCCAAAGGGTAATTCAGCGATCGCGGATTTGGTGGGCGATATGCTGGATAAGGGATCCTCCGCTCACGACAAATTTGCGCTTGCCCAGCGCCTGGCGGCGGTGGGCGCGGAGCTGCGATTCGGAGTCGGTGGCAACACGCTGTCTTTTACGGGGAAATGCCTCAGCAAGGATTTGCCGCTTCTTCTGCAAACCCTCGCGGAGGAGTTGCGGCTGCCGAAGTTTGATCCGGGGGAATTCGCCAAGGTCCAAAAGAATATGACCGGGATGCTTCTGCGTCGGAAGAGCGAACCGGGCGATCAAGCTTCTAGAACCTTTTCGGAACTGGTCTTTGCCGAAGGGCATCCCAATTATACGCCCCCGATCGACCGCATGATGGCGGACGTCGCTCGCACGTCGGTTTCGGATCTGGAATCCTTTTACCGGACGATGTTTGGGCCGGCCTCGCTTCACATGGTCCTGGTAGGCGATGTGGACGATGCGGCGATCGACCAGACGGTGAGCGATAATTTCACGGGTTGGACGGGCGGACGCAATGCGGAGGCCGTGGCTCTATCGGCGAGTCTTCATCCGTCGGCCGATACCGCGGTGCGAATTCCCGACAAGACAAGCGTTGTCGTGATGATCGGGCAGGCCGACGGATTGAAGATTTCAGATCCGGATGAAGCTGCTTTGGAGATCGCAACCACGGTCTTGGGAAGGGGCTTCTCGGGCCACCTGATGAATGTTGTGCGCAATCAGAAAGGACTGACCTACGGAATCTACTCCACTTTGAACAACGAAGTCTTCACGGAGGGCGATTGGCGAATCACGGCGACCTTCGCTCCGGCTTTGCTCAAGCAGGGATTGGAGGCGACCCGCGCCGTTCTTCGGTCGTGGTACATGCGTGGAATCACTGAAGAGGAGCTGGCCTACCGCAAGACCAACGAGATTGGCCAATACGAGGTGGGCCTTGCGACGAGCCAGGGTCTTGCTCGTGAATTGCTGTCGGCCGTCCAGGCAGGACTCGGCCCGGAGCGTTTGGACGACACTCCGAAAAAGATCAGGGCGCTGAAGCTCGCCGAGGTGAACGGAGCCATCCGCCGTTATCTGGACCCCGATCGCATGGTGACGGTCGTGGCTGGGACGATGCCCGAAGGCTATCCGAACTGACCGGTGCCTCCGCGAGGTGGGTGCTACTTCACGCCGAAAACATTCAGCACCACGTAGAATCCGCCGGCAAAGAGGGTGGCTCCCAGAAAGATGCAGACAGGAAGGGTCAGCACCCAGGCGAGAAGCAGATTGCGCAGCGTGGCGGTCTGCAGTCCCGAATGATTGGCCGCCATGGTGCCTGCGATGAGAGCGGGAACGGTCCGGTCCGTCAGCCTGCCCGAAGTCTTTAGAAATGCTGAAATTTCGTCCGAATCAGCGGCCAAATTGCCGCTCGTGGACGCGGTGGCTGGCGGCGAACCTTGTCTGAGGGCAACGTCGACGGCTCGCGACTCGGTGGCGAAATGGCGAAATACCGAGGAATCGGTGTCCATCTTGAGTGCGAAGGCCCCGGGCACGATCCCGATCAGTATCAGCATGATCAAACCCATGCCCTTTTGCCCATCATTGGATCCGTGGGCAAAGCTCACTCCGGTGCATGTAACGACCAAGAGACAGCGAACCCAGATGGGCGGCGGCTGGTCCTTTGGGGGAGCCGCGTAGAGAGCTGGGCTCTTGATCAGCGCTTTGGCAAGGAGCAGCAACAGGGCGGAGCCCACAAACCCCACGATGGGGGAGACCAGCAGAGACAGTCCGACCCCTTTGGCATTGGCCCAATTGACTCCTTCGCCGAACACGTGCCCTGGCTGAATCATCGAGTTGGCGAGACCCACTCCCATGATGGCCCCGATCAATGTGTGCGAACTCGAAGCGGGCAGGCCCAGATACCACGTTCCCAGATTCCAGATGATGGCGGACAAGAGCAGAGCGAACACCATCGCGTAGCCGGCACCCGACCCGATGTTGATCACGAGCTCCACGGGCAAAAGAGCGAGAATGCCGTACGCAACGCCGCCGGTTGAGACAAGCACGCCGATGAGATTCCACAGGCCGGACCATACGACGGCTACGCTCGGCCGCAGTGAATGGGTGTAGATGACGGTGGCGACGGCGTTGGCCGTGTCGTGGAAACCGTTTACGAATTCAAAACTGAGCGCCATAACCAGCGCGAGCAGTAGGAACAGAGCCGAGGCGACCGAAAGGACCTCACCAGAAATATGCATCGTTGAATGGAAGAACTTCGCAGTATGCCCGGCCTTCTCGCCGAATTGACGGGGGCCTTGTTACTGTATGGTGACAAACGCTTCCTCAGCTGCTTGTTCGTCCGCGCCTACCTTTTACTCAACCGCCACGTGGAAGACGCATTGGGCAAGTAGCGTTCACAAACGGCCCTCTCCGGGCCTTTCGCGATGAATATTGTTTATGGAGTATCCGGCGAAGGCCTCGGTCACGTATTCGAGGCGATCGAAATCATCACGCTCCTGCGTGCCGACGGCCACACGGTCAAGGTGCTGACCTTCGGCGATCGGGCTCTTCGGTGCCTGGCGGCCTATCGGCCCACCCCAATCGAAGGTGTGCATCTGTGCGTGGATGCGAACGGGCTGTCGCTTTGGAAGACGCTGCTTCGGAATTATCCATGCTTCCCGTTTTTCCTGAAGAATGGGCGCCGATTGATGAAGGAATTGGCCGATTTCCGTCCCGACGTGTTCCTCACCGCGTATGAGCCATTCACCACGCTTGCCTCGCATCGGCTGGGGAAGCCCTTGATCAGCATGGACAATCAAAACGAGCTGCGGTTTCTCTCTCGGCCTCGGGGGGCGAGCATGTTTGCGTTCTACCTAGTCCGATTGACGAACCGAATCGTCACCTATGGAGCCGCGGCCTACATCGTCAAATCCTTCCACCGCCGCTCCGTGACCGCCGGCCACATGCACGTGGTCGCTCCGATCATTCAAAGCGAGATCCGCACGCTCCAACCGACCACCGGGTCCCATGTCCTCGTCTACTTGACGAAGCCAAATCCAGACCTGATCGGGGTTCTAAGGACCATGACGGAGCAAACGTTCATCGTTTATTGTCACAACCGCGTTGGCGAGGACCAGAACCTCATTTTCCGAGCCCAGGGGCCGAGCTATTTGCGCGATCTGGCCAGCTGCAAGGCGATCATCGGCACGACTGGATTCTCACTGATCGCCGATGCGATTTACCTCAAGAAGCCGTACTACGGTGTGCCGCTGAAGAAGCAGTTCGAGCAAACCAATAACGCGTATTTTCTGACGAAGTCCGGCCTGGGCGAAGCTTCAGAGACCGTCACGCGCGAGCAACTGGAACGGTTTTTTAGCCGGCTGGGTGACTATCGGGATCGTCTTGCCAAGTACAACTTGGACCCGGCCGAACAGGAGGAAACGTTGCGTTCGCTTCTCGCGGAGATCGAGAGGCGAACCCCGGAAGACACGAAAAGGGCTCGCTTATGGCAGCCTGAATTCAGATGAACACGAGGATGAAAATCGAAGAAATCGCCCACGGGATTGTGGAAATGTGCCGCCAGGATCATTTCGAGCGGGCACTGGATACCTATTACGCAAGCGACGCCGAGAGCGTGGAGCCTTCTGGAGAATCCCGAGTCACCAAAGGGCTGGATGCAATTCGCGCCAAAGGGGAGTGGTGGCGTCAAAATTTCGAGGTGCACAGCCTTTCCGTGGAGGGCCCGTTCCTTCATGGTGACGAGGCCTTCGTCATTCGGTTCACGGTGGATATGACGTTCAAGCCAACCGGTGTGCGCAGCCATCAGGATGAACTTGGTCTGTATCTTGTCCGCGACGGCAAGGTGTTCCGCGAACAGTTCTTCACTGGGAACGTCACTTGATGCAACATTCCTCGCTGCTTGCTGCGAGGTTTCGCATCTGGCCGTTGGAGCGGGCCTCAATAGTTCCAACGGATGCCGGTTTCCCCGCTCCAACCGTAAGCTTCGAAGGTTTGAATGCGGCGAAGGTTGCCGGTGCCCCCGTAATACTCCCTCAGGGGAGCGTTGTTGAGATTGGAGCCCATCGCGTAGATCTGCCAATGGCGGCCGAAGCTGTAACTGGCGCTGGCATCCAAAGTCCGGTAGGGCTCCTCATACTGATCCTGGGTCGCGTTCACGCCGATCACCGAATTGCCTTCCAAACGCCGGCCATGGAAGTGTTCCGCGATACGAGCATCGAATCCGCGATAGGCGTAGGTGAGCGCCAGGTTTCCGAACTCATGGGCGAAGCCGGTGAACGGCAGATTTTCGCCCGGGCGCGTCGGGTATTGGGCTTGGCTGCTTCCTAGGACCCCATTGGCGAGGAGACCCAATCCGGCGAACGGCCCGGGAAGGAAGCTCAGCTGTTGCACCCAATTCAGCTCTAGGCCGTAGATCCATGCGGAGGGACCGTTGAAATAGGTCGTGAGAAGATAGCCGGTCGAAGGATCTGTTCCGCTCTGAGCCTGGTAGCTGAAATTGGAGATGGACTTGTAATACAAGGCTGCGGAGACCATCCCCAGAGGGGAATAGTACTGCTCCAGGGAGGCGTCCCAATTCATTGCGCGCAGGGGATCGAGTTGGGAATTCCCCTGGGTCACCAGATGATTCACATCGTCCACCGTCCGTCCTGGCGCGGTGCCACCGTAATCGGGACGAGCGAGGGTGTTGGTCCACGAGAACCGTGCGATTGTGTTCTGGGTAAATTCATATTCGCCGACGATACCCGGCAGAAGGTTTGCATAGTCCTTATGCGAATTGTCCGGTGTCACGACCGCGGTGGTGCTATCGTACTGCCACCCGGAGATCGCGAAATGGGTGTTCTCGATTCGGGCGCCCGCCGTCAACTTCAGCTTTCCCAGAGTGATGCCTCCCATCAGGTAGCCGGCGCTGATATCTTCCAACGCCTTGAAGGCGCCTCCATAGGTGGTGGCCGCGGTGAGCGTCGTGGGGAATAGATACTGGTTCGTGTAGAAATTCTGGACCGCCTCCTGTCGAATCTGGAAATTTGGGAAGCTTCCCAACAGATCCTGCGTGTCATTGCCCGGATAGGTAATATTGGAGAGCGTGTAGGGCGACCCCGTGATGGCCCATTTCGATGTGTCGAGATTGTTGTTCTTGTTCCTGTACTCGATGCCGACCTTGACGAAGGCGGGCACGGGCGAATCGGGGATATCGTAGCGAAGGTCATCCTTGACCGTCTGTTCATGCATGTTGGAGGTCGTATTGCTGTACGCGCTCTTCGTGCTGAAAGCGTAGCTGGCCGGACTGTCTATGCTTGGGCCGCTGACTTGTTGGACGGTATTGTTGTAAGGACCGTCAAAGGCGTAACTCACGACAGTCGCCGTCGTGTTTGCGAATGCCAAGGTCACTGTGGGGCGGGTGTATTTGCCTGTCGTGTAGCCCAGATTGACGGCGTTCGTCCACGGCCCCACCGTCGAATCGAGGCCGGTCACCAGAGAGGAAACCCGCTTGTTGTTCCGGATCTGCGCCTCGGACTTGATGATGCCGGCTGCCTTGATGGACACGGTGGCCGATTGATCCGTGAGCGCCTGGACCGTGCCTGCCCCAAAGGGAAAGGTGGTGAGCCATTGTTGGTTGGCTTCGAGGTAGTTAGAATCCAGAAAGCGGATATAAGCCTTTTCCGTGTCGCTGAACTTGAAATCCAGCCCCGTGCTCACGCCGTCGCGCCAGCGTTCGGCGTCGTAATGGCGGAAGTCCTGGCTGGCGAGAATCCAATGCTGGTTGCCGTCCGTCGGGGATTTGACTTGGGACCACGTCGTCCCCGGTTCGGAATACGTTGTGAAGGGCCTCGCTTCGCTTGCGAGGTCGAGCGCATAGCCGAGTTCGTTGTTCAGGTACTGGTCGGCATAGTTCAAACCGAGATTGTAGCCGCCCTTTCGGTCCTCTTGATGCGCGTAGTTGGTGCCGGCGCTGAATACAATTTGCCGCCCGTCTTGGTCAAAGCCGCTTTGCGTGCGGATGTTGACGCTGCCGCCCATATCATCGGTGTCCATGTCCGGCGTGTTCACCTTGTTCAATTCGAGGCTCGCGATGAAGCTGGCGGACATGGTGTCCAGAGCCGATTCACGGGTGCCTTTTTCGGCGGTCGACATGCGGATGCCATTCATGGAGACCCCGATGTACGCGGGATCCAGGCCCCGGATGTCGATGTACCTTCCTTCGCCCTTATCGCGGAGAGTGTCGACCCCGGGCATTCTCTGCAGCGACTCGGCCACATTTTTGTCGGGCAACTCGCCGATCGCATCGGCGGAGACGATGTTGGTGTAAGCGGGCGAGGCGCGCTGTTCATTGATGGCGCGGGCGGTCCCCAGGACGTCGCTGGTGATCTTGTAGGCGCCCATCGCAACCACACCCGCGCCGAACTGTGGGTCCAATCGGGTCGTCTGGCCCGCTGTGACGACAGCGGTCAAGGTGACGGAGGGGTATCCGACGAAACTGACGAGCACCGTCACGGTGCCCATGGGGACTCCGGCGAGATGATATTGACCCTCGGGATTGGTGAAGGCTTCGAGCCGGGTGTCTTGCACGCTGACCCGGGCGCCGGGCAGCGCCGTATTTGTGCCGAGGTCCGTAACGCGGCCGTCAAGTTGGCCGGTCGCGGCCGTTTGTGCCGACGCACCTTCCGATCCGGCGATGAGGGCGCCGAGGCAGAAAAACAGCCGGCGCAAGGAGCGGAATGAAGCAAGATTGCGAACAGGTTGCATAGGTTGAAAGCGGGGAGTTCATTGAACGGGCCCGGCAAATCCTCGGTCAATCGGCCCCTGTTACATTCATGTAAACGCTTTCAATTTTGACTGCGGACGATCGGCACGGAGGGCTTTGGGCGTCGACGGGCGGCCCAGGCTCGAGTATCCACGTGAGTCGTGCGCTTTCCCCGATTTGCGTGTCCGCCTGTTTTTTTGGTTTTCCTCGGTGCAGCCTGCATGCTCACGCTGCTGCCTGGTTGCATCTTCGTTGCTGTTCGCGGCGTGCAGGCAATTGATCGGAAGATCGACCCCCCGCAGCAGACGCTGGTGGCGTCGGCGCATTTTGGCAGCAACTTGGCCGTTACGATTCGCCTCCAGCCGGTGCGAGAGCATCGGCATCGCTGGCTGTTGGGCGGGGGGGAGGACGAAGAGGCCCCAGCAATTTCGGAAGCCGAGCCCCCGCCTCCTCCCGGCGATCCGGAGACCGAGGCACCGAAGGTGCACAAGAATCTGGTCGTGATCCTCTTCAACCCGGGCACAACCACGGTCACGCTGTGGCCCACGGGCGTGAATTCGGCGCTGGGTAATTTCGTGCCTAGACCTGGGATGATCTCATTGGCGCCCTTTCAGAGGGCAGTCCTGGAGCCCTTGCCCTCGACCTCGGAACCGAAGATCGGCTCCCTTGACGTGACCATCGTTCTGCGGATCGGGGAGTCGACCCAGACCCAGACGCTGCATTTGATTCCGCCGGCCAAGAAGAAAGACAGCGCCGACTGATGGCCTATTTCTCCGATTCCAGAAGGTGCTTCAATTTGGCGACCTTCGGGCGGATCACCATGGTGCAGTAAGCGCGGTCCGGGTTCTTCGCGAAGTAATCTTGGTGGTAATCCTCGGCTGGCCAGAATTTTTTCAGCGGGACGATCTCGGTTGTGATTTCGGAAGAAAGGCCTTTTTGGGCCTCCACGCGGGACTTTTCCGCGGCGACCTTTTGCGCAAGGTCCGAATAGAGGATGATCGATCGGTACTGGGCGCCCATATCATTTCCCTGGCCTCCTACCTGGGTTGGATTGTGCACTTCCCAGAAGTACGCCAGCACCTTGTCCATGCTGACCTTGGCCGGGTCATAGTCGACCTTGACCACTTCGGCGTGTCCGGTCGTCTCGGTGCACACCTCCTCGTAGCTCGGGTGCGAGGTGGTGCCCCCCGAATAACCGCACGTCACGTGGGTCACTCCAGGAAGCAGCTTGTAGGAGGCATCGAGGCACCAGAAGCAGCCGCCTCCGACCACGATCGAATCGGCTTGAACGGGATTTGTGAGGCTCATGGCAAGGGATGCGGCCAGAATGGGGAGCGTGCGCGCGAGAATGTTCACCGGATGGGTTCGCTTATTTTTGCGGAACAGAGTTGGCGGAAACGGAGCCGTGGGCAGCCACCCAGGCTTCGTATTGTTTGCGCGGCACGAATCGCAGGGAGGCGGAGTTGATGCAGTACCGTTTGCCGGTTGGCGCGGGGCCGTCGTCGAAGACATGCCCTAAATGGGCTCCGTCCACCGGGCAGTGGACTTCGTCGCGCACCATGCCGAAGCTCGAATCGGAGGACACCTCGACAAAAAGCGGTTCGATCGGCCGCGTGAAGCTCGGCCAGCCCGTGCCGCTCTCGAATTTATCGCGGCTGTCGAAGAGAGGGGTGTCGCTGCAGATTGAGAAATAGACGCCGTCCGTGTGGTTGTCCCAGTATTCGTTGTGGAACGGCGGTTCGGTTCCCTGCTTGCGCGCCACACTGTACTGAGTGGAGCTCAGAAGCTTCCGCCATTCGGCGTCCGAATGCTGAACGGCGGATTTCGACATATCGATGACCACGTTCGACGGGAGTCCGCACGCCGACTTGGCGCCGTCCGTGGTGCAGGCGGCCGCCGCTGCGGGCGATTGAGGGGAGGTTTTGTTGGGCATGGGAGATTCCGCCGAGGCGTTCTCAGCGGACATAAAGAGGGCTAGCGCTGTCGCGAGAAGGGTGAGACGCATATCAGGGAGAGTAGCCAGAAAGGCGAATATTCCAAGGCGAGACCGGCTGTCGGCGGTTTTTGGGCGATCATCGACCCTATTGCCGCCGATGAGCCCGGAGATGCCGCCTTCGCCTGGCGTGCAGAACCGCGCCCGCGAAACAGCCTATTGCTGCATCTGCGCCCGGTCCGGAGGCACGACCGCGGGAGTCCCTGCGCCCGCCGCGTTGACAGCGGCGATGGAGAAGGTGAAGCCCTTTCCTGCTGGAACACCGCCAATCACATCAAATGTCTGGTGGCCGTTTCCTGTCTTAGGGCTCGTTCCGAGCGTCAGGATTTTTCTGCCCTCGAAAACCACTTGGCGGCCGCCCGGATTCACCGTGACGACATAGGCTAGAATCGGGCCTCCGCCGTCGGATAGCGGTCCCTCCCAGTGAATGCTTGCGTTCCCATCGCGGATCCGCGCCGAGACGCGGAGTGGCGCGCTCGGAGGAGTGACAGATCCCCGGCGCTCGGGCACAACGGGCCTGGAGGGAAGCGACGTCACACTGGCGCCGCGTGTGTTGATTGCCGAGACGGTGAAGGTCTGGGTCTTGCCATTGGCGAGCCCGATGATCCGCGCATATCCCCGATTTCGAAACTCCTCCGATGACACGACCGCGCGTTCTCCGCTGGAGGCGGTCACCTCATAAGAAATGACGGGCGAGCCGCCTTCGAAGCAGGCCGGACTCCAGGTGACGAAGGCGCAGCCGTCCTCAGCGTCCGCCGCCACGCGGGTGGGCGGTTCGGGCACCGTGGGATGAGTAAAACTTTCGGCAAGGATTTTGCGGAAGGCCGGTTCCAGACCGGCCTCCTCGAGGAGCGCTGTCGGAACTTGGTCGAGCGAGACGATGAGGTGATTTCCGGATTCGGCGACTCCCTTGGCGGAGACATCCGCGTCGCCCTGCTGCCAATAGTTGCCCTCGATCAGGAGCGGATCGTTGGTCTTGCCGTCGGCTCCGTTGTAGTAATCCGCGTGGCGGCTGCCCCAATTATCGTGATTGGTGTGAAACATGACATTCCCGGCGACCGTGATATTGCACGAGCCGTTGTCTGTGTAGATTGCGTGCCCGGAGCTGGATTGATCGCGAACAACGTTGGCGGTCACTTTCTCGCCTTCGGCAAGGGTCGGCCCGGTCAGACCTTGGGTGTAGATGCCGCCGCCATCGGAAAGCATACCCATGAGATCGAAGATCAGGTTCTGCGTGACGACGTTCTCTCGCGAGAAGTTCGCCACTCCCGGTTTGTGGACTTTGTCGGGCCAGCCGCCCCATCCCATCGAAATCGCCGCGTACGGAATGTGATCGATCTGGTTGTGCGCGACCCGGGTCCTTTGAGCGTATCCGACCACGATGGGAATGCCGCCGTGAAATTCAGCGCCGACATTATATAGATGATTGTCGACGATCCGATTGTCCCGGGTGAGAAGATCCTCGGTGGCATCGGGGAATCCGACGCCGCCCAGTTCACACCCGTTTGCCGATATGTCGGTAAAGACGCATCCTTCGACGAAGTCGTTCTTGGAGCCATCGCCCAATTCCAATCCAGCTGCGCCCAGGTGAACAAATGCGTCGTCGAGGAATCCGACCCCTGACGACCGGACAAAGCGGACATTGCCGGGAGTCTTGGTCCAAGCGCCATAGGGCGATGTGCCCCCGGGCGCCAGCTCACCCAAGCCTTGGACGGCATATCCCTTCTCGCCGGTCACCAGGTAATTGGCCTGGATTTCTGGAAAGCCCTCGGGGCCCGATGGGAAGAGCCACGTGGCGTATTCGAACACAAGGCCCTTGAACAGCAGGTCGTGAACGGGTTGCTCCGCCGTTCCTTCGCCGACGATCAGAGCCTCGAGCACCGGAGCCTCGATGTCGGCGCGGTTCATGTCTTCTCCCGGCCGGGGGACGTAATAAAGGGCGCGGGCGGGACGGTCGAAGTACCACTGCCCGGGTGTTCCCAGGAGTTCGTAGGCGTTTTCCACATAGGCCGGCTGCTTGCCCACGCTTGCAGGGCCGACGAGGTTGGCCGTGCGGTGAAACTTAGGATCGGCGTACATGACGCGCTTGGTCTCATTGTCCCAAGCTGGCTGGACCATGGTGATCGCTGTTCCCTCAATGGCGGCCACCGGACAGCGCGGTTCGGTCCATGAGCCCAAACCTACCGATGGCTCCGACCAGATCGCATTGCCGCCGGTATAAACGAATTCGATGTCGGCCGGGTTTTTCCAGGCGGCCATGATTGGGGAAGATGCGGTGTAGCCGGTCGGCGTTTCCTTGACGGTGACGGGAAGTCGGCCCTGGGTTCGCTTCGCGCGAACGCCGTCGATATACAATTGCCGGGTCGCCGCCAGGCCGGCGGGGGCCGGAGCCGTCCATAGGTTGCGCGCCGGATCTAGAAGTTTCCATCCTTTGACGGCGATTCCTCCGCTGATCGTAGCCCGCTGATCGCCCGCAGCTTCATAGATGATTCGATGCCCGTGGGTCCCGGAATCGGACGGGCCAAAGACCAGGGGTTTGTCGAGCCGGTAGGTGCCGCGGCCAATATGGACGACGAGGTCTTCGGTCATACCCTGATTGATCGTGCGCACGACATCGCGTGCATGTTCGAGGGTCAGCAAGGGCCGTGCCTCTGTCCCGGGGTTCGCGTCGTCGCCATCAGGCGAGACCCAGATCGCACCCTTGACCGAGGATGCTGTAAAGAAAGCGACGACGACGATTGCGGCGTACGAGACAGCCGGGCACTTCATTGGCTTCAGAAGACCAGCATTGCCTCCATCTGCCGAGATGTATTTTATAATTATGACCTCTTTAGACCGAATTGCGCCACCCCATGAAATCCGCCTCGCTACCCTTCACCCCGATTCTTCTCCTGGCGATGGCCAGTTTCGTTTCGCCTCCCCAGGCCGAGGCCGCACCGGCTCCAGCGTTCGGACCTCCCGGCGATGATGCCCAGATCCTTCAGGTGCTCCGCGCCGTGTCGAGGCATCAGCTCCGGCCATTGGCAGATGGGGACTATGCGCCGGTTCAGACGCTCGCCGCGCTGAAGAGCGCGAATCCTCCGGTCGGGCTGGGATGGAGTTATCCGTGGGGAGTGACGCTCTACGGCACGCTCCGGTCGACCGATTTCACCGGTGACAAGGAGGTCGCCGGCTTCGTCGCCGAGCACAGCCAGATCGTGGCGCGTTACTACAAGTTCCTTGCGGCGGCGGGCGACCGAATCGGGACGCCGGAGGGAAAACCGTTCAAGAGCAAGATCAACGGATTGGTCTCCCTGGGCAGCTTGGATAGCTGCGGAGCGATGGGGACGGCCACGCTGGAGGAAATGCTTCGCCGGCCGGATCTGCAGACGGCGGACCAAAAAGCCGTGGTGGCGCGCATTGCCGACTGGATTGTGAATCATCAGGACAGACTTCCCGACGGCACCCTCTGGCGCGCGCGATCCGACGGTGGGCAAAAAGATATGAAGGAGGGGACGATCTGGTTGGACGATCTGTACATGGCCTGTCCCTTCCTCGTGCGTTGGGCCAAATTCACCGGCGATCAAAAGTATTTTGACGATGCGGCACAGCAAATCATCCACATGGCTGCTCTTCTCCAGGACACGGACGGGGTGTGGTACCACGCCTATTTCGTGAACGACCACAAGCGCTCGCCGATCAAATGGGGCCGCGCCAACGGCTGGTGCGTGGTGGCCACGGTCGAAGTGCTTTCGGCGCTGCCGGAGGCTCATCCCGCGCGGGCCCAGCTGCTGGGCATCCTCCGCCGTCAGCTCGAGGGGCTCAAACCGCTTCAAGCTCCCTCGGGTTTGTGGCGCCAGGTGCTCGACCATCCGGAAATCTGGGAGGAGACTTCGTGCTCGGCGATGTTCGCCTATGGTTATGCGCGCGCGGTGAATCGCGGCTGGATTGACGCGTCCAATATGGCCATCGCCCGTAAGGCCTTTGACGGGCTTCGGACGCGGGTCACTCCGGAGGGGGCAGTCATGGGCACATGCGAGGGCACGAACATCGGAATGGACATCGACTTCTACGCCGCTCGAAAGCGGCCTGCCGACGATCTTCATGGACGTGGCGTGGTGCAGCTCGCCGGCTCCGAGATTCTAGCGGCCAACCGCTGATCCATTCATGAGATTGTATTTTCTTGTCCTAGCGCCGGCGTTGTGCCTTTGCCGGACTGTCGCATCGCCATCGTCTGAATCGCCTCCCGCTGGGGGAGCTTCCACGGAAGTCTGGGTGTCGGGCATAACCAACGTCCGGGACGCCGACAGCGAGCACGCACGTCCGATGCGCGACCGATCCGCGAAGGACCAGCCGTTGCGGATCGCGGGACGCGAGTTTGCAAACGGTTTGGGCACGCAGGTGAACTCCCGTCTCGGCTTCCAACTGGGCGGGGCCAAGCGTTTCACCTTCCTGGCAGGGGTAGATGATTCCACGGTGGACGACCGCGCGCTTCTCTTCGAAGTGTTGGGCGATGGGAACGTACTCTGGCGGCGCGAGCTTCACAAGGGACAGCCCGCGGAGCCGGTGGATCTTGACGTGCACGGCCGGCAGTCGCTCGTGTTGGTCACGGCGGACACCGGCAACAATGAGTCCGAATCGCTGGCGGACTGGGCTGAGGCCAAGTTCGTCGTCGCCGGCGGGCAGCCCGCGTCAGAGCCCGCGCCGACGATCCTTGAGAGCCCGGTCACTTTGACTCCAGCGGCGCCCTTGTCCCCGCGCATCAACGGGGCTCGCGTCTTTGGCGTCCGCCCAGGACATCCTTTTCTTTGGCAGATACCGGCCACGGGAGAGCGGCCGATGAGGTTTGCCGCTACCGGCCTGCCGGAGGGCCTTGGGCTGGACGCTGCCACCGGACGGATTACGGGCGTTCTGGGTTCTCCCGGGAGCCATATCGTGACCTTGCGCGCGGCCAATGCCCACGGTGCCGACGAGAAGACACTGCGAATTGAGGTGGGCGAGAGCATCGCGCTGACGCCGGCCATGGGATGGAACAGCTGGAATTGCTGGGCCGGCGCGGTTGACCAGGACAAGGTGCTGGCCTCGGCCCGCGCGATGGCTGCGAGCGGGCTCGTCGAACACGGATGGAGTTATATCAATATTGACGATACGTGGCAGGGCGGGCGATCGGGCCCCAATCTCGCGCTTCAGGGCAATAAAAAGTTTCCCGACATCAAGAAGCTTGGCGACGAGGTCCACGCACTCGGCCTCAAGCTGGGGATTTATTCGACGCCTTGGATTCAGTCCTACGCCGGCTACGAAGGGGGATCGGCGGAAAATCCTGCGGGCACCTGGATGAAGGAGAAAGGGCCGAAACAGGTGAACAAGAAGATTACGCCCTGGGCGATCGGCAAGTATTCCTTTGCCGCCGCCGATGCGAAGCAGTGGGCGGAGTGGGGCGTGGACTACCTCAAATACGATTGGAACCCGATCGAGGAGCCCGAGACTGCCGAAATGGCCCGCGCGTTGAGGCAGTCGGGCCGGGATATTCTCCTGAGTCTTTCCAACAACGCGCCCTTTGCCGGGGCCGCGGACTGGGCGCGCCTGGCCAATTCCTGGCGAACGACGGGCGACATTCGAGACTCCTGGGGAAGTCTCCGGACGATTGGATTTTCGCAGAACAAGTGGCGGGCGTTTGCCGGGCCCGGCCACTGGAACGATCCCGACATGCTGATCGTGGGCAATTTGGGCTGGGGCCCCAAGCTGCACGCCACACACCTGACGCCGAACGAGCAATACACCCACCTCTCGCTCTGGTGCCTGCTCTCCGCCCCCCTTCTCATCGGCTGCCCGATCGAGCAGATGGACGCCTTCACGCTGAATCTGCTCACCAACGACGAGGTGCTCGCGATCGACCAGGACGAGCTCGGCCAGGAGGCGGCGCAGATCAAGGTCGACGGCCGCCGGCAGATCTGGGTGAAGGAGCTCGCCGACGGCTCCCGCGCGATCGGATTGTTCAATCTGGCCGAGCATGAGCAGGAAATTACGGTGGCCTGGTCCGACCTGGGTCTGGCGGGTCCGCAGGCGGTGCGCGATCTCTGGCGGCAGCAGGACCTGGGATCCAGAGCCGATGCTTATGCGGCTCAGGTGCCGCGCCACGGGGTTGTGCTCATCCGGGTGAGACCTGCGGCGCCTTGATCGAACTCCTTTGCGGATTCCCTCCCTCCTTCTCCTCTCAATGCGCCCCTCCACTCCTCGTCTCTCGCTCGCGGCTATTTCGTTGTTCCTCGGCGCCTCGCGTCTGGCCGCCGCCGCGTTCGATGTTCGCTCCTTCGGCGCGGTCGCCGATGGCGCCACGATCGATTCGCCCGCCATCGACAAAGCCATCGCCGCCGCCGCGGCCGCGGGAGGAGGCACGGTGGTCTTTCCCTCCGGGACCTATGCGTGCTATTCGATCCACCTGAAGAGCCACGTAGCCCTCTATCTCGACTCTGGAGCGGTCCTTCTCGCCGCCGAGCCGCCGAAGGATCTCTCGGCTGGTTACGACGCGCCCGAACCCAATTCCACTTGGGATCCCTACGAGGACTTCGGCCACTCCCACTGGCACAACAGCCTGATTTGGGGCGAGAACCTTGAGGATATCTCGATCACCGGGCCCGGCCGAATCTATGGCCGCGGCCTCAGCCGCGGCTCCGGACGCCGCGACCTGCTCCCGGAAGAGCGCGCCTCGGGCGCCAAGCCGGACCTCTCCGTCCCCATGGACCCGGTCCGCGCCGCGCTCAAACCGGGCCCGTTTGGGTATCCGAACTCCAAGGACACTCTCCCGGCCGGTGTCGGCAACAAGGCCATCGCCCTTAAGAATTGCCACAATGTGATCTTTCGCGACTTCACCCTCCAGCATGGCGGGCATTTCGCGATCCTGGCCATGGCCGTCGACAACTGGACCGTGGACAACCTCAAGATCGACACCAACCGGGATGGAATCGATTTCGACTGCTGCCAGAATGTCCGGGTCTCCAATTGCACCGTCAACTCCCCCTATGACGACGGCATTTGCCCCAAGAGCAGCCTCGGCCTCGGCTATCCGCGCCCGACCGAGAACATCACGATCACGAATTGCCAGGTGAGCGGCTACGACGAGGGAACGCTCCTGAACAATACACGCAAGCGCTCCGTTCACTATGGGCATGGCCCAACCGGCCGAATCAAATACGGCACCGAATCGAACGGCGGCTTCCGGAATGTGACGATTTTCAATTGCGTGTTCGAATATTCCCGGGGCCTCGCCCTGGAAAGCGTGGACGGAGGCCTGATGGAGGACATCACCATCACCAATCTTGCCATGCAGGACATCTGCAACACGCCGATCTATATCCGCCTGGGCGCCCGGCAGCGCGCTCCCGAAGGCACCAAACTCGGCACCGCGCGCCGGATCCGAATCGACAATGTGGTCGCCCACAACGTGGCGGCGGAGAGCGGCATCCTGATCGAGGGATTGCCGGATCACCCGATCGAGGACCTTTCCCTCAGCAACATCTTCATCGATTATGCCGGCGGCGGCACGAAGAAGCAGGGTCAGCGCGGGGTACCCGAGAACGAGAAAGATTATCCGGAACCGTACCGTGTCGGAACGATGCCTGCCTGGGGCTTGTGGGCCCGCCATGTGAAGAACTTCGCCTTGGACCGAGTCGAGTTTCGCTCGGCGCAGGCGGATCAACGTCCGGTATTGATTCTCGAGGACGTGGCCGACGCCCGTCTGGAACAGATGAGGCTGCCGTCCGCAGGCGACGCTCCGGCCATCGTGTTGAGCCAGGTGGATGGGTTTGCCCTGCACAACAGCTCCGGCCTTTCCGACCTGCGGCGCGGCCGAGTTGCCAGCGAGAAATTTGGAGCGGCTCCGGTGGCCCCTTAGCCGTAACTATGCAGTTTGCGATTCGAGAGGGCTTAAGATGCTGAGGCGAATCGGGCTGGGGACCCCGAGGCCTTCCCGAAGGCATTTCGAGCCGGTGATCAATCTCTCTGCCTGCCGGGGTCGCCGCCCCCTTCTTTTCAGGGGGCCTGCGGTTCGGTCCGGGGATCGAACTTCGAGGTCCGGCGCAGCTGTTCCCAAAGGGCCCGCTCCTCACTGGAGAGCGTGGTGGGCACGCGCACGACCACGATCACATGGAGATCCCCTCGTCCGCTGCCCTTGCCCGTAGGCAAACCCCGGCCTCGGACCCGTAACTGGCGCCCGTTCTGAGAGCCCGCGGGGATTCGAAGCTTAATGGATCCGTCGAGGGTGGGAACGACGACTTCGGCCCCCAAGACCGCCTCCCAAGGGCTGACTTCGAGTTCCCGAGAGAGGTCCGCCCCTTTCGCATGGAAGTCCGGGTGCGCCGCGTGGCGCACGCGCAGGTACAAATCGCCCGCGGGTCCGCCGCCTTCGCCCGCCTCACCGCGTCCGGGCACGCGGATGCGCCGGCCATCGGTGGCTCCGGGAGGAATGCGAACTTGGAAGGTGTGTGTTTCCGTCTCCCGGGTCCAAGGATCCGTAGTCCGGAGCGATACCGGACGCACCGTTCCACGCATCGCCTCTTCCAGCGTGACCAGGATTCCGCCCTCGATATCGGCGCCGCGGTGCGCTCCCGCGCCGTTGCCCGACCGTCCGCCACCGAAGGGAGGTCCATCCTGGGGGGATCCCGTGCGATTCGATCCGCCAAAGAATTGCTCGAAAAAATCGCTGAATCCCGTTCCACCGAAGTGGAATTCCCGGCCTCGACCGCCTGGCGACCCCGGGGGGCCGCCCGCTTGCCCGCCGGGACCTGAAGCAAATCGATTCTCGTCCTGCCAATTCGGGCCAAGCTCATCGTATTTCGCGCGTTTGGTTGGGTCGCTCAGCACCTCGTTGGCCTCGTTGATTTCCTTGAATTTATCCTCGGCGCCCTTTTTGTCCTTCGCCACGTCGGGGTGGTAGCGCCGGGCCAGCTTGCGGAAGGCCTTCTTGATGTCTTCCTCACTGGCATCACGAGGCACGCCCAGGGTTGCGTAGTAGTCCTTGAATTCAACGGCCATGTAGGGAGGTACTATATCCATGCCCCATCCTATTGTCCACCGCCGTGCGCCCCGGGCGCGCTGGGGAATGGTTGGCCTGTGTTTCGCCGCGACGGCCATCAATTATCTGGACCGGGCCAATCTCAGCTTGGCGCTGCCGTCGATTCAGCGCGAATTTGGGCTGAGCCCCTCGGTGACAGGACTTGTTTTGAGCGGCTTTTTCTGGACCTACGCGCTGATGCAGCTGCCGGCCGGATGGCTGATCGATCGCTTCGGCGCAAAAGGAGTCTATGCACTCGCGGCCGCCGCCTGGTCGCTGTTCACAATGGCGACCTCCCTGGCCCGCGGTGCGCTCTCGTTGATGGGCTGCCGTGTGCTGCTGGGCGCCGGGGAGGCGGGCGCCTATCCCTCGAACGCCAAGGTGACAGCGCTTTGGTTTCCCACCACGGAGCGGGCGTTCGCCAGTTCGCTCTTTGACAGCGGCTCCCGCGTGGGTGCGGCCCTTTCGTGGCCGGTTGTGGGGTATCTCATCGCCAGGCTGGGCTGGCGTGGGTCCTTTGTCGCGACCGGCTCGATCGGCTTCATCTGGATTGTGGCCTGGCTTCGATGGTACCGCGATCCGCGGCCAGGCGAGGGGTATGGCGATCAGGCGGCTCCAGCCCCCGCCGCGAATGGAAGGGCTCAAACCCTGCGGTGGACGGGACTGTTTTGCTACCGGACGATTTGGGGCATGAACCTGGGTTTCTTCTGCCTCAATTTCGTGATCTATTTTTTCATCACCTGGTTTCCGACCTACCTAGTTCAGGCCCGCGGTTTCTCCATGCAGCAGGTGGGCACGCTGGGCGCGCTTCCCGCCCTCTGCGCCGTATTCGGAGGCTGGATCGGCGGCTATGCCTCCGATGCCCTTTACCGCGCGGGATGGAGCCTCACGGCCGCGCGGAAAACATGCCTGGTTGCGGGAATGCTGCTCTCCTCGAGCATCGCCCTGGCTGCGATCATGCCCTCGAAGGCTGCCGCGCTGTCGCTCTTCTGCCTGTCGTACGCGAGCCTGGCCTTCACGGGTGCGAATGTGTGGTGTCTTCCCGCCGATGTCGCGCCGGCCAAAGCCTATGTCGGCTCGATCGCGGGCATTCAGAATTTCTCTTCGGCCATCGCGGGCGTGCTGACCACCACCTTTACCGGGGTGATGCTCGGGCTCACCCACGGCTCGTTCGTCTTGCCGCTCGTGATCGGTGGTTGCGTCTGTTTGGCGGGAGCGGGTTCCTATCTGTTCATCGTGGGCCGGATCGAACCGCTTGCGCTGCCTGTGGCCTAGCGCCCGGCCGAGGCGGATATTTCGGGCGGCCGCAGCCAGCGGACGAACCAGTCGACAGCCACCTGCTCGGAATCCGGATTCACGCGGTGGCCGGTCTTTTCCTGGATGCGAACGAGAAGGCGATCGTCCGCGCCTTCCTGGTGGTAGGCTTTCCGGACGTTTGCCAGGCATTCCTGCAGTCCCGGCATCGGGGTGCGAGGGTCCGAATCCCCATTGATGGTCAGCAGGGGGCGGGGAGCGATGAGGGGAACCATGGCAGGCCCGTCGAATTCTCCGTCGAGGCCAGGCGCCACCCGGTCGTAAAATCGATGCAGAAAAGCGCCGTCGGGACGTTCGATGCCTGATTCCTTGGCCGCTGCATCGAAGGCCGACTGGATGGTGCCGATGCGGGAATGCCAGGAGTCGTGGTCGTCGGCCCAACGGAAACTCTCGACCGCGATGCAAGGCACAGCGGCTGCGATTCTAAGATCCGTGGCCGCGGCGAGGTAGGCCTCAATTCCGCCCTTGGAGACGCCGTAGACGCCGATGCGATCCGGATCCACGTCGGGACGCGAAATGAGGTAATCGATCAGGCGCCCGACGTCCCATACCGAGTCGAAGAAGAAGGGATGCTCCGGAGCGCCATGCCATGCGCGGAGGATGGCGTCCTGATATTCCGCCGAGCCCCGCCCGCTTCGGGTCCGCTCTCCGTGGTAGCGCCCGTCGATCGCCACAGCCAGGAAACCCCGGGCTGCGAGCCTGTGCATCAGCGGGAGCATGGACTGCTTGCTGCCGCCCGTTCCATGGAGGGCGATGACCACAGGCAGACGGGTTTCCCTGCCGGTCGGTTTTAAAAGTATGCCTGGAACCCGTTGGGTGGAATCCGTTGCGTAGGAAAATCGGAATTCCTCCCCATCTTCGGCGGAGGTGACGCGGTCGGCCTCCGCGGCCAGCGGAACTCGGGGGCGGTCGATCAGCCGAAGAAAGTCCGCGCGCGGGTCCGGCGCGCCGAACGCCAAAGCGGTCGCAGCGGACACGAGCACCGCGGAGAACGCTCGCGGGAGGCGGGAGCCACGGGGGAGGCGCCACCGGGAAGGATTCATTCGGAGAGCAATTCCGCCCCCTCAAGAACCAGGAGCCGGGTCTTGGTGCGGATTCCGCCCGGGGCCGAAAAGCCGGTCATCTTGCCATTGGCGGCTACGACCCGGTGGCAGGGAACGATCAGCGGCCAGGGATTCATTGCCAGCGCAACCCCCACCGCGCGCGCCGTCTCGGGCCCGAATCCGAGCGCATGGGCGATGTCACCGTAGCTTCGGCAGTGGCCCGGCTTTATGGCTTGGGTTTCCCGGTAAACTCCCTGGCTGAAGGCGCTGACCGCCGACCAATCGATAGGCACATCCGTAAAGTCCTGCAGGGCACCGGATAGGTGGAGTTGCACTCGGTCAATCAGGCTGGCGGCCCAAAGGGGGAGCGATTTGTCCGACAAGGCCTGACTCGGCTGTTCCGCGTTGGGATCCGGAAGACGGAAGCCGACCAGACCGGTGTCATTCCACGCCAGTCCACAGGCGCCGAACGCGGTCGGGAAGAGGGTAGCCCCGTTTTCTCGCATTTTTTGTAATATTTGGGGTTCCTGCGGTGTTACAAGGGTGGGAGCTACGTAGCTTTCTTCCCTCTCAATCATGAACACCCTCGTTAGCAGCCCAGTCGCCGGCCATTTCGGAATGGAATGAGAATCCTGGTCATCGGTCCAGATCCGGCGGCGGCGCGCGACCTCGCCGCCTCTTGCCACTCCCTGCTTGGACAGCGTCTCGAATCGGTGTCCACGGCAACTTCTTATGCCGAGGCCGAGGGGCGTTTGGAAGCGCTGGCTTATGACCTGGTGCTCCTGACTCCGGAACGGCTGGCACGGGCGCTTGGGCGAGGCGAGACGGAGGTCGCGCGCGCGGGCGAGCCTGAGCAATACCTGGCCGTCCGGAGGCGGGGGCGGATCGATTTGGTTGCGGTCGACGAGGTCCTTTATGTGGAGGGCGCGGACAAGTATTCCGAGTTGGTGCTCAACGATGGGCGTCGGGATTTTTACGACAAAACGCTTTCGTGGCTCGAGGCGGCGCTGCCGTCCAATTTCCTGCGGATTCACAAATCTTACCTTGTTCCGATCCCGTCCATTACCCGACTGTTGGTGCTGGGCGGCAGCCGCTATCAGGCGGAATTGAAGAACGGAGTGCGGCTGCCTGTCGGGCGCACACGCTACCGGCGGATTCGCCAGCGATTTCTCTGAATCAAGCATCCGCAGCTCCGTAAGTCGCCTCGCGGAGGTAAATCCGGCTCGTCGTCGGCCAAGCAGTTCGGCGTGGCGCCGAGCCGTTCACTCCCGGCAGGAGGCGCTTGCGCCAAAGGGATTGCTGCGAGCGCCTCATGCGCCCAACTGCGGTCTCCAGAGGATGAACGCGTCCATTTCCAAGTTGAAAGGGAGCGCCTGCGCGGTTTTCTGCGCATGCGTTCTCGCCTCGACCGGATTCGCGGCGGGCCTGCGTGTCGATGCTCCCTCCGGAATGCCGACGGGCAAGACGGTCACCGCCCAGCAATTGTGGCAGGTGTTTGATTCCTCCCTCCCCAAAGGGGTTTGGGTTTCCCCGCTGGAAGACGCCGAATACGAGGTCATTTCCGCGAAGTGGCTGAAATACGATTTTCTTCCTGCGCTGAAGCTCCAGATGAAGCAGTTGCGGGAGAACGGCGTAGCGGCCGACGGGAGTGCGGGCAACTGCAACGGGTTCGCCCTGATTTGCCGACTCATGTTCAGCCTAGCGGCGATGCAGGCGCATGCCCGCGGACCGGCGACGGCCACCGTTGTGGTGCATCAGGACCAGGCCTTCGGTGGGATTCCCGCGACGAAGGAGGGCCACTGCGTCGCCTTCGTTCTCACCGATGAGGGTCCCTGGATCATCGAAGCGCAGAGCGGCGTCACCACGCAACTGAGCGCTTATCCCAATCTCGGCAGCATTCAGCTGGTGAGCGTCCACTGACACACAATGAAAACACACCTGATTCCCCTCGCGGGGCTGGCCATCGCCAGCGTCGCATTCGGCAAGGTCGACACTACGCAGCCCATGGTCACAGGCCAGGGAAACGCCACCGTCCGACCCGCCCGAGTGATGGTCACCAACGGCACGGCTGATGCCGCCGGCACTTCCGCGTCTGCGGACAAGCTCGACAAGTTTATCGTGACGGGCTCGCTCCTGCCCAAGGACGTTGCCCTCGCTGCAGACGCCCTTGTGCCCGCGCCCGCCCAATCGGGGGCACCCGCGGCAGCGACGGTCGCGCTTGCTCGCGACGCCGCGCCTGCCAAGAAATAGTTCTCAGTCTCAACAGCATCCCGGCCGCTAAGCCCGGGCGACCCAGAACCGGCATTCGTCTGAGAATTCGCGCACGGCGGCGGATTCGGAGGCGATCTGCCGGCGAAGGGCGTCGAATGCGTGGTGCCAGCCCATGTCGGCCAGATCCTCGAGGATCTCCGCGCGATCGGGAAGGTGCATGAAGGTCCCCCCGGAATCGTCGCGGAAATAGCGATCGCCGAATTCCCACAGCCGCGGATCCTGCCGGCCCGACGCCCAAAGCTTCCTCTCAAGCTGCCAGTGGATTTGTTCGGCCGGTGTCTCGTCGCGGTCATGCGTGGTAAACAGAATGGGCGCCCCCGGCCGGCACACGCGCCGAAGTTCCTGGAGGGCGGCGCGCCGCCGCTGGCGCCCGGGAATTTGCATCAGACCGTTGAACAGGAAACAGGCGCCCGCGAAGGCCCCGCTGCCGTACGTCCCGCTGAGGTCGGTTGCGTCAGCCAGCCGAAATTCAATGGTCGCGCCGCGCTCCGCGGCCAGACTGCGGGCGAGGTCCAACGGCTCCTCGGCAAAGTCGAAAGCGGATAGTGTGCGGTAGCCGAGCTCCCAGAGTCCGATAACGCCGCGACCGGCGCCACAACCGGCTTCGAGGAGCGCTGCTTTGGGCTCCGGAAACCAATGCTCGAACAGCCGACGCTCCGATTCCCAAAGACCGAGAGAGTGTGCTGCGCGCGCATACTTGATCACCGCCGTCGGGTCGTTAAAATCGTCCTGAACTTGCCGCCCGGTGATCTTTCCAACTCCGAGGGGTGAATTCATAGGGCGCGCAATGGCGCTTGGATTGCCTGCGCCGCCTCCTAAGATGAAGAGGCCCTTGGGACCCCTGCGATGATTTTCCGACCTTTCGCTGAGCCAGCTTCACGCCTCCTCAATCGATTTGCTGCCTGGAACGCTGCCGCCCGGTGGCTTGGGCTCGCCGCCGCCGGGATTGCCTCTTTGTCGGTGATCGACGCCGGCGGAGCCGAGCCCGCCGCAAGTGAGAAGGTCTCCGTACGCTCGTACAATATTCACGACTTTGGAGCCAAAGGGGATGGGACCACGAAGGACACGGGCGCTTTCCAAGCAGCCTTGGACGCGTGCGCCGTGAACGGCGGCGGCGAGGTCGTCGTCCCTTCGGGGAAATTCCTGATCGGCAGCGTGCAGATGGGTCGGAGCACGCTCCTTAGGCTCGAGGCGGGCAGCGTGATCCTGGGAAGCCCAGAGCCATCGGATTATCCGATGATCGATGTGAGGTGGGAAGGTCGGTGGCAGCCGGGACGGCGGGCTCTGATTTATGCAGCCGACGTCGACCACATTGGGATCATCGGCCCGGGACGCATCGAAGGAAACGCGGAGGTTGCGGCCCCCCAGAACCCGCGCGGCTCGGTCGTTCTGGAGCCCATCTCCTGCACGGATGTGAGATGGGACGGATTTACCGTGATCCAGGGAGGAAACTGGGCCACCCATCCCACCTATTGCACGGACATGGCGATCACACATGTGACGATCCAGGGCAATCGCGACGGAATCGACCTCGACTCGTGCCGCAATGTGCGAATCGAGGACTGCACGATCGATACGGGGGATGACTCGATCAGCCTCAAATCGGGACGGGGCATGAGCGGAGCCAGGCTGGGCAAGGCGACCGAGGGGGTCCTCATCACTGGCTGCACGTTTCGCGGCCGCAGATTCGCCTGCATCGGGATCGGGAGTGAGACCTCAGGCGGCATCCGCGATGTCCGGATCGAGCACTGCAAATTCCTCTCCAGCCGAACCTATGCAATCTACATTAAGACGCGCATCGGCCGCGCCGGGGTGATCGAAAATATTTCTGGCACGGATTTGGATGTCCTCGCGGGAGGATTTCTGAACATCAATCTGACGACCTCGGGCAACACCAACACCTCCGACGACCCCGTTGAGGGGATTGCGGGATATCCGCTGGGCCGGAATTTCTCCTTCTCCCATGTGCGCGTGGCCGCGGCCACGCTGGTGGACGTGACAAAGATCTCCGGAGAACGCCCGCTCGACGGCCTTTCGCTCACGGATATCCGGGGGACGTGCACACGGGCGATCTCCCTGGTGCATGTC
>Ga0302326_10003515_pt1 | contig 36854 bp, 30 predicted proteins | sample Palsa_T0_3_FD_202264 | JGI IMG/M metagenome (GOLD analysis project Ga0302326, IMG submission 202264) | Peat permafrost microbial communities from Stordalen Mire near Abisko, Sweden - Palsa_T0_3 | ecosystem: Environmental > Terrestrial > Soil > Palsa > Peat permafrost | place: Sweden: Abisko... | reverse complement strand
CGTCTTCGGACGGGAGCAGGTTAAGTCGCGCCGCCTTTTCCAGAACGCGCGCTGTATTGGTGTCGAGAATCGCCGGCAACGCCTGCGCGTGCACGAGCTGCAAATACTGCGCGACGAATTCGATATCGACCAGACCGCCGGCGGCGTATTTCAAATCCCAGCCGTTCGCGTCGCCTTTTTCCTTCGCGATGGCCCCGCGCATGTCCACGACGTCGTCGGCAACGGTTTGCATGTTGCGTTTGCGGCACAGCACGTCGTGGATCACCGCGGTGATGCGCGCAGCAAAAGCTGGCGATCCCGAAACAACGCGCGCGCGGGTGAGCGCCATATGCTCCCAGGTCCAGGCTTCGCGCTCCTGGTAGCCGGAGAAGCCGGCGATCTGTGTCGCCAACGGGCCGGAGCGGCCTGAGGGGCGCAGCCGCATATCGACCTGATACAGCACGCCGTAGTTGGTCTGCACCGTGAGCGCGCTAATCAGCCGCTGTGTAAGCCTCGCAAAATATTGCGCGCCATAAAGCGACTTTTTGCCGTCGGACGTGGGGTATTTCTCGTCGAAATCGTAGATCACGATCAAATCGAGATCGGAGTTCGCGGTCATCTCCTTTGCGCCAAGCCGGCCGAGCGCGAGGATCGCCGTCTCTTGACCGCGGATACGGCCATGGTTGGCCGCAAAATCATTTTCGACAATTCGGTGCACGGCACGAATGAGCACATCGGCGAGACGCGCAAAAACCTCGCCCGCCGCCTCGGCCGACACCGAACCCGACAGAATTCGCGCGCCGATCAGGAACATGTGGCTCTGGCCGAACAATCGCACGGCGTCGAGTACATCTTCGTAGCTGCGAGTCTCGCCTAGCGCGAGCGCAAGCTCAGCTTCGAGTTTTGCCTCGTCAGGCAGCGAGCCGAAGAAGGCCGGATCGATCAGCGGATCGATCAGGTGCGGATTTTGTGCCAGAATATCGGCCAGCCGCGGCGCGACGCCGAGCATCAAGGCAATAAAACGCACGAGCTCGGGATTTTGGCGCAGCAACGACAGGAAACGCCCGCCGCCACGCAGGCCCGAAAGAAACTTGTCGAATGCGGCGAAGGCTGCGTCCGGATTTTCGCCGCGCGAAAGCTGATCGAGGATCAATGGCGCCAATTCGGCAAGGTTTGCCCTCGCCTGCTCGCCGCGCAGCGCCGCATAGCCGCCGTCGAGCCAATGACGCACGGCGGCGACGATCGCCGGCGGTTGCCGAAAGCCCAGATGCGCGAGACGATCCAGTGTCTCACTTTCACCCTCGCCTCGTGCAAATGACAGGCGCTGCCGATGCGCCAACAAGTCAGGTGCGTTTTCAAACAGCTTCACATAATTCTGCTCGACCTTGCGCAAATGCCCGAGCAGCACTTCGGCAAAGTCGTCGCGGCCCCTGAAACCCAAAAACCGCGCGAGCTGCGCGAGCCTTTCCGGATCGGCCGGCAATGTGTGGGTCTGCTCGTCAGCCATCATCTGCAAGCGGTGCTCGACGCGCCGCAGGAAAAAATACGCTTCGGTCAGCTCATCGCGCGCTTGCCCATCGATCCAACCGTCGGCGGCCAGCACCGCCAATGTCGCGATCGTCTCGCGCCCGCGAAGCTCGGGATGTCGGCCGCCGGCGATGAGCTGCTGGGTTTGAGCGAAGAATTCGATCTCCCGGATCCCGCCGCGGCCAAGCTTGATGTTGTGGCCTTCGACGGCAATTTCGCCGTGGCCGCGATAAGCATGGATCTGCTGTTTCATCGCGTGAACATCAGCGATGGTGGCGTAGTCGAGATATTTGCGCCAGATGAACGGCGACAGGTCGCGAAAGAGTCTCTCGCCTGCCGCGAGGTCGCCGGCGACGGGACGGGCCTTGATCAGCGCAGCGCGCTCCCAGTTCTGCCCGCGACTTTCATAATAATTGAGCGCAGCGTCAGTCGAGATCGCGACCTGGGTCGAGGATGGATCGGGCCGCAAGCGAAGGTCGACACGAAAAACGTAACCGTCGGGCGTGCGTTCCTGCAAAAGCTTCACTAGGTCGCGTGTCAGCCGCACATAAAATTCCTGCGGTTCGATGTGGTCGGCCAGCTTGGCTGCCGCCGCATCGAAAAACACCATCAGGTCGATGTCGCTTGAGAAGTTGAGCTCGTGACCGCCCATTTTCCCCATCGCCAGCACGATATAACCGGAGTCTGGTTCGGGATGGCTTTTGTCGCGCGCTTCGAGCCGGCCGCGCTTCACCGCATCTCGCAACAAATAATGAACCGCGACATCCAGCGCAGTCTCGGCGAGGGCGGTTAGCGCATGGGTGACACGCGGCACCGGCCAAACGCCGCCGATATCCGCGAGCGCGATGAGAAGAGCCGCGTCGGCCTTCATGCGGCGGAGCGCTCGCATGACGGCAGCGGGCGTGCGCGCCATCGCCGCAGTGCGTTTTGCGGCATCGAGCAGCGCGGCAAGCTCGTCATCGGGATCGGACGTCAACAGGCGCGCCAGACGGGTCGGATCGGCGCGGATCATATCCCACAGGTAGGATGACGTTTCAGCAATACCGTCGAGCACACGCGCCAGCGCCGGATGGCTCAGGCATAATTTGCTCAGCGACTTGGCGGCGGCACTGGCTTTGGTGTCAGCTAGCCATTCAGTAACCGCGGCACGCGCCGCCGGCGACGATACCGGCAGTTTGGCGTCAAGCCGCGCGATCAACGCCGTATCGGCGCGTTTTTCTTTAGCCCGCTTCCTGACCGCGGGCCGTTTCATCCGGTCCCTGCCGGTCCGGCGCGCGGCAGCGCGATGATGCTACGCAAACCGGGATGATTATCTTCAAGCTTCAATTCGCCGCCGTGCAGCCGGGCGACAGCGGATGCAAGGCTCAAGCCCAGGCCGGAACCGGGCGCGGAGCGGCTTTGCTCAAGCCGCACGAAACGCTCGACCACACGGCCGCGATCGGCCTCGGGAATGCCGGGACCGCGATCGGCGACGGTGAGCACAATGCGATCACCCTCATTGTCCGCCTTGACCACAATCTCGGCGGGCACACCATTCGCAGCACCGTTGATTTCGCCGTTCATGGTCCCGTTCGGCTTGGCATATTTGATGGCGTTATCGATCAGATTAGCCAACGCCTGACTGATCAGTTCGCGGTTACCGCGAACCGGCGCCGCCGACGGCGCTTCGACCTTCAGCGCCAGACCGTTTTCATCGGCTAGCGGCTCATAAAGCTCGCCAACATCTCGCGCGATCTCAGCCGCATCGAATTCAGTCATGTTGTCTCGCGCTTGCCCGGACTCGGCGCGGGCGATCATCAGCAAGGCGTCGAACGTCCGAATAAGATCGTCGGATTCCGCGATAGTCGCTTCCAGCGCGGCACGATAACCGGCGATCCCAGTGTTTCCCCGCAGCGCCTCCTCGCAACGGTTGCGCAGCCGTGTCAGCGGCGTCTTGAGATCGTGTGCGATGTTGTCGGAGACTTCCTTCAGTCCCCGCATCAGCGCCTCGATACGCTCCAGCATGGCATTGAGGTGCTCAGCGAGCCGGTCAAGTTCATCACCGGTACCAGCGACCGGCAAGCGGCCGGCCAGATCGCCCGCCATGATGGTTTGTGCGGTGGCCGTCATGGCATCGATGCGGCTCAACACACGGCGGCTGACAAAGAAGCCGCCGGCAAGACCCAACACAATGACCAGCGCCAGCGACCATTGTCCGGCATTCGCGATGATGCCGAACAACCGCTCGCGTTCTTCGAGATCGCGACCGACCAGCAAGCGGAATCCGCCGGGCAGTTGCACGACTTCGACCAGCGCACGGTGCTCGTTGCCTTCCGGCGCTTCAAGCCGGCGATAATTGGTCTCTAGCCAGCCGGGATGATCGAGCACACCCGGCTCCAGCGAACCGACGTTTCCGGCAAGCCCCTCGCCTGTCGCCGTGGTGACCAGATAAAGACTCGAACCCGGCCGCCGTGAGCGCAAGTCGACGACGATAACCAGCCGCCGGATACCACCCTGATTATATTGCTCTCTCAGCCCGCTGATTTCGGTATTGACGGTCGCGGTGATCTGCTCGGTAATGAGACGGCGCGTGTTGAGCGCGAAATAGCCGAGCAGCGATGCCGCAAAAGCAACAAAGACCAGCAGATAGACCAGCGTCAGCCGGAACGCCGTTGCGCGAAACAATTTAGCGATTGCAGACACGGATCATGATCTTTCAGCGCGTGCGCCGATCTCGGTGTCGGAGAAATCTTCCTCCCAGAATTCGAGAGACGCGCGATTGCCGCCCCGCTGGTTCGTCGCCTCCGCCCGCCGCAGTTCGACTCGCCTGATCTTACCGGAGATTGTCTTCGGCAATTCGGCGAACTCAAGCCGTCGCACCCGTTTAAAAGGCGCCAGCGCCGTCCGGCAGTGCTTAAAAATCGACAGCGCGGTGGCCCGATCCGGCGTGTGACCAGGCGCCAGCGCCAGAAAGGCCTTCGGCACCGCAAGCCGCATCGGGTCCGGCGACGGCACTACCGCCGCTTCCGCCACCGCGGGGTGCTCGATCAGCACGCTTTCAAGCTCGAACGGACTGATCCGGTAGTCGGACGATTTGAAGACATCGTCGGCGCGGCCAATGTAAGTGAAATAACCATCGCCGTCGATCGAAGCAACGTCGCCGCCACGATAAACATCACCCGCCATAGCGCGTATACCGCCATCGTCGGCCTGATAGCCTTGCATCAAACCGGTCGGGCGCGGTGCGAGCGTCAAGCAAAGTTCGGCTTCTTTTTGCGGCCTATTGTCGAAGTCCAGCAGCGCGACGCGATAGCCCGGCAGCGGGCGACCCATCGATCCGGACTTCACCTTCTGCCCGGGAGTATTGCCGACCAGCGCAGTGGTTTCTGTCTGGCCGTAGCCGTCGCGGATGGTGATACCCCACGCGCCCTTGACCTGTTCAATGACTTCCGGATTGAGCGGCTCGCCGGCGCCGATCAATTCGCGCATCGGAATCTTCCAGGCGGAGAGGTTCTCCTGGATGAGCATGCGCCAAACCGTCGGGGGCGCGCAGAACGTGGTGACGCCGCAACGTATCACGGTATCGAGCAACCGCGTGGCATTGAACCGCTTCTGATTGACGACGAAGACGCAAGCCCGCCCGTTCCAAGGCGCAAAAAAACAGCTCCAGGCGTGCTTGGCCCAGCCTGGAGATGAAATGTTCATGTGCACGTCGCCCGGCTTTAGGCCGATCCAGTACATCGTCGAGAGATGTCCAACCGGATAGCTTTGATGACTGTGCAACACGAGCTTCGGCGTCGCCGTCGTACCCGAAGTGAAGTAAAGCAGCATTGGATCGTCGGCCTTGGTCTCTCCGTCCACCTTGAACTCCGGTGACGCTTCATAGCCCTTTTCATACGCAACCCAGCCCGGTGCATTGCCGCCAATTGCAATGCGCGAATAGTCGCCGGGCAGATCGACGAATTTTGCCGCTGCGTCGGCTGACGTGACGACGTGACGAACGCCGCCGCGCGCGAAACGGTCGGCAAGATCGTTGCGGGTGAGCAGCGTTGTCGCCGGCACGACCACCGCTCCAAGCTTCATCGCCGCCAGCATGCATTCCCACAGCGGCACGACATTGCCGAGCATCAGCAGGATACGATCGCCGCGGCGCAAACCGAGGCCGCGCAGATAATTTGCGATCCGATTGGATCGCTCGCTCAGTTGCGCAAAGGAAAGCCTGGTCTCGCCAGCATCTTCATCCACGATCCACAAAGCCGGCTTTGCATTGCCGCGCGCGATTTCGTCAAAGTAATCGAGCGCCCAGTTGAAGCACTCGAGTTTCGGCCACTTAAAATCGCGGTAAGCGGTGTCGTAGTCTTCGCGGTGGCGAAGCAAAAAGTCCCGCGCCGCGATAAACGGCTCGGCGTTGTTCGATGTCATGGCGAACTCCCGGTTACGCCGTAACGATTTTTCCCATGAAATAGGCTTTTGCCGTTTTCAACAAGCACAATTGCCAAAGCAAGTGCGCCGTTGTGGGAATGATATACCGGGCTAGCGTGCACCGTCGCGGATCATGTAGCCGGCGCCGCGCACGGTATGCAGCAGCGGCTGCGAAAAGCCCTTGTCGATCTTCGAGCGCAACCGGGAAATGTGAACGTCGATGACGTTGGTCTGCGGATCGAAATGATAATCCCAGACGTTTTCAAGCAGCATGGTGCGGGTGACGACCTGTCCGGCATGACGCATCAGATATTCCAGCAGCCGGAATTCGCGTGGCTGCAATTGCAACTCCTGCCCGGCACGGCTGACTTCATGGGATAGCCGATTGAGCTCGAGATCGGCGACACGATAGACGGTCTCTTCGCCGCGCTTGCCCGGCCGTCGCGCCAGCGCTTCCACCCGCGCCAACAGTTCGGAGAACGCATAAGGCTTCGCCAGATAATCGTCGCCGCCGGTCCGCAACCCTTTCACGCGATCGTCGACCTGGCCAAGCGCGGAAAGGATGAGCACCGGCGTTTCCACCGATTTGGCCCGCAAGGCCGCGATCACCGACAGGCCGTCAAGCTTTGGCAGCATGCGGTCGACAATCAGCACATCATATTGTCCATCAAGCGCAAGCGCCTGGCCTTCCTCACCGTCGGTCGCCTGATCGGCCACGTGGCCAACCTCGCGAAACGCCTTGACCAGATAGTCTGCTGCGTCGCGATCGTCTTCGATAATAAGAAGCCGCATGGTTTGCCGCCGTGGTTGGGGAAGCCGCCAGCGGCGTTCCGCACCACAACATATTGTTTGCAAGCCGCTCTCGGCAATATCGGCCGCCAACAGGCCGCAGTTCAAATCCGCTTGCGGAAATATTTCACCCACCCCCCAAAATAGTGAAGGGGGTGGCGAGTTTCCTCGCCACCCCCTCTACCTACTCCACTCCGGCGGGGGCGACTGATGCCGGGGGCGGAGTTGGTATTGGGCGGGGACGGGCCTTACGGCCCGTCCCCCAGGGAACGCCCGCCAGCGGGGGCGACGGATGCCAGCGGATGCCCCATGACTCAGGCGTTGCCGAGCGGCAGCGCGACGAACTTCGTGCCCTCGCCCGACTTCACCCGGAATAAGACAGCGTGTTTGCCCTCCTTTTGGGCATCGGCGAGACTTTTGCTAACGTCAGACGGCGTAGCCACCGTCTTGCCACCCACGTCGAGAATGACATCGCCGACCTGGAAGCCGTGTTCAGCCGCGACACCGCCGCCAGCAACCGCGGTGACCACAACGCCTTCGCCGTTGGCGCCGGAAACCTTGCTCGCGGGCGCCAGCGTCAAGCCGAGCTTCGGTATATCGCTATCGGGAACTTCGCGCTGACCCGACGGAGCGTTTGATGCCTGCTTCTCGGCAGGCAACGTGCCCAAAGTCAGCGACAACGTTTTATTTTCGCCCTGATGGATCACGCCGAGCTGAACTGTGATGCCCGGCGCCATTGTGCCGATACGTCGCGCAAGCTCGCGCGCGTCGTGGATGTCCTGGCCGTCGACAGACGTGATGACGTCGCCGCTCTGGATGCCAGCTTTCGCCGCCGGACTGCCGGCTTGCGGCTCCGCAACCAGCGCACCGGTCGCCTGCTTCAAGCCCATACTGTCGGCGATGTCGGGGGTGACCGGTTGAATTTGCACACCGATCCATCCGCGCGTGACGGTACCCTTGTCGCGCAACTGCGCGACCACGTTCTTCACCGTTTCGGCGGGAATTGCGAAGGCGATGCCGACCGAACCGCCGGACGGCGAGAAGATTGCCGTGTTCACGCCGATGACATTGCCTTCCACGTCAAACGTCGGGCCGCCGGAATTGCCCTTGTTGACCGGTGCGTCGATCTGGATGAAGTCGTCATAGGGACCGGCGCCGATATCGCGGCCGCGGGCCGAAACGATGCCGGCGGTGACAGTGCCGCCAAGACCGAACGGATTGCCGACCGCGAGCACCCAGTCGCCCACGCGTGGCGCCGCATCTGCGAGCTTCACATAGGGAAACGAGTTGCCGTCGATCTTGATCAGCGCGAGATCGGTCCGTGTGTCGGTGCCAATTACCTTGGCCGTATAGGTCTTGCCATCATCGGTCGTGACCGTGACGTCCTCGGCATTCTGCACGACATGGTTGTTGGTTACGGCATAGCCATCAGCCGAGATGAAGAAGCCCGATCCCTGGCCTGTAATGACTTCCTTGCCGTTGGGCGTATTCGGCATGCCGAACCGCTTGAAGAATCGCTCGAAAGGCGACCCCGGCGGGAATGGCAACTCCTGATCGCTGGAGTCCTCATTCGCCGGCCGCTCCATTTTCACCCGCACGGAGATGACGGAAGGCTTCACCTTCTCGACAATGTCGGCAAAACCGACCGGACGTTGCGAAAGCTGCTGGACCTTGTCGGTCAGATTCTGGGCGTGAGCGATTATTTCGAATACACCCGCCTGGGGGGCAAAAGCGGGCGCGACAAAAACCGCCGCCGCCGCAAGGCTGGCAATGGTGGTCGCCAACAGCGCAACACGCCGTGCAGACAATATTCGGTGTGAACGCAACGGGTTGCCGTTCATAAACACGTCTCCAAACTCGGTTCGCCGCCTCTCGGCGGAAGGTGCCCCCGACGGCCCCGCTCTCTGCAACGCAACATGGGACGAGAAGCCTTACGGCCAACTGTCGGGGGAATTAAAACTTCGTAATGTTGAGAAAATGGGTATTACTTAATAGTAACAAAGGCTTGTTGGCATCAATTCTGGATTTCAAACGAGCCTATCGGAGAACCCGTCAGTACACTCGCTACGAGGCGGAATTATCTCGCAAAAGTTCCGCAAGACGTGACTCCTCGGCGGCGCTGAGCTTTGAAGCTTCTTCATCTATCGAATTGAGCCGTCGCCGGCGGAGGTCGGCAATAATGACCCCCGCGCCAATAAACAGCACCGCTGGCGGCAATCCCCATAGCGCGACCGTATGCCAGGAGAGCGGTGGCTTGAGCAGAACAAATTCGCCATACCGCGCGACCAGGAAATCGAGCACCTGCTGGTCGGTATCACCGGCCTTGAGACGCTCACGCACCAGAACGCGCAAATCGTGCGCAAGCGGCGCCTCGGAGTCGTCGATCGACTCGTTCTGGCACACCATGCAGCGCAATTCTTTCGACAGCGCCCGCGCCCGCGCTTCGAGTATAGGATCGGGAAGCATCTCGTCGGGCTGCACCGCCCATGACGCGGATGGTGCCAAGAGCATTATCGCCAACATTGCCGCGTAGAAAGCTTTCACAGCGATCACTCCGCTGGCGCCAGCGCGGCCTTCGCTTTTGCCGGGTGCGGCGCGCCGATCCGCAGGCGCCGATCCGAAAGCGACAATGCGCCGCCGAGGAACATAATGAAAGCGCCGCCCCAGATCAGAAGCACATTGGGCTTGAAAAAGAGCCGCACTGGCACCGCACCGTTTGCATCAGGATCACCGAGCGAAATGTAGAGTTGGCTGACGCCGCGCGTCATCAATGCAGCTTCAGTGGTCGCCATGTTGCGGGCCGGGAACGTCCGTCGGGTTGGCTCCAAAGAACCGATAATTTCGCCGCTGGCCCGCCTCACGGTGAAGTGCCCGACTACATCGTGATAATTCGGTCCCGGCCGGTCGAACGTACCGTCGAAGGTCAGCCGATAGTGCGAAATGTCGATGACATCGCCTTGCTTGATTGCGGCGATGTGCTCGCTGCCCCACGCCGTGACGCTGACGATACCGAGCAGCGCTGCGCCGATGCCGAAGTGCGCGAAAGCCGTGCCCCATACCGAGCGCGGCATCCCGATCGCCCGGCTCAATACGGCGTTGAACGGAATGCGCAGGATCATGGTGCGCTCGACGATATCGGTCACGGCGCCTGCCATCACGAAAATCGCTATGCCGACACCAAACGGCGCCAGCACCGGGCCTCCATGCTCGAGCGCGAATGCTGCGGCAATGGCAACGGCCGACAGCATCGCAGCCGCAAGCAGCCGCTGAGCGGCGCTGAGAATGTCGCCACGCTTCCATCCGAGCAGTGGACCGAACGGCATCACCAGCATCAGCGGAATGAATAGCGGCCCGAAGGTCGAATTAAAGAACGGCGGTCCGACGGAAATCTTGTCGCCGGTCAGAGCTTCGAGCGCGAGCGGATAGAGGGTGCCGACAAAAACCGTCGCGCATGCGGAGGTCAGGAACAGGTTGTTGAACACCAGCGCGCCTTCGCGCGAAATCGGCGCGAATAAACCACCCTGCTTCAATAGCGGCGCGCGCCAGGCGTAAAGCGCTAGCGCTCCGCCGATGAAGACGATCAGAATCGCAAGAATGAAAATGCCGCGAGTCGGATCGACCGCGAAGGCATGCACCGACGTGAGCACGCCGGAACGCACCAGGAAGGTTCCGATCAGCGACAGCGAGAAGGTCAGAATGGCCAAAAGGATGGTCCACACCTTAAGCGCGGCACGCTTTTCCATCACCACGGCGGAATGTAGCAGCGCAGTACCGGCAAGCCATGGCATCAGCGACGCGTTCTCGACCGGATCCCAGAACCAGAAGCCGCCCCAACCGAGTTCGTAATAAGCCCAGTAGGAGCCGCCCGCGATCCCGAGCGTCAAACACATCCAGGCGCCGAGCACCCATGGCCGCACCCAGCGGGCCCAGGCCGCATCAATCCGGCCTTCAAGCAGCGCTGCAATAGCGAATGAAAACGCGATCGAGAAACCGACATAGCCGAGGTAGAGCATCGGCGGATGAAACGCGAGGCCGGGATCCTGCAAAATCGGGTTGAGATCGCGTCCCTCGAACGGTGCATCAGGAATGCGCAGGAACGGGTTGGACGTCGTCAGGATAAAAAGATGAAACGCGGCGGCGATCCAGGCCTGCACGGCCAGCGCATTCGCCTTCAAGGTCAATGGCAGATTGGTGCCGAACACCGCCACCAGCGCGCCGAAGAAGGCGAGGATCGACACCCACAGCATCATCGAGCCTTCGTGATTGCCCCAAATGCTGGTGAGCCGATAGATCAGCGGCATCGCCGAATTCGAATTCTCGTACACATTGAGTACGGAGAAATCGGACGCGACGTAACATTCACCCAACGCGCAAAACGCAATGGCAACGAAAATGAACTGCGCGACCGCCAGCGGCGGTGCCATGTTCATAAGGACCGCGTCGTTGGTGCGTGCGCCGACGATCGGCATTGTGGCCTGGATCAAGGCGAGCCCCAAAGCGAGCATCAAAGCGTATTGGCCGAGTTCCGGGGTCACTTGGTTACTCCGCCGACCGGCATCGCCGCCCGTTGCGCGTAATCATCTTTCCAATGTCCCGACTTCTTCAAGGCGTCGGCGACCTCTTTCGGCATATAAGTTTCGTCATGCTTGGCAAGGATGGTATCCGCATCGAACACGCCGGCGCCGTCCAGCGCGCCTTCGGCGATGACGCCCTGCCCTTCCCGGAACAGATCAGGCAACACACCCTGATACGTCACCGGGATTTCACTGTTTCCGTCGGTCACCTCGAAGCGGACGCGCAGATCGCCCGAGTGCACGATACTGCCGTCCTTCACCAGACCGCCAAGCCGGATACGAGTGCCGGGTTCGACGTGCTTCTCGGCGACGTCGCTTGGCGAATTAAAGAACACGATGGAGTCACGAAATGCATTGAGCATCAGCGCGACCGCGACCGCGAGCACGCCCACGCCAGCGCCGATCAGGACGAGACGTCGCTGCTTGCGTGTCATTCCGTATGTCCCTGCAGCGCCATTCCAATCAACCTTCCAGACCCAAACCCTTGGCGAGATCGTCGACCCGCTTGATATCATCGGGTCGGCTCGACAGTGCATGGCGCGCGTCATCAGCAGCGCCTTTGGCCTTATCGCGGTCGCCGAGCACGACATAGGCGCGGACCAGACGAAGCCATCCGTCCACGTCATCGCCATTGGCGCGCAGGCGGTCAGCAAGTTGCGCCACCATACCGTGGATCATAGCGTTCCGCTGCTCGTCCGACATGCCATTCGCGGCAGCTACGTCGGCATCGCCTGGACCGGCGGCAGGCGGCACCGGCTCACCGGTAACACGGCCCAGCGCAGCGCGGACAAATCCGATCCATGGCGCACCGGCTGGCGCATCTTCCAACATGGCCCGCCAACGTGCCGCAGCACCCTCGCGATTGCCATCCTGCTCATCGGCGAGGCCGAGGAAATAACGCGCCTTGGATTCCTTGGGATCGCGCGCAATCGCTTTACTGAAAGCCTGCTTGGCTTCGTCGGTTACCACGCCGTTTGCAATGCCGACCAGTGCCTCGCCCAATCCAGAATCACGGGTCGCGTTCTCGCCCTTGAGCGCCAACGCGCGGCGCCACGCCGCAACAGCGTCATCGTACCGGCCGAGGCGCAGATAAACCGGCGCGATCACTTCCCAGCCAGCCCCGTCGTTGGGATTTTTTGCAAGATGGGCTTCGACTTGGCTGACCAGACTCTCGATCGACTGGCCGTTTGGCGAAGGATTGCTGCGGGCAAACGCGGGCTGGCCCGGTACGTTGGGCGAGCCGAGATCGAGATAGAGGCCGAGCGGCAGAACCAGAATAGCAATCAGCCCGAGGATCGCGGCCATGCGGCGGTGCCGCATTCGCTGCGCCGAACCTTGCGCGGCGATCTCCGGGCCAACGCGCGTATCGGCGGCGGCCAGGAGCCGGCGCGACACCTCCACACGTGCAGCCTCCGCTTCGGCCGAACCAATCAGGCCGGCATTGCGGTCGCGGCCAATCTCTTCCAGTTGGTCTTGATAGACTAAGAGATCGTTGTCACCCACTGGCATATTCGCCGCTTTTCGTCCAAGCGGCCACAGCACAGCAAGCATCGCCGCCGCCGTCATTACCGCCAGAATGATCCAAAGCGTCATTATCAACTACTTTAGGCGGTTGCCGGCCGCCGTTGTTCGCGCGCCGTTACATCACGGCCCGATTACGGCCGCAATGGGAGCCTCCGCGCGGCAATTGCGCACTGGGTAACCCCCCGATTATGCGTGCGCCGCCGGCTTTTTCTCGGTGATCGCAGCGTGAGCCGCTACGTCGGCAGCCTTGGCCAGGGTTGCGGCATAATCATTGCCGAAGACAGTGCGGCAAAGGCGGATCACAGCGTCAACCTGTGATTGCCGGAAAGACCGATCGGCGTTGCCGGCATGGCGAAGCGTGTCGAGTAGAATCTTGGCGCTGGTTTCCAGATATTGCGTAAGTTCCGAATAGGCGCGAAGTGTAACCTCGCTCAACGCCAGTTCGCCCGCGTAATTGCGGCAGGCACTGACAAAATCGACCCGCGCCTCAACCTCACCGAGATCGCCAGCATCGATTGTCGAGCGGGGAGCAATCTCATTGGCCGGTCGCGGACGAAGCAGACGGCGAACACGGCCCGGCGTCGCGTCAATTTCGGATTTGAGGAGGTTTGAGACTTCGGCACGGACTGCCGCAACCTGACGGCTCCAGACCGAGTCTCCCGAAAGGTCGATTTCGGTGCGCAGTCCCCTGGCCGCATCGTGGATGCTCTTGAGCATCGACATTACTGGACGGCCAGCCTTGAATTCCGTTCGAAGGTCGTCGATCGTGGCCTCGACCTCCCCGATGGCAAGATTGACCGCGACGGCATAAGGCGTTTCTCCTATCCGCGCGGGCTCGTCGCTTTCCGCCGCGCGGGTCGCAAGACGAATGATCTGCCATGGCGCCGCCATCCGGTTCATCAGCAAGATCAGGCCGAAACGAACTACCTCGCTCTTGCGCGCCGCTGCGGCACCCAAATTCTTTGCCGACGAAACGGTGTCGATCAGAGCCTTCGTTTGATCGACGATTTCGCGCTCGAAGGCGCGAATGCTCGGCGGGATCCGCTTGGCGAGATCAGCCAGCACATCGCGGAACTCGAGGATCTGGTGCAACGTCGCGATATCTTCCGTTGGGCGCGGTGTGCCGACTTGAATAGCAAAGCGGCGTAGCGCCCGCTCATCGCCGCCGATTGCCGCAAGGGATTCCCGCATCTTCTGCTGGGCACGATCATGCAGTGCGCGAACCAGCCCGTCGGCCTTTGACCTGTCGTCTACCAGCAGTGCGCGATCGATGTCTTCGCTGAGCGCTTTGGCTTCGGCCGGAATCAGGTCGCGACCGATCCAGTGCCAGATCGGATCGAGAGAGACTCTCGCAAGACGGCCAATGCGCTTATGATCGGCCGCGCCGTCAAACAGGAAAGGCTCAAAAGGTGTGAAGAACAATCGCGCTGCATCGCCGATCCGCGGTATCGGCCGCGCCTCGGCGCGGACCGTGCGGCGAAGCTCTTCAAGCACAAATTGATTGCCGGGATCGCTGTCGCCACGCAGTAGCCCGCGCTCGAGCTCCCGGACGAGCATTGAACGCGCTTCCGGCTTCAGAGTCCGGAGAAATTCCCGCAGCCGTTCGACGGGTTGCCCGTCGCTCGTCATCGCACGCCCTCGACCGACCTATACCGTTAATGTTTTACTAGCGGGCGGCTTAAGAAGGAGTTACGCAAAATCCCGAAATTTCAAGGCGATAAGCCCAGGATTTGAAGTCAATCGACTGCCGTCCAGGTGCCGTCAGGATTTCGGCAAGCGGTTCCGCGCTCAACCTGCGGGGTGCCGTCGATGTAGATGGTGTCCGTGAAAGGCCGGCAGCTGGCGCCATTGGCCTGATAGGCCGGTCCTGGAACCACGTTGCCGTAGCGGCCCGAGTCCGGGTTGCGCCAGGCGACCGGGGCACCAGACGGCCCTGCCTCAAGGGCCTGAACCTGAGCAGCGTAGGCCCGCCGTCTATCCTCATCATCCAGCGCCGCTCCAATCCGGTTGCCGAGTAGCCCGCCGAACGCCGCACCAATCATCGTTCCGGCCAACCGATTGCCGGTAGCGCCACCAATCGCGTTGCCGATCACCCCGCCAGCCGCAGCACCCGCGACCGTGCCGCTTACTTCCTTGGGACCGGAATCTGCCGAGCAGCCCGCGATAACCATCGCGGCAAGCGCAATCGTCAGAAAACGAGCAGTCGCCATCGCCAATTTTGTCCCACTTTTCGACCCAGCTAGGACCAGAAGGGGCCATTGGGGCAAAACTTCGTTCACGCTTCCAGATACCCGCGTAACGGTTGCCGCAAGCGCGTAGGATACCGCCTCGTGCACTGGCGGCTGATTTTGCGCTTAGCTAAGTTCCATCGCAACTACTTCCCAAAGAGCCCGCGCATGAAATTGAGGAAACGCACTGCATTTGTCCGGCATCTCGTATGGGGACTCTCGGCGCTGATGTTCGGCGCAACAACCGCAGACAATGTCCAAGCGCAAGAATATCCGACCCGAACTGTGAGAATTGTTGTGCCCTACCCGGCCGGAGGCACCGCCGACGTTATGCCGCGCATTCTTACCGATTGGCTGTCGCGCAAGTGGGGGCAGTCGGTGATCATCGACAATCGCACTGGCGCGGGCGGCAACATTGGTGCGGAGGTCGCCGCCCAAGCCGACCCCGATGGTTACACGCTCCTCGCAACGCCACCTGGACCGTTGGTCATCAATCAAAACCTCTACTCGCATCTCGACTTCGATCCACTGAAATTCGTTCCCATTACAGTCATAGGACGCGTGCCGAATGCCCTGGTGGTCAATCCCGACAAAATCCCGGCCAGCACCGTCAAAGACTTTATTGCGTATGCCAAAGCTAACGACGGCAAACTGACCGACGCGACGCAGGGGAATGGCACCACTTCGCACCTTACATCCGAGTTATTTCAGCTAATGGCGCACGTGAAATTGCAGAACGTGCCTTATCGCGGCTCGGCACCCGCGCTGAACGATCTTGTCGCCGGCAGCGTCGATTGCATGTTCGACAATATCGGCGTGTCGATGCAGCTCGTGAAAGCAGGCCGGCTCAAGATCATTGCGGTCGCCTCGCCGCAGCGCGTAGCGAGCATGCCGGACGTGCCAACTATCGCCGAGACGCTGCCGGGCTTCGCAGCAGTAACCTTTTACGCACTCGCCGCGCCGCCTGGAACGCCCGCACCAATCGTCGAAAAGATCAGCGCCAGCGTGAACGAAGCGCTGCACGATCCCGACGTCCAAAAGCGCTTCGCCGATCTTTACGCGGAGCCTGTCGGCGGGACCCCGCAAGCGACCGCGGCGTATTTCCAGGAAGAGGTCACGCGCTGGAAGAACGTCATTACCTCAGCGCACGTCACACTCGAATAAACAGCCCATGAAGCACAGTTCGCCTAAGTGCGAGCTTAGGCGTTGAGCTTTAGCAACCTGTCGGCATTGCCGTGGGCGAATTTTTCGCGGTCGCCCGGCGACAGCGGCACATTGTCCAGAAACGCGCGTCCGTCGGCATTGCTGGCATATGGATAATCGACCGAGAACATCAGGCGGTCGATGCCGAATGTTTCCAGTGCCGCGACGAACGGCGGATTAGTGAAAAAGCCGGCGGAGGTGATGTAGACCTGATCCGTAATGGTTTTCGACAGTGGCCGCGATAGGAATGAAAGGTCCTTACCGAATTGGTGCTCGCAACGCGCCAGCATCGCCGGCAGACCCTCCCCCATATGCCCAATGATGAAATTGAGCATTGGGTACTTATCCATCGTGCCCGACACCGCAAGCCGCATGACGTGCACGGCGACCTCGTAGTGCCAACCCCAAGCGAAGGTCGAGAGACCGAAATTAATATTCTTTGAAAAACCCTCGTAATAAGCCTTGCGCACGTCGGCCGGCGGCATGCCGGGATGAATGTAGATCGGCACGCCGAGCTTTTCGGCGCGCGCCAGGAGCGGCGCAAATTTCGGATCGTCGAGGAAAGCACCGCGAATTGTGCCGCTGATTAGCGTTCCCTTGAAACCGTACTTGGTGACAGTGCGCTCAAGCTCATCGGCAGCGGCCTCTGGTACACTAACCGCAAGATGCGCAAGCGCGGCAAAGCGATCCGGCCGCTCGGCGATCTTCCGCGCAAACCCGTCATTGAATTTTTTCGCAAACTCGACGGCTTCCTGGCCCTCAAACTGATCCGCGCTCGGCGTGATATGAACGCCCGCTTTCGACAGCACCTGCACCGTAATGCCGTTACGATCCATATCGGCGAGCCGGTCGCCAACAATGTCGATCATCTTGTCGGCGGCGTTGGCAACGACGTCTGGAACATTACCCGCGGCGTGCGACGATGCCGCGGTGTTATGGCTGCCGGGCAGCAGCAGGCTGAAATGTTCTTCAAGCGTGACAACGCGCATCTTGTCTCCCCGCCAGGATTGGCGTCCTGTGAGGCCGTGGTATGACACACGCACACCAGCGTTGTCAGGAGGTGTTGATGAAACGGGTTTTGCTCGCTCTGGCATGCGTCGCATTTGGGAGAATTACAGTCGCCGCCAGCGCATTGGCGCAAGACCTGTTTCCATCCCGCCCGGTGCAACTGATCGTACCGGCGACTCCCGGCGGCCCGGTCGACACCGCCGTCCGCCTGATCGAACCGTCGTTATCTGCGGCGCTGGGACAACCGGTCGTCCTGCTTAACAAGCCCGGCGCGAGTGGGACGTTGGGCATGCGCGACGTAGCGACCGCCGAACCCAACGGCTACACCATCGGCCAGGGCGTCAATTCGATTTTCACGATCACGCGGATTTCAGGAACCAGCGTGCCGTTCACACTCGATGACTTCAGCCAGCTCGGGAATTACGCCACCGATGTCAGCGTCCTCGCGGTCAGCGCCGACGCGCCGTGGCAAACCCTCGACGACATCGTCGCCTATGTGCACGCCAATCCGGGCAAGCTTAACTACGCGTCGGCGGGCATCGGCACTGTATCGTCGCTCAGCATGCAAGCGATGGCGCATCACTTTAAGCTGAACATGGTCGCCGTGCCGTTTCCGGGTGGCGCGCAACTCACCACCGCCATTCTCGGCAAGCAGGTCGATATCGGCATGGTGCCTTACACCACCGGCGCCGCGATGTTCGAGAGCAAAAAGCTGCGCGCTTTGGTGACGACTGCGCCGAACAGGCTGCCGAAGCTACTCGGCGTACCAACCTTTGCCGAGAAGGGCATTGGGGTGAGCGGCCTCAACCTGATTATGGGCCTCTACGCGCCCCACGGATTGTCTGACGGGGTGCAAACTGTGCTGGTGCAGGGCTTAGCAAAAGCCGCGAAAGACCCATCGTTTATCAGCAAGATCGAAGCCATCGGTTTGTTCGGTCAATATGAGGAACCTAATAGGGCACGCGCCCGACTTGAGTCAGAGTACAACGATATCGTTGCGCTAAACCGCGAATTGCAGAACTGACATGCCGCCTGAGAGGCTAACCGCCTGGCAACGCCAGTTCCGTGCGGAGCCCGCCAATCGGCGCTGTGCCGAGTGTGAGACCACCGCCGTAGAGTTTTGCAAGCTCCACGACGATTGACAGGCCAAGGCCGGAGCCGGGCTTGGTTTCGTCGAGCCGCTGGCCGCGCAGCGCCACCTGCTCCCGCTCGGCGGGCGACAGGCCTGGTCCGTCGTCATCGACAATGATGCGAACCCGGGATTTGGCGGCGCTATCGTCGTTCAGGTCGCGGTCATGCGCTGCCGTTGCCGGGCGATCAGCGATAACTTCAATAGCGACCCGCGACTGCGCCCACTTGCAGGCGTTATCGACAAGATTGCCGATCATCTCTTCGAGATCTTGCTGCTCGCCGCGAAAGCTCGCCTGGGCCGGAACATCGACATCAATAGCGATGTCGCGCTCGCGGTGCAGCTTTTCCATGGTACGGGCGAGCGCGGTGACGACCGGCGGCACGTCGATCAGCGAATGGATCACAGTCGAACGTGCCGCGAGCCGCGCACGCTCAAGCTGGCGCGCAACCTGGTCGCGCATGATATCCGTCTGCTCCAGCACCTTATGAGCAAGCGGATCGTTACCGCGGGTCGTCGCCTCATTGACGAGGACCGACAGCGGGGTCTTCAGCGCGTGCGCCAAATTGCCGACGTGGGTTCGCGCCCGCTCGACAATCTCCCGATTAGCCTCAAGCAGCGCATTGGTTTCCCGAGCGAGTGGCGCGATCTCGACGGGAAATTCGCCTTCAAGCCGCTCGGCGCGGCCGGAACGGATGGCCGCGAGACTCGCCGAGATGCGCTTAAGCGGCGCCAAGCCGAACCGCACTTGCAATGCTGTGGTCAACAGCAGCGCAACCGTGAGTGCGAGGAAGGTCGCGCCGATAGCGCGGTCAAAGCTTCTGGTTTCCTCATCGATCTCCGAGGCGTCGCCGGCCACCGAGATCAGATATTTGCCGTCATCACCGAGATCGATGTTGCGCTCGACGATGCGCAAATTCTGGTCTTCAGGCCCCGCGGAGTAACCTTCGCGCGCATCGGCCGGCGCCGCCGAGCCATCATTAGACAATCGCGGCAGGGCGGAATCCCAGAGCGAGCGCGACGAATGCACTTCCGGCTTTTTGGTATCAAGCCGCGTCACCTGCCAGTACCAGCCCGACAGCGGCAGTTCGAACAGCGGCTCGCCGATCGATTGAGGAAATTTATCACTGCCCTCCTCCGGCGACGCGACATCGGCGACCAACGTGCGCAAGTAAACGTCGAGCCGGCGGTCAAAGGCGCGTTCCACGGCGTGACGGTAAAGCGTCGACAGCGCGATGCCGGTGATGATGAGGATCACCACCGTCAAGCCGGTCGCCCAGATAAAGAGACGGAGCGCTAGCGAATTAGCGCGCATCGGGCGGCGTGAGCAGATAGCCGAGACCGCGCACCGTCTGGATCACGTCGACGCCAAGTTTTTTGCGAATTCGCCCGACGAATACTTCGATGGTGTTGGAGTCGCGGTCGAAATCCTGATCGTAAAGATGCTCGACGAGTTCGGTGCGCGAAACCACCCGGCCGGTGTGATGCATCAGATAAGACAACAGCCTGTATTCATGTGAGGTAAGCTTCACCGGGTTGCCGTCCACCGCGACGCGGCCGGTGCGGGTATCAAGCCGGACCGGCCCGCAGGTGAATTCGCTCTTGGCGTGACCGGCCGAGCGCCGCAACAGTGCACGAACCCGTGCCAGCACCTCCTCGAGATGGAATGGCTTCGCCACATAATCGTCGGCGCCGGCATCGAAGCCCTGCACCTTGTCGCTCCAGCGATCACGCGCGGTGAGTATAAGGACCGGCATGGCGCGGCCGGTGCGGCGCCATGACTCAAGCACCGAAATGCCATCCATCTTCGGCAGCCCGATGTCGAGAATGACGGCGTCGTAGGGCTCGCTCTCGCCGAGATAATGCCCCTCTTCGCCGTCGAAAGCCCGATCAACGACGTAGCCAGCATCGGTCAGCGCGGTAGCGAGCTGCCGGTTGAGATCGGGATCATCCTCGACAACAAGAAGGCGCACAGGGAACTCCGCTTAGAGACCGCCGACCAGCGTGCCCTTCACGGCATCGACGGTCAGCCGGCCCACTTTGCCATCGTGGGCCAGCACTGTCAGCAAGTAGACCAAGCTGTCCCCCGAACGGCAAAGCCGCGCTCGCACCACCGTGCCGGGCATACGGTTACGCGCGACGCGCATGGCGGCATCAAGGCGGACGAGACGCCCGGACTCGCTCTCCGCGCGTCGCTCTTTCTGGTCGAGACAATGGACCGTTTCGGCATCAGCTGCAGCCGGACGCGCGGCGTCTTCTCCGCGCGCGGGAGTGAGCGCGCAGAGCATCAGCGCGGGAAATGCGAATCGAAAAGCGCGGCGCATACGCGACCCTACGCGCCCGCTACTGAACTGAGCCTGAACGGGCGTTTTAGGGTGGATCTGGCCTAAAACCCTGTAAAGGTTACAAAATTATCCAGCGGCTCACGCGGCGAACGCCAAGAATTGATCGGCGCCGTGGTGTCCGCGTAGCCAAGCGCCATGCCACAAAACAGCATCAATTCGTCCGGCAGTTCCAGAAAAGCACGCATGGTGCGTTGCCAGGTGATCCACGCTTCCTGTGGGCAGGTGTGAAGCCCATAAGCGCGGGCAAGCACCATGACGGTTTGGATAAGGCCGCCGATGTCAGCCCATTGCGCCGGCAGCATGGTTTTGTCGATTGCGAAAAACAGCCCGACGGGTGCGCCGAAGAACTGAAAGTTCCGGGCGTATTGCCGGTAACGTGCCGGGCGATCTTCCCGGGGCACGCCGATCGATCGATAGAGCAGTTCGCCGACGCCGAAACGCCGGCTGCGATAGGGTTCTTTCAGATCCGTTGGAAAAATTTGATACTCGCCGCCCTCCCCTTTCGGCAGTTCGCCCGTCCGGGGCGAAAGCAACGCCTTCAGTTCTTCCACACGTGCCCCGGCGATCGCGTAGATGCGCCAAGCCTGAAGATTGCCGCCTGACGGTGCCCGCGCCGCACGTTCGATGATCTCGCGCACGATTGCCTCGGCAACCGGTGTTGGCAAAAAAGCTCGGCAGGAATACCGGCTGGCGACTGCGTCGCGCACGTCCATCCAAACCTCCAGGCAAAAGCCAGCAGCCGCTGTTACTCCAGCCGCTCTACGTCGCGGAGCGTCGGAAACAGCTTCATCCACAACAAGGCGACAATAACAGTGCCGACGCCACCCAGTGCTGCCGCCGGCATCGCACCCAGCAATGCCGCAGTCAGGCCACTTTCGAATTCGCCGAGTTGGTACGACGCATTGACAAACAGAAAGTTCACAGCGCCGACCCGTCCGCGCATGTCATCGGGGGTGGCAAGTTGCACCAGCGAAATACGGATCACCATGCTGACAGTGTCGGCAGCACCCATGATCGCGAGCGCAACGAGCGAAAGCCAGATTGAAGACGACAGCGCGAACACGACCGTCGCCACGCCAAAGACGATGACGGCCTGGAACATCCGTATCCCGACCCGGCGTTCAATCGTGTAATGGGCAAGCACAATGCTCGTGATCAGGGCACCGATTGCCGGCGCGCCACGCAGCACGCCAAGCCCCCACGGTCCGGTATGAAGGATATCGCGCGCATAGATCGGCAGCAGCGCGGTGGCGCCGCCAAGCAGCACGGCAAACAAATCGAGCGAGATCGTGCCGAGGATTGCCGGGTGCTTGCGGACAAAGCCGATCCCGGCAAACAAAGCGCCGAGCGTCGGTTGCTCTTCCTTGGCGTTTACCAGCCGTTCGAGCCGAATTGCTCCGTTCAATAGTGCCGCTAGCAGCGAAAACACCGTCATCATTGTGTAAGGCGCGCCCGGCGCGAACGCGTAGGCAATACCACCCAGCGCCGGACCGCCGATCATCGCCACTTGAAATGCGCCGGTGGAGATGGCGCTGGCGCGTTGCAGCATGCCTTCCGGCGCGACGCCGGGCAGCAGCGCTGCAACCGCGGGGCTTTCAAAGGCATTTGTCACGCCGAATACCGCAACGGCGGTGAATATCATCGGCGCACTCAGCCACCCGGCGAAACTGCCCCAAGCGAGGAATATCGCCGTCGCTGCGTCAACGATCTGGCAAATCTGCACAACGCGCCGGCGGTCATAGCGGTCGGCAATATGACCGGCGATAAAAACGAGCAACGCAGTCGGAATGAACTGCACCAGACCGACCATGCCAAGGGCGAATGCGCTATCGGTCAGTGCATAAATCTGCCATCCCACGGCCACCGCGCCGATCAGAAACGAGAATTCGGAAAAAATCCGCGCAACAAAATAGAACAGAAACGGTTGATGGCGAAATAGCGCGCTCTTTCCAGGAGGTGATGATGCAGACATTGACCGACAGTACCATGTTGATTTTGTGTTATGGGCTGTAACGCGTTTGGAATCATTCCATGAAACTCCAGTGGTATACGACCTTCGCTTTAGCAGTGCTCCTGCTGACGCCGGCGCGCGCCATGGTCGGCGGCGCTCCAGCGGCGACGGACGGCCCTGGCCGCTCAGTACTCATGATCCTCGGCGATGGCGGCACCGTTTGCACGTCGACCGCTATCGCGCACGACCTGTTGCTTACAGCATCGCACTGCGTGTTACCGGGATCGGAATACAAGATGCTGCTCGGCGCGCCAAGTGAACACCCTCTGCTGAAGGATATCGCGCGTATCGAGCGCGATCCGCAATTCGATCTGAAGCGATTGTTCGGCCATCTTGCTATCGCCGACGTTGCGCTGCTCAAGCTTACCGAACCGCTACCTGACAAGATTCCGGCGGTGCCGCTTGGCGCCGAAGAAGAGCCGGTTGCCGTCGGCGACGCTTTCGTGGTTGCCGGTTATGGAGTCACCGTGCGCGGCGATGGCCGCACCGCCGGCACTTTGCGAGCGGCGACATTGGTCGCCACCGGCCAACCCGGCACGTTGCAAATCCGGCTGGTCGACCCAAAGACTAAAGACGATAGCCCGGGCCTCGGCGCCTGCGCCGGCGATTCTGGCGCCCCGGTATTTCGTGACAAGGATGGCCGCAACGTGATTATCGGCGTCGTGAGCTGGTCAACTGGGCCAAAGCTCCAAGGCGGCTGCGGCGGACTGACCGGCGTCACGCCGCTGTCGCGCTATCGGACTTGGATCGTCGATGCGGCGCAGCGGCTCGGCTCGCCGCTGGTGCCGTAAACACGATAAGGTCCAGGATAGGAAGCGGCGGCCATGAAGCGGAGCGAGCGCAGAATTCTCACGACACATACCGGCAGCTTGCCGCGGCCGCCAGACCTTGTCGAAGCCCTCAACGCCAAGGAGCTGGGCCGGACATTCGACGCGCACGCGCTCGACAAACGCGTCAGCCGTGCGGTGCGAGAGGTGGCACAGCGCCAGGCCGAGACCGGCCTCGACGTGATCAATGACGGCGAGCACAGCAAGGTGAGCTGGATGGCGTATGCGCGGACCAGGCTCTCCGGTCTGGAGGAAATCGACAGCCCGATGCGTTTCCGCGGCGCCACCCGCGACTCGCTCGCCTTCCCAGCCGCCTACGAAGACATGAAGGTCATGTTGGCGGGCCGATCATCCGCCATCGTCGCCAAACGCACGGTGCGGCCGAAGGCTTGGGTCTGCACCGGCCCGATCGCCTATGTCGGCCAGGAAGTATTGCGCGCCGATATCGACAATCTGAAAGCCGCGCTGGATGGCGTCAAAGCTGAAGAGGCTTTCCTCACCGCCATTTCGCCCTCGAACCTGGAGCTTTACTACGAGAACCAATTTTACCGTACCGCCGAGGAATATTTAACGGCGCTAGCCGACGCCATGCACGTCGAGTACCGGGCCATCGTCGACGCAGGATTTATTTTGCAGATCGACGATCCGCGCATGGCGACGCATTACAATCGCACGCCGAACGCCTCAATCGAAGAATGCCGCAAATTCATGGCACTGCGCGTCGAAGCCGTGAACCACGCGCTACGCGGCATACCGGAAGACCGTGTGCGATTTCACACCTGCTACAGCGTCAACATCGCACCGCGGGTGTGCGATTTCGAACTCAAGCACTTCGTCGATCTAATGCTTAAAATCCGAGCGGGCGCCTATGCCATCGAGGCCGCCAACCCGCGCCACGAGCACGAGTGGGAGTTGTGGCGCGATGTCGCGCTGCCCGACGGCAAGATTTTGATTCCGGGCGTGGTATCGCACTGCGTCCACCTCGTCGAGCATCCCGAGCTGGTGGCGCAACGTCTAACCAGATTTGCGAGCGTCGTCGGGCGTGAACAGGTAATTGCCGGCACCGATTGCGGCTTCGGCACATCCGGCGCGGGCGACGAAGTCCATCCCGATGTGGCGTGGGCCAAACTCCGTTCGCTGGTCGAGGGTGCCGAGATCGCAAGCAGGAGGTTGTGGGCTTAACGGCCCCATAGCTGCTTACTGGCCAGCTTCGCTCCCTCAACGAGCGCGCCGAGCTTGAGATACACGATGCCCGGATCGACCTTGCCGTGGCCGGCCGCCGTGCCGAACCCGCAATCGGTATTGGCGATAACGCGCTCGCGGCCGACGACGTCTGCGAACCGGACGATACGCTCGGCCACCAGCGACGGATGCTCGACATAATTGGTCGAGGTATCGATCACGCCCGGAAGCAGGATCTTGTCGTCGGGCAACTTGACGTCCTTCCACACCGCCCATTCATGCGCGTGGCGCGGATTGGCAGCTTCCAGCGCGATGCCTTGTGCTTTCGCGCCGAGCACGACCCTCACGATCTTGGCGAAATCGATGTCGTGGTTATGCGGTCCTTCGTAGTTACCCCAGCACACGTGGATGCGAACCATGTTGGCCGGCACCCTGGCGAGCGCATGATTGAGAACATCGACGTGAAACGCCGCGCGCTTAACGAAGTCTGCCTCCGAAATATCCTGAAAACCGGTGTGTCGCGACATCGCGAGATCGGGGCAATCGAGCTGAAGGACGAAACCGGCCTCGACGATGGCTGCGTATTCCTCCTGCATCGCGGCAGCGATGGCCTCGATATAGGCCTCGTGCGTCGGATAGTAGCGGTTCGGCAAGAAACTCGCGACCACACCGGGGGACGCCGCCGTGAGGAACGCCTCAGTCGGGTGCGCGGCATCAACGGCGGCGCTCATATTGGCGAGGTCGCTCGCCAGCGTTTCGCGGTTCTGCACGGCAATCGGGCCGACGCAGGCGACGCGTTTGAAGCGCTGCGCGCCCGTCCACTGCGCCATTCTCTTACGGAACTCCGGAAACGGCGCGACGTCGAGGTGCGGCTTGGGCGGTCCGGGCGTCCCCTCATCGGAAAAGCCACTGAGGCGGTCGTGCACGTAAGTCGCATAGCTAATCTTGCTGGTCTCACCGTCGCTGACGACGTCGATACCGATATCGGCCTGGTGCCGCACGATGTCGAGCACGCCTTGCCGCATGGTGCGGTCGAACTCGCCGGCATCGAACTCTTTGCGGCCTTCGCGCGCCTCGAGAAGCGACAAGACCGCTTCGCCGCGCGGCAGGCTGCCGACATGGGTGGCGAGGATTCGCTGTTCGCTGGTTTTCATGAGCGTGAACGTTCGGTTCAGGTCTGATGGCGAATGCGCCGCTCGGCGAATTGCAGCAGCGCGTTGATGGCGACGGCAAACAGGAACAGCAACAAGGTCAGTGCGAACGTATCCACGACGTTGTGAATCTCGGTGGCACGTATCAACGCATAACCGATCCCCGACGACGAGGCGAACAGTTCAGCAATCAGGATGCCGAGCAGCGTGACCGCGATTCCGATGCGGACGCCGGCGAAAATTTCAGGCAGGGCAGCCGGCGCCAGCACCTTCATAATCGTATGCGACGGCGACAGCCGCAACGCCTCCGCGGTGCGCCGATATACCGGCGCGACGTTGCGCACAGCGTTCATTGTGGAGATGGCAACGGGAAAAATGCCGTGGATCACGCCGAATGCAATCTTCGCCGCGGGACTCAAACCGAACAGCAGGAGGATGATCGGATAGAGCGTGATCTTTGGGATCGAATAGACGCTGCCGAGAATGGGATCGGCAACGTCGGCAGCGAAACGCGACAATCCGAGCACGAGACCCAGCACCATGCCGCCGGCAATGCCGATGAGGCAGGCGTAAGCGAAAGCCACACCGGTGCTTGCCGCGTCGGTCCAGAAATTCCGCGTCAGCAGCAACGTCGTGGCGCGCCGTATTGTATCTGCAGGCGACGATACGACATCCGCGCCGACCCGCAGATAGACGATCTGCCAGCAGACGAGCAGCGCCGCAATCAGCAACAGCCCGTCGTACCGCCTGGGCTTCATTGTAGGCCGAAGCGTTGATGCAACCGCTTCTCCCAATAAGACAGGGCGCCATTGACGGCGACGACCAGCACGAGCAGCAGGAGCAACATGCCGTACATCATGCGGTTGTCGAAATCTTGGTAGCCGAAGGCGATGCGCTTGCCGATGCCTGCCGTCGCCAGGATGAATTCTCCGGCGACGATGCCGATTACCGAATAGGCCACCGCCAGTTTCACGCCGGTCATCAGATGCGGCGATGCCGCCGGCAGCCGCAACAGCAGCAATCGCCTGACCGGGTCGAGCCGCATCACCGCCGCCGTTCTAGTTATGGCCTTCGGCACCCGATCAAGCCCCGTCATGGTATTCACGACCATGGCGACAACGCCGAACGTCGCGCCCATGACGATCAGCGCGGTCCGTCCGACACCGAACGCGACGATGAGCAGCGGATAGAAGATGAAAACCGGCACGGCGTAGTAGGCCGATAGCAACGGCTCGGATACTCGGCGGGCCCGTGGCAGCGCGTGCAGAACGGCGCCGAGGCCAAATCCGACAACCACGGACAGCACGACGGCTGCGAACAAATTGACCACGGTGAATGCGATGTCGCTGTTGGCGCGGCCGCTGCGCAGGATCTGCCACATCGCGGCGACCATCTCGATCGGCGGAATCATGGTGGCGCGCGGGATGACACCGGAGCGGCAGAGGATTTCAAGCGCGGCAACCGCGCCGCCAACCACGGCGACGCGCGTTAGTCCCACCTTACTCAGTCGCAGCCCCCTCACAACGGCTTCTGCAAATCGTTGGGCAGAAATTCCCGGTCGATCAGCTTATCCCAATCGACCGGCTGGTCGACGTCGCCAACCAATTGCAGGCCTTCGGACATTTTCGCGAGCCCGGCTTTCTCGAATTCGCCTCGTGTCCATTCGCCTTCGTAGCCGAAATATTTGGGGAAATAAGTCGCGACCTGCGCGAGATCTTGCTGCCAAACCTTGGCGTAGATGCGCATAGCATCGTCGCGGTTAGCATAAATGTACTCGGCACCGCGGCGATGAATGGCGATGAGTTTCCGCAGCAGCTCTGGATTCTTCGTGGCGAACTCGCGGGTGGTGATGCCGACCAGCCAAGTCATGCGCGGAATGAGATCGGCGAATTTCAGAATCACACGGTACTTGTCCGGCTCGAGCGTCAGCACCGGATCGATCAGCGGCGCCGCGGCGATCGCGCCGGTCATCAGCGCCGTCAGTCCCGTACCGAAACCGCCGGTTGCCACGGTCTCGACCTTGTCGGTCATCCGCGTTTCCTTCAACGCCAAATGGAGCAGCACGTCGCTGGTCGATTTCGGCGCCGTATAACCGACCTTCTTGCCGGCGAGGTCGGTGACCTCGTGCACGTCGGATTTCTGATCGGCAACGAGCGCGATCTCGCCGATGTGGCTGCTCGCCGAATTTACGATGACGATATCGAGGCCCGAGCGGCTTGCGGCAATGGCAGCGGAGGTGGCGACTTCGCCATACGGCATATCGCTGGCGAGCACATTACGCAGCGTGGTGCCGCCGCCTGCGCCGGCGATTACCTGATCGATCTTGACGCCGGCCTCATCGAAATATCCCTTCTCCATCGCGACCGCCCAAGGCAACGTCGCGGTCACGCGGCCGTACTGACTGATCGCGAGCTGGAACGCATAAGAAGCCGAGGAAAACGCCACCGCCGCAACAAGCGTCGCCGCGAACGTCGCTCGCATTACGAATTTTACGATCATGGTATTTCCCTGCTGCAAGTATCGTGAATGTTCTTTGCGGTGCAAGACCCTGCAGGCCAAGGCGTGTCCGCTCCGGCGACGTATCGGGACAGGTAAACGTATCGTAATGGGCAATGGCCCCAGTTGCCTTTCCTTTCGTCGCACCGAGTCGTAGGCTTAAATTAAAGATAGAGACACGGGGAGGACACTGAATGCCGCGACGCGCAGCCGTGTTGGCGTTGACTTGGCCGCTTCTGCTTGACCTCTCGGTGACTGCCAACGCTGAAGACGGCACGCAGCAAAAGCTCGGCATGCGAATATTCAATCAGTCCTGCCGCGTCTGCCACACCAAGCCGCAGATCATCAGCCCGCAGTATGCGCCGGCGCTGTCGATGAATACGCTCGGCGGCAAGACCGACTTGATCACCGAGGTGATCAGCAACGGCACACCGCGCATGCCGGGCTTTAAATATCAATACAAGCCTGATGAGATTGCCGCCGTCGCCGCGTACGTCAAGACTATTCCAGTTCCCGCCACCACAGCCACACCGGCCCCAGGCAAATCCAATGCCTCGCGGGATGCCGACTAAAAACCGGAGCACGCCATGCGCAATGCACGTAGCCTGTTGGTAGCAAGCTTTGCCCTGCTCTCCGTAACACCGGCTTTTGCCGACGCCCTGCTCTTCGGCACCATCAAATCCTCCGGTGGCAAGACAATGGGCGGCGTTACAGTATCGGCGAAACCCGACGACGGCACGATCACCACCACCGTCTTCACTGACGAAAACGGCAACTACTTCTTTCCGGCACTTCCGGCAGGTCACTATCGGGTGTGGGCCCAGGCGCTGAGCTATCAGACGGCGAAAGGTGCGGTCGACCTTTCCACCAATGCCAAGCAGGACTTCTTGCTTGCGTCGATGAACAATCCGGAAGCCACCTTCAAGCAACTTCCCGGCAATCTCGTGCTTGACTCGCTTCCCGCGCAAACCGACGAAGACAAGCGCATGAAACGCATTGCCAGCGTCGTATGCACCGGCTGCCACACGCCGAGCTATCCGCTGCAGCATCGCTTCGACGAAGCCGGCTGGAACGCCATTATCGAACTCATGAAGAACGTCAGTGTCAGCGGCAGTTTCGTCGGCGACGCTCGCAAACCATCCGGCATTCTTGATTTCCACCAGAAGGAGCTCGCGGCCTACTTTGCCCGCGCCCGCGGACCGAACACCGATGAAAGCGGCGTGAAGCTCGAACCGCGTCCCTCCGGTGAAGCGGCGCGCGTGATGTTCAAGGAATACGACATGCCGCTTGATCCCGACGCCAATCTCCCCGCCGATTTCGTGCAAAACGACGGCAGTGACTGGTCGCTCGGCACACCCTCGGTGATGATCCCCGGCTGGGGCGTCCACGACGCCTGGCTCGATCTGACCGGCAATCTGTGGTTCACCTGCAATGTCCCCAACAAACGCACCACGATCGGCCACGTCGATACCGCGACCGGCGAGGTGAAGCTGTTCAAGGTTGCGGGCCCCAACGGTCTTGCGGCACAGACCCACGGCATGACTCGCGATCCGCATGGCACTCTTTGGTTCAACCTCAATAACGGCCGTGGCGGCCTTGGCCGGCTCGACCCGGCGACGCAACAAATACAGGTCTATCTGCCGCCAACCGATATGACGCAAACCGGCGGTGCCGCGACCGTCGATTACGACGGCAAGGGTAATATCTGGTCGTCGGCGCCCGATGGCGCGCTGCGCTTCGATCCGGTCGCGGAGAAGTTCACCGAATTCAAGTCGATGACCTACAAGACGGTGAATGGCGTCGGCGTCACCTACGGCACCGCATCCGATCGCGACGGCAACGGCTATTGGGCGGAGATGGCGCTCGATACCATCGGCGTCGGTAACGGTCAGGATGCCAAAGTGTCGGAGATCAAGCTTGCGCCGGTCAAAGCACAAGAGGATCTACTGCGCGACGATGAGAAGGCCTACTACGCCACCTATGCACAACCCGACTTCAATTCACCGCTGCCGTGGGCCGAAGGCCCACGCCGCATGGGCACTGACAAGAACGCCGACATCCTCTGGATCGGCGATTCGTGGGGCGAGAATCTTGCCCGCATCGACACGCATACCCACACAGTCACTTACGTTCCACTGCCAAACGGGCAGCAGCCGTATCACGTCACGGTCGACAAGAATCACGATGCCTGGACCAACCTTTGGACCGCCGATCGCGTGATGCGCTACGATCCGAAATCAGGCACCTGGACCGCGTTCGATCTGCCGACACGTGGAGCTGAGCCGCGCTACATCTCGCTGCTCGAGCGCGACGGTCAGGATACGCAGGTGGCAATACCCTACTTCCGCGCTCGCAAGGTCGCGGTGATGACGCTGCGCAGTCAAGCCGAGATCGACGCACTGCAGAGAGAGACGGCAAAGTAATCAGAAGCCGATCATATCCAGTCTGGTCAGCGTGACCTGATCGCTGATGCGCGCGGCATGCGCCAGGTGCCACGCGGTATAAAGCTCGGGAAACAACTCATCAGACGACATCGCATCGACCGGCACAATGACTTTAAAGCCGCGCAACGCCGCCTCGCCTCCCGTATGCAGCACCGAAGTCTGCGCCTGTGTGCCCATCGGCACCACTGTCTTGATGCCTTTGTCTTTGAGCGTCTTTTCCAGATCGCTGTTGATGAATTTATCCGGACCGAGCGGCGGCAGGACTTGCTCGCCGGGGGCTGGCGCCAGCTCCTTGAGCACATCGCCGGATACCGAACCGGGCACTGCAACAGAATAAATGATGAGTGCGCCCTTGGCCCGCGCTTCCTCAACAAATTTTTTCACCTTCGGCACCGAGTCGGCGCAGCGCTTGCGCTTTTCCGGGGTGCAGGTCTGTACGGTGAAGTCCATCACCAATAGCGCAGTTTCTCTTGGAGTAAGAGTAACCGGCTTGAGCTGCGGCGGTGCTGGCAGCTTCGCCTGATACCAATCGTCGATGATAGTCTGCGACTTTGCCATACTCGACGTGAAGGCAGCAGCAAGCGCTACAGCAAACGCAATGACCCTGCAGTCCATCTCATCCTCCCGGTCTGATTTTCAGCGAGCTTAAGCCGGCGCAGGAGCCGGCGCTACTCGGCAGGCTGACGTGCTTCTTGTGGCGCGGGCGCGGCCAACACGGTTGTGCGCAACGGACGCTCCTCCATCACGACAAGTCCGACGATGCCGAGAATGAGAAACAGCACCGCCACCGCGAAGATATGGCTGAACGCTTGTGCAAGCTGATCGATAGATGCGGTAGACGCGCTTGCAATGAATACCGTTGAGGCAGCGCCGCCGCGCTGCGGAGAAGCGCCGAGCTCCGCTAGCAAGATTGCACCCATAATGGCGACGACGAAGGAGCTTGTCAGCGCGCGAAAGAAATTCATCGCGCCCATGGCGATGCCGATCTGCTGATGAGCTATCGCATTCTGGATCGATACCGTGACCGTCGGATACGAGCTGCCGGTTCCAATGCCGACAAATCCGGTGATGAGCGCCACCGCCCAAACTGGCATCAGTGGGTAAACGACAAGCAGAGCCACCGACACGGTGGCGATGCTCAACATCAGGATCGGCGCCCATTTGTAATGGTCCAGGTACAGCATGGCGCGGCCTGACAGATATGATCCGGGCGTTGTCATCATGACGATGGGAATAAGCGCGAGGCCGGAATCGCTCGCCGACAAACCGTGCACAAGTTCGTAGTAAAGCGGGACGAAAATCGTCAGTCCGATTGAGACGCCTTGAGTGCAAGCCGTGGTACAGCAACCGGCGCGCATCACCGGATTCCTCAGCACCGCAACCGGAAGGAACGGCTCCGGCACACGTAATACCCACCAGATGAATATCGCCGTGAGCGCTGCGGCGACAACAAGCAGAAAGAGGATCGGCTGTGACAGCCATGGGTATCGTGTGCCGCCCCAGGTCAGCGCCAGCAACAATGCAACCGCAGACGAGATCATCAGTACCGCACCGGTGAGATCGATTTTGTGCGCGCGCTCGTGTACCGGCACGAGTTTCAGTTGCCGGTTCGACAGCGCCGCGGCAGCAAGTCCGAGCGGCACGTTAAGCCAAAAGATAGCCGACCAATGCCAATGCTCGGCGATGAAGCCGCCAAGCACGGGACCTGCGGCTCCGGCGACGATCCAGACCGAACCGGTATAGGCCTGATAGTAACCCCGCTCGCGCGGCGGCACGGCATCGGCGATGATCGATTGCGTGAGCGGCACAATGCCGCCACCGCCGACGCCTTGCAGGCCCCGGCCGAGGATCAACATCAGCATGTTCGGCGCGGCGGCACTGGCGGCAGACCCGGCCATGAAGATGCCGAGCGCCACCAGCATCATTCCGCGACGGCCGTAGATGTCGGAAAGCTTGCCGTAAAGCGGCGCCACCACCGTCGAGGTTAAAAGATAGGCGATGATGACCCAGGACAGGTTCTCAAAATCGTTGAACGAACGACCGATCGTCGGTAGCGCCGTCGCGACAATGGTCTGATTGAGTGCGCTAAGAAACATCGCCAGCGATAGGCCGCCGATAATGGCGACGACTTCCCGCCGGCCGAGCTTGTGTTCGGCGGCCGGCTGCGCAGAGCTTATCTGGTCCATGCTTTTGCCGACCTGCCCTCGAAACAAGCTTCCAGGAAGGTTCGCGCCGCATCACGGCCAGCGCAAGCCGCATCAGGCAGGTCAGCTATGCCGGTGACAGATATTAGGCGGTTTCGGCAACCGCCCGGTGCGGACCGTGGAGCGGGCGCTCCTCGACGGCAGCGACGCATAGCAATGAAATGCCAAGGCACACTGCCGCGGCGATAAATACCCAGTGGAAAGCGGGCGCCAAATTACCGTGACCTACGGCCAGCTTGTCGATCGTCAAAGCCGGTGAACCATCACCGACACCGCCGAGCACGATGGCGCCGAATATGGCTACGATCAATGCACCGCCGAGCGTCCGGAAGAAATTAAGCGTACCGGTTGCGGTGCCGAGCTGATGCGGCTTGACGGTGTTCTGCATCACAATGGTCGAAACCGGATACATCGGACCGAGGCCAAGGCCCAGCAGCGCAATCAGGATAACGACCTCCGTCAGAGTGTACGCTGCCGGATTGGCGGCAAGCACAGCGAGCACGATGATAGCAAGGACGAGACCCGCCATCGGTATCCTCATGTAATGTTTCATACGAACGACGATGCGGGTGGAAACCAGCGAACCAACAGTGGCCCCGCCCATATACGCAATAAGCGCAAGGCCGGAGAGGCTCGCCGAGGCACCGAGCACGTTCTGGCAATAAAGCGGTGTGTAGATGGTGATACCGATCACCGTGCCGATCGAAAAAAATGCAGCCACGGTAATCGTTGTGGTTACGCCGCCGTGCAGGATCGCAATCGGAATAAAGGGCTCGCGCGCAGTGAGGAGCCGCAACGCGAACAACACCCACAACACAGCGGAACAGCCAAGAAGCATGAGGATGCGCGACGACGCCCATCCATACTGAGCGCCACCCCAGGACAGCGCCATCATCAGGGTCAGCGCGGCGCTGACCATAAGCGCGGCGCCAATTACGTCGAGCTGATGCGGGCGATGGTTCAGCGGCAACCGGCGTAGCGCGCGCTCGGTCATGATCAATGCAATCGCGCCAAGCGGCAGATTGATCCAAAAGATGAGCGACCAATGCAAATGGTCGGTAAGTAGTCCACCGAGCACAGGTCCGAGAATGCTGGCGCTCATGAACATGACAGAGGTGCGCCCCTGCACGATCGGACGCTCGCGCGGTGACACCAGGTCGGCGATGATAGTCTGCGCAATCGGCAGCAAGCCGCCGCCACCGATACCTTGCAGGCCGCGCGCGGCGATCAGAAACCAAATTGTCGGTGCGACGGCGCAAGCGACCGAACCTGCAATAAAGAATCCGATTGCGACCAGAAGTATCGCGCGACGGCCGTAAATATCCGAGAGCTTGCCGAACAACGGCGTCGTTACGGTAGCGGCGAGCAAATAGGCCGTAACGATCCAGGACAGATCATCAACATTGCCGAGGCTTTTGCCAATCGCCGGCAGCGCCGGCGCTACAATCGTTTGCTCGAGCGCCGACAGGAACATCGCCAGCATGATGCCCGCGACGATGGCGCGAATCGTGGCGTGATCGAGCGGCGGAGCCGCGGCATAATCGTGCGTCGTAGCCTGTACCGCCTTCGACTCCGCCATTGCATTTGAATCTGCGGCCCCAATCGGCCGCTCATCGGCGACGACATCGGGAGCAATGCTATGGGCTTCGTCGGGAGTAATCTGGCGGGTCATTCTCGGCACCACTTGGCCTGCGCGGCGACGCAAAGCAACCACCCACGGTGCAGACCAGACGCGCGGTTCTGCCGCCGGCGGTTACCCCTGTCTTCGCGCCTTTTTTGGCAGTTTCAACGGCCAGCTGACGATGTAGTCCTCGAGGTCGGCGTCGGGGACATTCACCTCGCTGTCACGGACTCGGCCTCGAACCGAGACTCCGGCCGCGTGAACCGTTTCGGGATCGCCGGATACCAGCGGGTGCCACCAGTACAGGTCCTTACCCTCCGAGAGCAGCACGTAGGCGCAAGACGGCGGCAACCAGGTGATAGACTTCAGGGACTTCGGGGTCAGCCTCACACAGTCGTCCACGAGTTCCTGGCGGTTCCCATAGTCGCGGCAGCGGCAGGTTTGACCGTCCAGCAGCCGGCAGCCGACGTCGGTGTAGTAGGTGCGGTCGGTTTCCTCTTCCTCGAGCTTATTGAGGCAGCATTTGCCGCAGCCGTCGCAAAGGCTTTCCCACTCCGAATTTGTCATTTGCGATAATGACTTACGCTGCCAGAACGGCACTTCGGGGTCATCTCGGTTTTGGCCATTTTCGGCTGCCATATAGCGCTCCAGTCTGCCTGCCGGCCGCCGCGGCTTTTTGCGGCCTCCGGGAAAATCGACTCGGAGGCGGACGGATTGTGCAGACACCATCATGCATAAGCCAAATTTACCCCCGAATCCCATTCACCCTGCGGCAGTTACAGCATTGGCCGCAATGTCCGCCTCGGCTAAACCTTGGGCGAGCCAAATGGCGTATTCTCCACGAGATACCCGGGCCCGGAGCGATCGACTTTGACCGACATGTACCACCGTCCGGGCGAGAGCTGGCTCGCGAAACTCAAGCGCATCTTGCTCGACATCGACGCGCGCATCGATTTTGCCGTGTTCTTGCTGGGCAAATGGGCCCGCGACCTCTACGAGCGATTCACTGCGGCAATGGACCGGTTCCATGTCGCGGGCTGGCGCCGCTGGACCCTTGTCGAGCCGCTATCCGAAATGGCCAGCCTCGGTACCGGCGGCCTCATCCTGATGATGACGCTTGCCATTCCGGCAATGCGACAGACCTCGGACGATGATTGGCTGAAGAAATCCGAACTCGCCGTCACCTTCCTCGACCGCTACGGCAACGAGATTGGCGTCCGCGGCATCAAGCACAATGATTCGGTTCCGCTCGACGAGATTCCCGATGATCTGGTCAAGGCCACGCTGGCAACCGAAGATCGGCGATTCTATCAACATTTCGGTATCGATTTCACGGGCACATTCCGCGCACTGGTTACCAACGCGCAGGCCGGCGGCGTGGTCCAAGGCGGATCGACCATCACGCAACAGCTCGCCAAAAATTTATTCTTGAGCAATGAGCGCACCATCGAGCGCAAGATCAATGAGGCGTTTCTGGCACTGTGGCTGGAAGCGCACCTGAGCAAGAACGAAATTCTCAAACTCTATCTCGACCGCGCCTACCTCGGCGGCGGCGCGTTCGGCGTCAACGCCGCGGCGGAATACTATTTTGGCAAGTCGGTGCGGGACGTGACGTTGTCCGAATCAGCGATGCTCGCTGGCATGTTCAAGGCGCCGACGAAATTCTCGCCATTGGTCAATCTGCCAGCGGCGCGCGCGCGCGCGAACGTCGTGCTCGATAACCTGGTCGACAATGGCTTCATGACCGAAGGCCAGGTTTACGGCGCAAGGCGCAATCCGGCGACGCCAATCGATCGCCGCGAGGAAGGCGCTCCGAATTACTATCTCGACTACGCGTTCGACGAGATGCGCAAGCTCGTTGACACATTTCCGAAATCGGTGACCGATCGCTTCTTTGTGGTGAGAACCGCGCTCGACAGCAATTTGCAGCATTACGCTGATCACGAGGTCGAAACCGAGTTACGGCAATATGGCCATGACTATGGCGCCAGCCAGGCGGCCGTTGTAATCTCCGACTTGGATGGCGGTGTCCGCACGATGGTCGGCGGGCGCGACTACGGGGCGAGCCAGTTCAACCGCGCGACCGACGCATTGCGTCAGCCCGGCTCCTCATTCAAGCCTTACGTCTACGCCACCGCGCTGGCGAACGGTTTTAAGCCGACGTCAGTACTGGTCGACTCCCCTGTCTGTATCGGTAACTGGTGCCCGCAC
>Ga0302326_10003514_pt1 | contig 36868 bp, 30 predicted proteins | sample Palsa_T0_3_FD_202264 | JGI IMG/M metagenome (GOLD analysis project Ga0302326, IMG submission 202264) | Peat permafrost microbial communities from Stordalen Mire near Abisko, Sweden - Palsa_T0_3 | ecosystem: Environmental > Terrestrial > Soil > Palsa > Peat permafrost | place: Sweden: Abisko... | reverse complement strand
GAACTCCGAGGCGTGGGGCGGCATCGCAGGGCGCATCAGCAACGCCCTCGGCCAGAGCGTCTGCGTGGCCGGATACGGCGGCGCGGCCTTCCCGGCCGACCGCGGCATCACCGCGGCCATCGACGAATACACCAGCTCGAACGGCCCGACCGACGATTTTCTCGCCCAGATCGCGCCGGCCGCGGCGGGCGATCTCGTGATGGTCGTCACGGTCGCTGGCCGCTTGCCCATCCCGATCAAGATCCACGTGCAGGATCAGCAGCAGAACTCGACGGGCCCGTCCGGCGGACGCGGCCCCATCCGCGGACAACACAAGGACAAGAACATCGACCTGAACGAGCTGCAGCTCACGGCGCAGCTCTTCTCCGTCGCCGAGAGCAAGACGGTCGCCCTGGTGAACATCGACTACACGGGTCAGAGCATGGACGAAGCGTTGGACAAGTTCGCGGCGCAGGTCGGCGAGTCGCTCAGCGGCAGCCGCTGCGCCGGTTGGAACCTCGACGCGAAGCTCGACGTCGACAAGATCCGAAGCCTCGGTCAGTAGACGCGCCGCCTCAGAGGCGCTCGCCGTCGCCGTCCGCGCGAAACAGCAGCGCCCGCGTCTGGTCGATCGAGACGCGGACGGACGCGCCGCGCGCGATCGTCGCGAACCCCGTCGCGTGCTGGGCGCGCAGCTCGAGGTCGCCGACCTGCACGACGAGGTGCGTCTGGGCACCGAGCGGCTCGACGGCCACGACCTCGCCGCGCTCGCCGCCGGTGCCTCCCTCCTCGAGGCGTACGTGCTCGGGTCGCACTCCGACCTGAAGGAGCGCGGGCAGTGGGCCCGCCGGCCGCGCGATCCGGAATGGGCCCGCGACGACCGCGTCCCCGTCGGTGTGCGCCGGCAGGAGGTTCATCCTGGGCGACCCGAGGAAACCCGCCACGAAGGACGTCGCCGGCCGTTCGTACACCTCGCGCGGACTGCCGACCTGCACGACCCGGCCGGCCCTCATCAGCGCGATCCGGTCGCCAAGCGTCATCGCCTCGACGTGGTCGTGCGTCACGTAGAGCGCCGTCCCGCCGACGCGCCGCACGAGGCGCCCGATCTCGAGGCGCAAATCCGAGCGAAGCGAGGCGTCGAGGTTCGAGAGGGGCTCGTCGAACAGAAAGATGCGCGGCCTTCGCACGAGCGCGCGGCCCATCGCGACGCGCTGGCGCTCGCCTCCGGAGAGCTGAGCGGGCCGACGGTCGAAAAGGGGCTCGATCCGCAGGAGCGCCGCCACCTCGGCCACGGACGCGTCGCGCTCGGCCCGGGGGACGCCGCGCATCTTCAACGGGAACTCGAGGATGCGCCGGACGGTCATCTGCGGGTAGAGCGCGTAGCCCTGGAACACCATCGCGACGTCCCGATCCTGGGGCGCGACGCCGCGCATCGCTCGACCCGCGATCGAAACGGCCCCCCCGTCGGGCTCCTCCAACCCCGCGACGAGGCGCAGCGTCGTCGACTTGCCGCACCCGCTCGGACCGACGACGACGAGGATCTCGCCCTTGTCGACCGAGAGCGTGACCCGATCGAGCGCCGCCGCACCCGGCGCAAAGCGCTTGCTCACGGCGTCGAGAAGGATCTCCGGCTCCGCCATGGGCACCCGTCCTCTGCGGAGCTACCCCTCGACATCGACGGGCGACTCGCGCCACCACGTCTCGGCGCGCGAGAGGTCTTGGCCCGTGTCGATCTCCATGTAGCCACCGCGGGTGTCGACGCGGCGCAGGTCGGCTCCCGACTCGATCATCGTTTGAAAGCAGTCGATGAGGTACGCGCCCTCGAACGTGCGGCCTTCGCGCCACAGCTTGCCCTGGTACGTTGCTTTGGCCTCGTCGTAGGCGGCGAGGACCGCGCGCGCGCCGTCGCGGGTCGCCTTGGCGACTCCGATGAACTCGCCGGCGGCCTTCTCGGACGGAATCAAGCGCGAGATCTCGACGACGCGGTCGCCCTCGGCCCGCAGCTTCTCGGCGTCCGTCTCGGGATGGAGCGACCGATCGACATAGCGTCGACGCCAGTCGACGTCGCATCCGACCACGAGAGGGTGGGGCGACGCGACGAGCTTCTTCACCGTCGAGCCGCGATAGACGATGTCGGCGTACGTGGAGACGAAGCCGCCCTGCAGGTGGTCGCGCGCGCAGACGAGCGAGGCAAGCACGTTGTTGCGCTCCCACTCGCCGTTCTCCACGTAGGTGAACTGGGGGTAGCGAGCGCGTACGACGTCGCCGCGGTAGCCGCAGACATAAACGATGTCGCGGAGGGTGAACCCCGCGGCGGCCAGGGCCTCGAGGATCCAATCGAGCATCGGGCGACCCATGACGGGGACGAGCGCCTTCGGCACGTCGTCGGTCTCGCGGCCCAGGCGGCGGCCGCGCCCGGCGCCAATCACGACGGGGCGCATGAAGCCGACGAGTACCACGGGCGGCCCCGGATCTGTTAGTACCGGCCGGACCTCGCCATGGCCGCGTGGAGAGATCCGACGACGGGCGCCCAGGGGACCCGCGCGTTTGGCTGGGCCCTCGCCGCGTACGTGCTCGTCGCGACGTCGCTGTCCATCAGCGAGGGCCACGATGAGCCCGTGGCCGACGTGCTCGTGTTCGTCGCCGTGGCCGCGGTCGGCCTTGGCCTCCGGAGCGCGCGACGGGGCGGTGAGCCGTGGCCTTTTGCGCAAGCTCTCGCCTGGTCCGTCGCTCTGGCTTCGGTGATCTGCGCCGGCGTGCTGGCGCCCGGCGTCTACCTGGAGTCGAGGACCCCGCTGCTGCCGTTCTTCGCGATGAACGCGTTCGCCGCCGTGATCATCGGGAGCTACGGGGTCGACCTGCTCGCTGCCGCGCGGCCCCCGGCCTGGCTCGGGTGGGCAAGGCCGGCAGCGCTGCTGGCCCTCGGGCTCGGCCTCGCCGCCTGGGCGCTCTCGGCGTGCCCCGCGCCGCGGATCGATGTCTGGGCTCTCGATCAGCAAGCCGCGGACGCATTGCTGCACGGCCGGCGCGTCTACGGGCGCGGCGCGCTCGCCGCGCTCGACACGTATGACCTCAAACGGGTGATCGACACGTACGACTATCCCCCGCTGACGCTGCTGCTCTCGACGGCGGCGTTCGCGCTGACGCACGACACACGATGGGCCCAGGTGGCTGCGTTCGTCGCGGGCGCCGCGCTACTCCGCGTGTTCACTCTGAGCGCAACGGGCAGCCGCCCGCTCGCCGATCTGCTGATGGCGAGCGCCCTCTTTCATCCGACGGCGATGTTCGTGCTGCAGCAGGCGTGGGGCGAGCCGCTCGCCGTGCCGCTACTCGGCGCGTTCGCGCTCGCCATTCGAGCGGGCCGGACACGCTGGGCCGCTGTCGCGCTCGGCCTGCTCTGCGCGCTGAAACAGCACTTGCTGCTCTACCTGCCCGCGCTCGCCTTGCTGCCCGGGGTCGGCCCGGGCGGCGCGGCCGTCGCGATGGGCGTGGTCGTCGCCACCTACGCGCCGTTCGTCTGGGTCGCGCCGCGAGGCGTTTGGGAGAGCCTGATGCTGCACCACCTGCAAAATCCGTTTCGACCCGACTCGCTTTCACTACCGGCGATGCTCTCGGACGCGGGCATCTTCTTGCCATCGTGGCTCGGGTTCGCCGCGACGGCCGCTTCGCTCGCCGTGCTCAAGGGGATGCCGCGGGCCTTCGGGCCGCTGCTGCTCGCCGCCTCGCTGCAGTTTCTGCTGTTCTACGTGCTCGGACGGCAGGCCTTCTGCAACTACTATTACCTGCTCGGGCCGACGTGGCTATTTGCGGCGGCGGCGCTGGTTCGGCCCGCGGCGCCCGCGGCGGAGGTACTCTAAAGGCCCATGCCGGACGACGTCACGATCGGGATCGTCACCGACCTGCATTTTGGCCCCGAGGCGCGCCACGACGGCAAGCTCCGCAAGCTCACGCACCTGGCCGGGCCGCTCGCGCGTGAGTTCGTCGCGCGGATGAACGAGCTCGGGCCCGCGTTCATCGTGAACCTGGGCGACGACATCGAGGACGAATCGCGCGAGGCCGACCTGACCCGGTACGGCGAGTGCCAGGCCATTCTGCGCGAGGCCCACGCGCCGCTGGTCAACGTGGCTGGCAACCACGACTCGATCCACCTCAATCGCGAGGACTTGATCCGATTCTGGCAGCGCTCGGGCCCCCTTTACTACTCGTTCGACGAGCGAGGCTGGCACTTCGTGGTCCTTCATACGCTGGAGCGCAAGGACGTCGACGTGAGCATCCCCGAGCGGCAGCTCGAGTGGCTACGCGCGGATCTCGCGGCGTCGGGCCCGCCCACCATCGTGTTCATGCATCACTCGGCGAGCGACCAGACGCTCGACGACTCGCGCTGGTGGCCTGGCCGTTCGCACCTGGCGCTCGTGCGGGAGCGGGTCGAGCTAAGGCGCATCCTGGAAGGGTCGGGCCGCGTGCGAGGTGTCTTCAATGGCCACCTTCACTGGAATCACCTCGATGTGATCCACGGCATCCCTTACGTGACGGTGCAGAGCCTGACCGAGAACCTCGACGATGACGTGCCGGGGCGTCCCGCCGCCGCCCACGCCGTCGTCCGGCTCCACGACCGCGGCATGGTCGTACGGGTGCGTGGCAACGATCCGGCCCGCTATCAGCTCGAATGGTGAGCGCCTCTCCGCCGGCCGCCTCATCGCGCACCCCGCGCCGCCATCGCACCACCGCCATCGCCACCCTCGGCGCTCTCGCGATCACCTGCCGCCATCCCGCCGCCCCCGCCGACGACCCCCGCGTCCTGTCCTCGAACTCCCCGACCCCGACCCCGACCTCGACCCCGACCCCGACCTCGACCTCGACCTCGACCTCGACCCCGACCTCGACCCCGACCTCGACCTCGACCTCGACCTCGACCCCGACCCCGACCTCGACCTCGACCCAGACCCCGACCCCAGCCAACCCGACCCCCTTCGGCCCCCCCGTCGCAATCCCCCGCTACACCTGCCCGGTCGTCCTCCGCTCCGGCTCCCATCGTTCGTTCCTCGCCGTCGCGGATACACAGGTCGCCTTCGTCGACGGCAACGACCCGCTCGCCCTCGCGAATCGTGCGCCGACCGGCGTGCTTCCACCGGACTACGCGCCTTCGGACCTGGTCGACCTCCGCTCGGGGAGCCCTCGCAGCGCTGCCGCATGCGAGTCGAGCCACGCCTGCCTGCGGCGCGACGCGGCGACCGCGCTGAGCGCCATGCTCGACGCGATGAGCAAGGACAAAGTCGCCGGGCAGGTGACCTCCGCCTTTCGCGGTTTCAGCACCCAGTGCTGGGTATTCGCGAGCTGGGCCAACAAGGCACGCGGGGGATTCTGCGAGGCGACGCAGCAAAGCGCCCTGCCCGGTCACAGCCAGCACCAGCTCGGGACGACCGTGGATCTCTTCACTGCGGAGTGGGCGCACGAGGGGATGCGGACGGGCGGCGGCGTGTTTCGCAACGGCTTCGGCTGCTCGCCCGGCGGCCGCTGGCTCGACGAGAACGCCTGGCGTTTCGGCTACGTGCTCCCCTACCCCATCCACCCCGACGATCGCAGCCAAGGATCCCGGTGCGAGCCCCGCCGCGATCGCCCACAAACCATCAACGCGAAGACGGGGTACATGCAGGAGCCCTGGCACCTGCGCTTCGTCGGGGCCGACGCGGCGTCGCGCTACCACGAGGCGTGGCTCGCGAGCGGCCCGGGATCGCCGGACGAGATCACGCTGGAGCAGTGGCTTCGGCGCGACCGCGGCCTCGTCGGGGACGCCGAGCTCCCGGTCTGCGACGGATGCGAGTGTGGAGCGTGCGCGACCTTTGCCCCCGACGATCACGGAACGCCGTGCGGGGCCGCGTCGTTGCAGCTCGACGCCAGCGGGCGTGCCCTGGCTCCGAGCGAGCCCCCCGTTCTCGTCGGCGCGCGCGCGACCCGGGACGGCGGCGTGATCGCGGTCGAAGTGACGGTCCGCAGTCCTCCCCACACGATCACGCAGACGCCAGTGACAAGCGCCGAGGGGCCCACGTACGGCCCGGGATCGACCTACGAATCGCTCGCGCCCCACGCCGACGACCCGCCGCGTGCGTACGCCGACCTCGCGGGCGCGTGGCGCGTCGCCGTGGAGCCCGTGCCGCCGTCGGTCCCCCAGGGCGGCGCGGAGAGCCGCACCCCGCGCTGGCCGTGGCGAACCTCCCTTGCCTCGGCGGAAATCGCCGGAGCGTGGAATCGCGCCAACGTCCTGTTGCCGGCCAGGGCCGACGAGTCTTCCGTGGTGGTGCGAGTTCCTGCGACACCCGGCACGAGCAAGCTGCGCGTCACGCTCCTTCGCGACGGCGTCGAGCACGACACGCGAGAGATCGAGAGCTTCTGACGCCGTCCTTCACGATGCAGTTAAGCGTTTCGCGATGTTTCCCTTTCGTCACGATCGCAATTTCGTCGTGATCGGATTGTGATCGCCGGGGGCACGGCGCAGCGCATCGTCGCATGGTAAGATTGCTTGCTGTCGCAGGCGGGTCGGGTGCCGGCATGCGTCGCAGAGGTGGTGCGCCTTGGCCGACAAACACACGCTGCCACCGTCGTCGAACCGGCTGTCCGACGCGCCCAGCGCGACGCCCGAGGGCGTTGGTAGCGAGCCGTCGACGTTCTTCGAAGATCGGGTGCGCCCGCACGATCTCTCGGCCGTCTTCCAGCCAATCGTAAGCCTGAGAGATGGCACCCTCTTCGCCTACGAGGCGCTCGTCCGCTGCTCGATCCCCACGTTTTCGCCGCCCGTACTCTTCGAGCACGCCGCCGCGGCGCGAGCCACCGGGCGTCTTGGCCGGATGATTCGCGAGATTGCCGTCCCGCTGTGCAGCGGCACGCCGATCTTCGTGAACCTGCACCCCAACGAGCTCGAAGAGGGATGGATCGTCCGCCCCGACGATCCAATCTTCTTCCACGATCACGACGTGTACCTCGAGATCACCGAGTCCGCGCCCCTCACCCACTTTGATCTCTGCCAGAGCGTCCTTCGCGAGGTCTGCGGCCGGGCGGGCGCCCACCTCGTCGTCGACGACCTCGGCGCGGGGTACTCCAACCTCAACATCATCGCCGACCTCGAGCCCACGGTCGTCAAGCTGGATCGCAAGCTCGTGCAGAACCTGCACAGCAAGCCCCGCCAGCAGAAGGTGGTGCAGATGGTCGTGCGCCTGTGCGAAGAGCTCGGGGCGTCCGTCGTGGCGGAGGGGATCGAGACGATGGACGAGTTCGAGGCGGTCTGCGACAGCGGCGCCGAGTACGGCCAGGGCTACCTCTTCGCGCGCCCCGCCTTTCCGCTGCCCACGGCCGTGTGGCCGCGCACGACGGCCGCGTCCGCGCGCCGGATGCGACTCGGCGCCTAGACGGGCCAAACGGGCTAAACGGAAAAGAGCGACGGCACCACTTCGGTCGCTGTGCCGAGACGGCATTCGTCGAACGCGTCCGCGTTGTCGGGCACCTCGGGACCGACGTAGATCGTGCGCGCGCGGCCGCGCACCGTGGCCACGAAGCCGGCGGCCGGGTAGACGGCGCCGCTGCTGCCCACGGTGACGAAGACGTCGCATGCCCCGAGAGCCTGCGCGATCGCGGCCATCGCGAACGGGACCTCGCCGAACCATACGATGTGCGGACGCACGCGGGCCCCGCAGTCGCAGCGTGGAATCCGGGCATGCGCATTGCGATCCTCGAAGGGCGGACGCGCGCACGTCTCGCAGCGGCTGCGAAAGAGCTCGCCGTGCATGTGGCACACCCGCCGCGAGCCGCCCTTCTCGTGCAAGTCGTCCACGTTCTGTGTGCACAGAAAGAGGCGGTCGCCGAGCGATCGCTCGAGCGCGGCGAGGGCGTGGTGGGCAGCGTTCGGTACGCAGTCGGCCGCCTGCGCGCGGCGCTGCCCGTAAAAGCGCCACACGATCTCCGGATGTGCCGCCCACCCCTCGGGCGAAGCCACCTCTTCGAAGCGGTATTGCTCCCAGAGCCCCCCCGCGTCGCGGAACGTCCGGATCCCGCTCTCGGCGCTGATGCCCGCGCCCGTGAGCACGAAGACACGCTCGTGGTCGGCGAGCCTCAGAGGGGCGAAGATGTGGCTCGGCGCCGCGCGGGGCATCGCTCCATTTTACTTTACAGGAACGCCTGGACGGGGGCGACGGAGGCGACCGGGTCCTCCTCCATCGGCACGTGACCGAGCCCCTGGAGCGGGACGAGGCGTGCCCCCGGGATCCGATCGCGAAACTGCTGGCCGTACTTGGGCAGGATCCACCGGTCTTCGGTGCCCCAGAGGATGAGCGTGGGCACGTGGATCTCTCCGAGGCGCACGCTCATGCTGTCCTCCTTGCGTGACAGGCGCTCGCGGGTGGCGGCGCGGTTGCCGTCACGTAGGAGCAGGTCGTAGTAGCGATCGATCGTCGCGTCGGTCACCTTGGCCCGATCGCCGTAGACGTCGCGCACGCTGGCGGCCACCGCGAACCGCGGCGTCTCCCAGCGTGCGATCCCGCCGAAGAGCGGCGACGCGGCGACGCGCAACGCCGGCGGCCGCGGCTCGCGGTGCGCAAGACCCCCGGAGTCGACGAGGATCAACTTCTCGACGCGATCCGGGTGCGCCAGCGTGTAGTGCCAGGCCACGCTGCCGCCCATCGAATTGCCGCCGAGCACGAAACGCGCGAGGCCGATCTTGGAGGCGAACGCGTCGACGACCTCGGCCATCTCGGCGGCGGAGTAGCGCTCCTTGGCGTCGGGCCCCGTCAGCCCATGCCCGGGCAGGTCGAGCGTGACGACGCGATGCGCCGGAGCGAGGAGCGCCGCCCACCCTTCCCACGTGAAGAGAGACGAGTTCGAGCCGTGCAAGAGGACGATCGGCGATCCCGAGCCGCGATCGCGGTAGTGCACGCGCAGCCCGTCGACCTCGACGAACTGCGACGGCGGCGTGGCGTAACGCGCCTCGACCTCCGCCGCGCTGCGATCGGCGTGAAAGCCGAGCACGAGCAAGAGCAGCACGAGCGCCGCGAGGACCAGCCCACCACGCTGCAGGGCCTTCATTTCAACCGCCTTGACATTTGACCTCTCGGGGGGACGGGGCGCACGCGCTCGTTTGGATCATAAAGCGAGTGGCGTTGTGGACACGGAGAGCATGACAACGCACGTCGAAACCGCGTGCGCTCCTTCGGAGGAGGATATTCCAATGCGTCTACAATCGGGCCGCAAGGCAGCACTCATCACGGGGGCCACCGCTCTGGCCTGCGTCCTCGCCGTCGCGTGCGGAGGGTCGCCAGACGGGACGGACGGGACCGAGTCCACGAACCAGGCTCTTCTCGGCTTCGATGCGGGCCTCTTTCTGCCGCCCGTGCCGAGCGGAATGCCCACGCCGGCCCCGATCCTGACGTGCCTGCCGCCGCCTCCGGCGCTGCCGAGCGGACTGCCCACGCTGCCTCCGCTGCCCACGCTGCCGGCGCTGCCGGATTTCGACGGCGGCCTCTTCCTGCCGATGCTGCCGAGCGGCCTGCCGAACCTGCCGTACTGCGACGCGGGCCTCCCGACGCTGCCGTTGCCGAGCGCCCTGCCCACGCCGCCCTCGCTGCCGACCGGGCTCCCCACGCCGCCTTCACTCCCGAGTGGCCTGCCCACGCCGCCCTCGCTACCGACCGGCCTGCCCACGCCGCCCTCACTCCCGAGCGGCCTGCCCACGCCGCCCTCGCTGCCGACGGGCTTGCCGCTGCCGTTCGGCTTCGACGCCGGGCTGATCCCGTGAGCTAGCTCGCACGGAGAGGTGCGCTTCTACGTGAGTCTTCATCGAGCCTGGCTGTTCCCGCCGCTGTGGGCGCTGATCGCGTGCAGCGCGGCGTCGAGCGGCACCCCGGCAAACGGGAACAGCGGGCAAGACAGCTCCTCGGGCGGCACGGCGTCCGACAGCACGGACGCCGGCGGGGCTCCCGAAGCGGAAGCCGCGTCCAACGTCGACGGTGCGACGCAGACGTCGCCGACGGGCACGGTGCCCGCGGGCCAATCGGGCGCCGATGCGTTCGCGATGCAGCTCTGCGCCCACGAAGAGCAGTGCGCGCTGATCGACGCGAGCGCGAGCACGTGCACGACGGACTTCGAGGCGTACTACGAGACGTCGGGGGCCAATCCGTGGGCGAGCGCGAGCAGCCCTCCGCCCCTCGAGCTCTATCGCGCGGACTACGTGACGGCCCTCGGCGCGTGCATCCAGAGCGCCGGCTGCGGCGAGCCGCTGCAAAAGACGGAGGACAACTGCAGCGCCGCACTGCTGACGCCGAACGACGCGGGCACGGCCCCCGTCGAGCCCACGGCGGAGCTAGCCACGCTGTGCAACGCCTTCGCGGCGTCGACGTGCCTGGCCCCGACGAGCTCCGGTGCACAGGATTGCACCACCACGCTCGCGCTCTTCAACGATCAGGCGCTGGAGACGGCGACGAGCTGCCTCGCGGGCAGCGACTGTTCCACCGTAAGTACTTGCTTCGCCGCGGCTTTCACCCAGCCTTAGGCCTCGGGCGCGGGCGGCGGCGAGGGGCCTGACGAACCCTGACAATACGCTGTCATCGGCGCGTGGGAGAACGTTCTTCCGAGGCGCCCGGAGTGTCCCGGGCCCCCAGCCAAGGAGAACGTCATCATGAGCACCGCGTCATCGATCGAGAACACCGCCGCCGCCATCGCCAGGCGCACCGGCACGTGCCACTGCGGGGCCGTCCGCTTCGAGGTCGCCGTCGACGCGTCGCGCGGCAGCCGGTGCAACTGCTCGATCTGCAGCAAGCTCGCCCAGACAGGCGCCATCGTGAAGCCCGACGCGTTCCGGCTGCTGAAGGGCGAGGGCGACCTTTCGACGTACGCGTGGGGCGGCAAGACGGCCACGCGCTACTTCTGCAAGCATTGCGGCGTCCACTGCTTTGCGCGTGGGAACCTGCCGCAGCTCGGCGGCGACTACGTCTCGATCAACCTCAACGCGCTCGACGACGTGGACCCTCGCGACGTGAAGATCGTCTACTGGGACGGCCGCCACGACAACTGGCAGGCAGGCCCGCGGGAAATCGCCTGGCCCGTTGTCGCATAGGCGTGGGGCCGAGACCCGCCCGGGTGTCATTTTCCAGGCGCGAGTCGGCCTGCTTGCGTCTCGCTATCGCAATGTCCTTGCGATAGCGGGCGCCGGTAGTCATAAATCGATGGCCTATCGGGCACAGCTCGATGGCCCCCAATCATGCAACGCAGCCATCGCGCCGTTCTCACGAACCTTGCCCCGTTGGCCCTCGGCCTGCTCGTCGCCGCGGCCTGCGGCACGAAGGCGACGACCGGGCTCGGCCCCGGCTCAGGCAACACCGGCGGCGACGACGCGGGGAGCTTCTCGGACGACGATTCGGGCACGGGCAGCTCGTCCGGACCGGGCAGCGACGGCGGCTTGGGTGCCTTCCAGGGCACCGGCAGCCTCGACGCCGCCACGTCGACGTACGTCGCCGAGAGCGGCGTTTCCGTCACCCTCGTCGACACGTGCACGACGGGGGCCCCGAGCGGCCTCTCCGCCGCCGCCAAGGCGTCTCTCCTCGCGGGCGGCGCCGCGGGCAGCATGCGGTTTCTTTATCCCTACGCCTCCACCGTGTTCCCGCGCGGCCTCATCGCGCCCACGCTCATGTGGGACGGCGCCTCGGCCGACTACGTGTACGTGCACTTGAAGTCGAACGCGTTCGAATACAAGGGCTGCCTCGCGCCGACGAAGACGGGCCAAGTGCTGCTGCCTCAGAACGTGTGGGTCGCCGCGTCGTCCAGCACCGCCGGCGCTGCCGATCCGTTCACCCTGTCGCTCACGACGATCTCGGGCACCACCGTGACGGGGCCGGTGAGCGAGCCGCTGATCATCGCCGCGGCCACGCTCGCGGGCTCCATCTACTACAACAGCTACACTACGGCGCTCACCAATGGCAGCGGCGGCGCGGTGCTCCGCATCGTCCCGGGCAGCGACGCGACGCTCTTTCTCGGCTCGAGTGGGTGCACGGCGTGCCACGCGGTATCGGCCAACGGATCGCGCATGGTGGCCGACCCGTTCAACGCGCTGAACAACGGCGGCGGCAACAGCTACACGCTCACGCCCAACATCGCGCCCAATCCCACGGCGACGTCGGCCGTCCCGAACGGCACCTTCGTCGGGATGTACCCGGACGGCACGATGTACCTGGGCAACGCCCACCCCAACAACGGACTCGGTGGGCCCCGCGCGGGATCCCCGGGCTACGCCGGCCCCGTCGACTCCGAGCTCTACGAGACGGACACCGGCACGGAGATCACCAACACCGGCATCCCGACCACCGCGATGACGCCGATGTTCTCGCCAGACGGCACGATGCTCGCGTTCAACGACTACGCGATCTCCGACGGCGCGGGCCTCGCCACCATGTCGTTCGCCAAAGCGGGGCCCACGGCGAGCAACTACAAGAAGGTGTTCCAGGTCACCGGCACGACGACGTACCCCGGCTGGCCCTTCTTCTTGCCGGACGACGGGGCGCTCGTGTTCGCGATCGGCAACCAGGCCGACTTCTCGGGCGGTGGGCTCGGCCTGGGCCTCATGGGGGGCCTCACGAACGTGACGAGCGATCTCTACGTGGTCGATCTCGCGAGCGGCTCGTCCACCATCCTCGCGCAGGCGATGGGATACACCTCGGCGGCCAACGCGGCCGCGAACACCACGTACCTGCCGTACGGCACGGCCGATCTGCACGCCAACTTCTATCCGACGGTGTCGCCCGTCGCCGCGGGCGGGTACTTCTGGGTCTTTTTCGACTCGTACCGCAACTACGGCAACAACGGGCTGCAGCGGCAGCTCTACGGCACCGCGCTCGAGGTGTCCTCGACCGGCCACTACACGACCGACCCGAGCCACCCGCCCTTTTACGTCACCGGTCAGGAGCTAGGCACCGGCAACCACCGCGCCTTCACCGCGCTCGACCCGTGCATGTCCAACGGGTCGAGCTGCACGGCCGGCTTCCAGTGCTGCGTCGGCTTCTGCAGCGACGACGGCCAGTGCGGAGCGCCCACGGTGCCGGCGTGCTCGAACACGGGCGACATGTGCAGCGCGACGCAGCACTGCTGCACATCGAGCAACGCGTGCATCGCGGGCTATTGCGCGATCGTCATGTCGCAGTAGGGCACTCAGCGACGTCCGTCCGTTAGTGGCCCACGGCCCAGGGATAGCCGCCGTGCGCGGAGCGCAGCGGCCTCGCCTCGGGGCCAGACGGCCTTGGCGCGACCTCCGTTCGCACGACGCGGGGCTCGTGCCTGCTCTTTTCGTTGCGCTCGATGGCGCGAACCTGTGAGCGCTCGAGGCGGCCTAGGCTGGGCGCGCTGACGATACGCGGCGAGGCCTGCAGGCATTGGGGGCACGAACCGGCGGCGGCCGATTCGGCGACCCGGCGTTGCTCTTCGAAGATGCCATGGTCGCCGCATTCGTATTCGTAGATGGGCAAGGGGAACCCTCCTCATTTCACGACGGCGAGGTCGATCCCCGCGGGGATCGATCGCTTGGGCCCCGCGGCGCTCGGCGTGACGTCGAAGCCGAAGATCTCCGTCGGGATGGCCAGCGTGGCGCACGCGTTGGGGATGTCGACGATCCCGCTGATGCGGCCCTCGACCGGCGCCGTGCCGAGGATTGCGTACGCCTGCGCCCCCGTGTACCCGAACTTTTTCAGGTACTCGATCGCGTTGAGGCACGCCATCCGGTAGGCCACGTGCACGTCGAGATAGTGCTGCTTGCCCGATTCGTCGACCGAGATGCCCTCGAAGATGAGATACGACGAGTACTTGGGTTCGAGGGGGCTCGACTGGAACACCGGATTTTTGATTCCGTACTTCGTCACTCCCTCTTTGATCACGTGGACGCGCAGGTCGAGATACCCCGCCATCTCGATGGCGCCGCAGAAGGTGATCTCGCCGTCGCCCTGCGAGAAGTGGATGTCGCCCATCGAGAGGCCGCCGCCCTTGGTGTAGACGGGGAAGAACACCTTCGATCCCTTGGTCAGGTTCTTGATGTCGCAGTTGCCGCCGTGCTCGCGGGGGGGCACGGTGCGCGCGCCCTCCATCGCGGCGGCCTTGGCCGCGTCGCCCTTCATCCGGCCCATGTGCGCCGTCTCCGCGTGGGGCAGCGCGCACAGCGCCGGGACGCGCTCGGGGTTGGTGTCGAAGAGCGCCTTCTCGCGCACGTTCCACGTGGCGAGGAGCTCTTTGGAGGGCAGGCACCCGATGAGCCCCGGGTGCATGATCCCCGCAAACTCGATGCCGGGAATGTGCCGCGAGTTGGCGTAGATGCCGCTGTAGTTCCAGCAGGCCTTTCGGGCTTCGGGGTAGTGCTCCGTCAAGAAGCCGCCGCCGTTCTCCTTGGCGAAGATGCCCGTGAAGCCCCAGGCCGACTGCGGCAGCACCCCCACGTCGAGGATGTCGACCTCCAGCAGGTCGCCTGGCTCGGCCCCCTCGACGCCGATCGGACCGCTCAGGTAGTGCACCTTCGTCAGATCGACGACCTGGATGTCGTGCGCGCTGTCGTCGTTCTTGATCTGGCCACCGGTCCAATCGATGCACTCGACGCGGAACTCGGCGCCGGGCTTCACCCACGACACGATGGGCACGTCCGGGTGCCACCGGTTGTGGATGACGTCTTGCTTCGTCGGTGCGGCGGACAGGTCGACCTTGATGAGCGTTTCCATGATTGGTTCTCCTGATTCCCTAGATCGAAAGCAAACGTTGGAGCGACTCTTCGTCGACCCCGGTCCTCGGACTCTCGTGAATGAGCGTGCCTCGGTTGAGCACGAGGATCCGGTCGGCCACCGAGAGGGCGAAGCTCAGCACCTGCTCCGAGACCACGATCGTCAGGCCCACCTCGTCGCGGATCGACTTGAGCTGCACCGCGAGGTCCTTGATGATCGACGGCTGGATCCCCTCGGTCGGCTCGTCGAGCAAGAGCACACGCGGCTTGCTCGCGAGCGCCCGGGCGATGGCGAGCTGCTGCTGCTGCCCGCCGGAGAGGTTGCCCGCGCGGCGCTTGCGCATCTCCTTGAGGACGGGGAAGAAGCGGTACAGCTGCTCGGGCACCTCGCGCTGCGACGGCGGCAGGCCCGTCTGGATGTTCTCTTCGACGGTGAGCGTCGGGAACACCATCCGCCCCTGCGGCACGTAGGCGAGCCCCTGCGCCACCCGCTCGAACGGCTCGCGGCCGGTCATCTCCTCGCCGTCGAGCATCACGCTCCCCGAGCGCACCGCGAGCAGGCCGATGAGCGCCTTCATCAGCGTGGTCTTGCCCATGCCGTTGAGGCCCATCACCGCGACGATCTCGCCCTTGTTGACGCTGAGCGACAGGTTGGCGATGACCTCGCTCTGCCCGTAGCAAACGCGGATCGACTTCACGCTCAAAAGCTGGTCGCTCATCGGGTCACCTCAATGTCCCAAATAGACTTCGATCACCTTGGGGTTGTGCTGGATGGCGTCCATCGTCCCCTCGGCCAGGAGGCGCCCCTGGTGCAGGACAGTGACGACGTGCGCCACGTTCTTCACGAAGTCCATGTCGTGCTCCACGACGAGCACCGCCCGGTTCTTCGCGATCTCGAGCAGCAGCTTTCCCGTGGCCTCGCGCTCGTGAGGGCTCATCCCGGCCACGGGTTCGTCGAGCATGAGCAGCTCCGGGTTCTGGATGAGGAGCGCGCCGATCTCGAGCCACTGCTTCTCGCCATGGCTCAGGATCTCGGCGCGGTCGCGGAGGCGATCGCGCAGGTACGTGAGCTCGGCGATCTGCTCGACCTTGGCCACGACCTCGTCGCTGCGGCGGAAGTTCCACGCCGACCAGCAGCTCCGGTTGTCGGGGTACGCCATCTCGAGGTTTTCGAAGACGGTGAGCGACTCGTACACGGACGGCGTCTGGAACTTGCGGCCCACGCCGGCGCGCACGATCTCGTATTCGCGCAGCCGCGTGATCTCGCGACCCTTGAACCTGACGCTGCCGGTCGTCGGCGCCGTCTTGCCCGAGATGAGGTCGAGCAGCGTCGTCTTGCCGGCGCCGTTCGGGCCGATGAGGGCGCGGATCTCACCCGAATCGAGGGAGATCGAGAGATCGTCCACGGCCTTGAAGCCGTCGAAAGAGACGCTCAGGCCCTTCGTCACGAGAAGGCTTTTCGAATCCACGACCTCGTGCGCCGGCGGTGTCATTGTCCCTCCGCCTTGATGTGGGGTTGGCTTGGCACCGGCGCGACGACCCCGACGACGGGACCGACGGGACGGCCGGAGCCTGGCCGTTTCGGCCTGCTGAGCCACCCGAGCACGGCCCTCGCCGCGCGCCCGTAGTCCATCCCGGCCAGCCCGTTCGGGAAGATCATGACGACGCTGATGAAGAGCGCGCCGATGACGAACAGCCACAGCTCCGGGAAGCCCTCGGAGAAGTACGTCTTGGCGGCGTTGACGACGAGCGTCCCGTAGATGGCCCCGAAGAGCGACGCGCGGCCGCCCACCGCCGCCGAGATGACCATCTCGATCGACGGGACGATCCCCACGAACGACGGCGACATGAACCCGACCTGGAGCGTGAACATCGCGCCGCCGATGGCCGAATACACAGCCGCCAGCACGAAAACGAACGTCTTGATGGCCGCCACGTCGTAGCCCGTGAAGAGCACGCGCTCTTCGCGGTCGCGCACGGCCAAGAGCAGGCGCCCCAGCTTGCTCCGGAGGATCGAGAACGACAGCGCCACCGCACCGAGAAGCAGGATCGCGTTGACGAAGTAGAGGATCATCTTGGCCGAGTCGCTGCGGATGTCCCACCCGAGCAGCGTCTTGAGGTCGGTGATGCCGTTGACGCCGCCCGTGTAGCCTTGCCGGCCGATGATGAGGATCGACAGGATCGACGCGACCGCCTGCGTGATGATGGCGAAGTAGACGCCGCCGACGCGTCGCCGGAACATGGCCGCGCCGAGCACCAGTGCGAGCAGGCCCGGCACGAGCGGGATCGCGAGCAGCGTGCAGGCGAAGCTCTTGAACGGGATCCAGATCGTAGGCAGCGACGTGATCTGGTTCCAGTCCATGAAGTCCGGGATGCCGGGCGTCGACTGGATCGACGTGCTCACCGGATCCGAGGCCTCGAGCTTCAAGAACATCGCCATGCAGTACCCGCCGAGGCCGAAGAAGACGCCCTGTCCCAGGCTCAAGATCCCGCCGTAGCCCCAGCAGAGGACGAGCCCCAGCGAGACGAAGGCGTACGTCAGGTACTTGCCGATCAGATTCAGGTGAAACGAGTCGAGCGCCAGGGGGAAGAGCCCCAGAAGCACGATGGCGAGGACCACGAAGAACAGGTTCTCGCGCCGCCGCTGGTCATCGAGGATCACCGTGGTGATGTGCCTCAACGAGGGACGTAGCGACGCTGGGCGGAGCGACTGCGAAACCCCGGACATGGGCCCGTTACCTCCTGACCTTGAGCGCGAAGAGGCCCTGAGGGCGGGCCATCAGGATGAGGATGACGAGCGACAGCGTGAGGACCTTGGCCATCGACCCGGTCATGAAGAACTCGGTCGTCGCCTGCGTCTGTGCGATGGTGAAGGCCGACGCGATGGTGCCGAAGAGGCTCTGCGCGCCGCCGAAAACGACGACGAGGAACGTGTCGACGATGTAGAGCGAACCGCTCGTCGGGCCCGTGGACCCGATGGTGGTGAACGCGGCCCCCGCGACCCCCGCCAGGCCGCAGCCGAGGCCGAAGGCCAGCCGGTCGATGCGGGCGGTGTTGATTCCGACGGCGCTCGCCATGGTGCGGTTCTGCATCGTGGCGCGAACGTCGATCCCGAACCGCGTGTAGAAGAGGGCGAAGAGCACCCCCGCGGTGAGCAGCGTCGTCAGCCCCATGACGACCAATCCGTTGATCGGGATATCGATCGCGGCCGTCGGCTTGAGGGACCCCATCAGCCAATCCGGCAGCTTGGCGCTGACCTCTCGCGCGCCGAACACCGACCGGAAGGCCTGCTGCATGATGAGGCTGAGGCCCCAGGTGGCGAGCAGGGTGTCGAGAGGTCTCCGGTACAGCTTGCGGATCATCAGGTGCTCGACGACGAGCCCCAGAGAGCCGGCGAGCACGAACGCGACGGCGATAGCGACGAAGAAGTACCAGTTGGCGAACGCCGGCAACCAGCGCTCACTCACCTCGGACAGCAGGTACGTGGTGTACGCGCCGATCGTCAGAAACTCGCCGTGCGCCATGTTGATGACGCCCATCTGCCCGAACACGATGGCGAGCCCCAGGGCCATCAGCAAAAGGACGCAGAAAGTGCTCAGGCCGTTGAAGGCCTGCATCGCCCAGATGGCCGCGGAGATGTTCATGCGTCATTTCCTCGCGGCTCACTGGTATCCCTTCGGGAAGGGATTTGGCTCGAGGAGCCCGGACTCGTAGACCACCTTGAACTGGCCGTCGGCCTGCGCGAGGCCGACGCGCAGCTTGCTCCAGAGGTGGTGGTTCGGGTGGATCTTCACGTACCCCTCGGGCGCCGTCGTGAGCTCGATGCCGGGCGAGGCCGCGACGACCTTGTCGACGTCGAAGCTCTGCGCCTTCTCGACGCCCAGCTTGTAGAGCCACGGGCCCAGGTACGCGGCCTGACTCACGTCGCCGATGACGGAGTTGGGACCGTACTTGGCCTTGAACGCGGCGACGAACTTCTTGTTGTTCTCGTTGTCGAGGCTCTGGAAGTACTTCATCGCCGCGTAGTAGCCGACCATGTTCTCGCCCCCGATCCCGAGCATCTCATCCTCGGTGACCGAGATGGTCAGCAGCGTCTGGTTCTCGGCGGTGACGCCGGCGGCCTTGAGCTGCTTGTAAAACGAGACGTTGCTGCCGCCGACGACGATCGCGTAGACGACGTCGGGCTTCTGCGCCTTGATCTTGTTGATGAGCGATCCGAACTGCGTGTACCCGAGCGGGTAGTACTCTTCGCCGACGACTGTGCCGTGCAGCACGTTCTCGATGTGCTTGCGGGCAATCTTGTTCGACGTGCGCGGCCAGATGTAGTCCGAGCCGATGAGGTAGAACGTCTTGGCGTTCTTCTCCTTCTGGATCCAGTCGAGACCGGCGAGGATCTGCTGCGTCGCCTCCTGGCCGGTGTAAAAGACGTTCTTCGACTGCTCGAGGCCCTCGTAAAACGTGGGGTAGTAGAGCAGGCCGTTGTCCTTCTCGAAGACCGGCAGAACGGCCTTGCGCGACGCCGACGTCCAGCACCCGAAGACGGAGGCCACGTGGTCGGCCTCGAGCAAGAGCTTGGCCTTCTCGGCGAACGTGGGCCAGTCGCTGGCGCCGTCTTCCTGGATGATGCGCATCTTCCGCCCCAGGATGCCGCCCATGTCGTTGATCTGCTCGATGGCCAGCCGTTCGGCCTCGATCGAACCGGTCTCGCTGATCGCCATCGTGCCGGTCGCGCTGTGCAGCTGGCCGACCACGACTTCTTTTTCCGTGACGGCCAAGCCCCCCGTACCCCCGCTGGTCGCGGCCGACGCCTGCGATTCGCCGACGCTCTTGGAACTGTCTTTGCACCCCGTCATGCCCAGCTGCAGGATCGACAGAAGGGCTGCCACACTGACGGTGGTGAGACGCTCTCTGTTCAGTGAACGGTGCATGAAGCCTCCGCGGAGAGCCCCGTCGCTCGGGGACCTTATCCGTAAATTTGAAGGTACTGGTCCCCGATGTCCTATTTGTGTCGTACCCATATCGTTCCCGATTTTATTTTTTAAATCATTCAATCGTTGCCATTTGGAAAGGCGACAATTGCATATCGAGAAACCGCGCGCTCGCGCCGAGGGCGACCCGCGCGATACGGCGAAGACCCTCGCGAGAAACGCGCGCCCGGCCGGCTCGACCGCAGCGGGGCGCTCCGCCCACGTGCATGAGCTCACTGGAGCGAGACCGCTCGCAACGCTGTCGGAGCTCGATTTACGCTACGTCCGCGATCGACACGCGAGCGGCGGGGGTGCCCACGCGACCGCGAGCTCGCGCGACGAGCCACCGCTTGAGGCTGTCACGAGACCGCGAACGGGGTTGCGGAGCGAGCCCGTTTCGACGTCCGCCAAGTTTCTATTGAATAAATAATCTCCGAGTCGGCGCGCGTCGAAACTGAAATAACTTGCGAATAGCAAGCAAGAAGCCAGAAGTTCCGGCGACAAGATGCTTGGCTCGATTGCGTAGAGCAAGTGCCGAATGCTAACCGGAAGATGATGCGCAAGGCCGCGGGCGAGCGAAGACGATCATGGTGCCCGATCAGCACGGCGCTCGAGATCCTCGGCGACCGTTGGTCGCTTCTCGTCGTGCGCGACCTCATGTACGCCGGCTTCCAGACGTACAAGGAGCTCCTGTCCTCGGACGAAGGCATCGCCACGAACGTCCTTGCCGACCGCCTCGCGCACCTCGCTGCGTCCGGCATCGTCACGAGCGAACGCGATCCGACCGACGGAAGGCGCGTCGTCTATCGCCTCACGGCCAAGGGCAGCGATCTCGCGCCGGTGCTCCTGGAGCTTGGCATCTGGGGGGTGAAGCACGAAGGCGGTGTGGGGCCGTTCACGCGCAGGGCGACGCCGAAGGGAACCCGGCTCGCGGCGAGTCGCGGGCGAGGATCGCGGGCACCGTCGACGTGAGCGGGTGCGGCGATGGCCCCGACCTCGACCTCGACTCGGCCCTCGACCGATCTACGGGAAGTGGCCGCTCGCGGCCAGCAAGTCGAGCCTCGCTTGCCTCGCGGCATCCTCGGCGATCGCCTGTTGCGTCTCGGCGTCGCGCGCCTGGCGCTCGGCGTCGATGACTTCCAGGTTCGTCGTCGCCCCCGCGCGGTAGGCGAGGTTCGCGAGGTCCAAAGCATGCTTGGCGAAGGCCGAAGACTGCGTGGCCTGGTCGAGGGCGACGTCGGCTTCGCGGATCTCTTCGAACGCGGTGCGCACGTCGCTCTTCGCCTGCCGTAGCGTGCCCTCGACGTTGACCTTGGCCTCGCTCGCGAGGGCCTCGCGCTCGTGCTCCTGCCCGTAGCGCATGCCGCCGTCGTAGAGCGGGAGCGTGAGGACGAGCGCCGCTTCCCAGCCCGTCTGCGGGTACGTCGTCAGGCTCGACGTCGGGTACTTGGAGTTGTCGGTGGACGGCACCTGGTAGAACGGCTGCGCCATCAGGTTGAGGTACGGCAGGTAATCGGCGTAGGCGTCGTGCACCGTGCGCGCCGTCGCCTCGGCGGCCCGGCGGCGCGCGAGCACGTCGGCCCGCACCTTCTCGGCCGCGTTCATCGCGTCGCCGTAGGTGGGCATCTCGGTGGGCGTCGATTCGTCGGCGTTGTCGACCGGGGCCTCGCTGGCCATCAGCACGCCCAGCGCCTCGCGCGCGCGCACCAGGGCGATCTTCTGGTTTTGCAGGTTCACCTCGTCGGTCGTGAGCTCCTGCGCGGCGCGTGTCTCGTCGAGCATGTTGCCGATGCCGCCCACGCGCTGCGCCCGCGTGAACTCGTAGTGGGCCTTGGCGTTGTCGCGCGCGATGCGGGCCGTCTCGACGAGGCGCTTCTGCGTGAGGATGGCCAGGTACCCACGCGCGGCGGCGACGGCGAGCGAGCGACGCACGTCGGCCTCGTTGGCGCGCGCCACGTCGACCTGGTCGTTCGCCTGCCCCCACTGCACCCAGCCGCGCGGGTAGATGAGCGGGGCCGAGAGCGAGACGCTGAGGTTTAGCAGCCCCACCGGGACCGCGACCTGACCGTCCTCGAGCCGGTTGCTGTCGAGCCGCGTGTACGCGCCCACGGCGTTGAGCACCGGCAGGGACGCCGAGCGGACCTCTTCCATCAGCGCGTGGTAACGCCGGATCTCTTCGGCGGCCTGCACGATGGTCGGGTTCTTGGCCAGCGTGCGCTGCACGGCTTGGTCGAACGTCACCCGTTCGAGGCGCGCCGCCTCGCTCACCTGGGGGTCGGGCGCCGGCAAGCGCGGCACGTCCACCGTCGCGGGCGGGGGTACCGTCGCGGGGGGGGCCGGCTGTCCCTGGGCCAAGGACGCGGAGGAAAAGCTCAGCAAGACAGCGGCGGCGAGCGACCGCGCGACGACGAGCGTGATTCTGGGCATGACGCTTTCTGGGGTTCTGGGGACGACCCTCTCTCCGATGCGCGCGGCATCGAAGCCGGTTCGCAGCGAAAGGGCAAGGCGGGCGACGATTGTCCTTGCGCCATAGTTAACCATAGTCAACAATTGAGCATGGCTTTGAAGGCCCCGCTGCCCGCGTTCCCCACCGTGGCCCAGGCCCACGAGGCGATCGCTTGCCTCGCGCGCCTCGTCGAGCTCACGCGCACCCGGCGCGAGCAGCTGGCCGCCAGCGTGGGCCTGACCGACCAGCAATGGGGCGTGCTCGAAGAGGTGGCCACCGAGCACTTCATGCCCAGCCTCTTCGCGCGCCGCCGCGAGAGCTCGGCCGCCGCCGTCTCCAAGATCCTGCGCCAGCTGGTCGACAAGGGCCTCGTCGTCGCCGCCATCGGCAAGGACGATGCGCGCCAGCGCCGCTACGCCCTCACCGCCAAGGGCAAACGCATCATGGACCGCCTGCGCGAGGGGCGCGAGGCGGCCGTCCAGCAGGTGTGGCTGTCGCTCGACCGCGAGCGCCTCGCCTCGTTCACCGACTTCAGCCGCACCCTCGCGGATCGCCTCGAGCAGTACGCCGCCAGCGCGGCGGCCACCAAGGAGTGAGTGTCATGGGCCAATCGCTCTATCAAAAGGTCTTCGATCGCCACGTCGTGACGCGGCTGCCCTCGGGGCAGTACCAGCTGCTCATCGGCCTGCACCTCATTCACGAGGTCACGTCGCCGCAGGCGTTCAGCATGCTCGAGGGGCGGGGCCTCGGCGTCTTGATGCCCGAGCGCACCTTCGCCACCGTCGACCACATCATCCCGACCAAGAGCCAGCTGCGGCCGTTCTCCGACTCGCTGGCCGAAGAGATGATGGTGGCCCTCGAGCGCAACGTGAAAAAGCACGGCATCCGCTTCCTCTCGACCGACAAGGGCGAGCAGGGGATCGTGCACGTCATCGGCCCGGAGCAGGGCCTCACGCAGCCGGGGATGACGATCGCGTGCGGCGATTCGCACACGTCGACGCACGGCGCCTTCGGAGCGATCGCGCTCGGCATCGGCACCTCGCAGGTGCGCGACGTGCTGGCCACCCAAACGCTCGCGATGGACAAGCTCAAGGTGCGCCGCATCGAGGTGACGGGCAAGCTGCGACCCGGCGTCTACGCCAAAGACGTCACGCTCACCATCATCCACAAGCTCGGCGTCAACGGCGGCGTGGGCTACGCGTACGAGTACGGCGGCGCCGTCATCGACCGCATGTCGATGGAAGAGCGGATGACCCTTTGCAACATGAGCATCGAGGGCGGCGCCCGCTGCGGCTACGTCAACCCGGACGAGACGACGTTGAAATACATCCAGGGCCGCGAGTACGCCCCCAAGGGCGACGCGTGGACCCGTGCCGCCCTCGACTGGACGAGCCTGCGCAGCGATGCCGACGCCCACTACGACGACGTCGTCACGATCCGGGGCGAGGAGATCGAGCCCGTCGTCACCTGGGGCATCACCCCCGGCCAATCCGTGGGCGTCACCGGCAGCATCCCGTCGTCCAAGGAGTTCCCCGAGAACGAGCGGGGGATCGTGGAAGAGGCCTACGAGTACATGTCGCTGCAGGCCGGCCAGAAGATCCGCGGCACCAAGGTCGACGTGGCCTTCATCGGCTCGTGCACCAACGGCCGCCTCAGCGACTTCGAAGAGGTCGTGCGCCTCATCCAGGGCAAGGGCTTCAAGGTCAAGCCGCACGTTCGCGCGCTGGTGGTCCCGGGCTCCCAGGCCGTGCGAAAGGCCATGATCGCCAAGGGCTACGACAAGGTCTTCACCGACGCCGGCTTCGAGTTCCGCGAAGCGGGTTGCTCGATGTGCCTCGCCATGAACCCCGACAAGCTGACGGGCCGCGAAGTCTGCGCCTCGTCATCGAACCGCAACTTCAAAGGGCGGCAAGGCTCGCCCACGGGCCGCACGCTCCTCATGAGCCCCGCCATGGTCGCCGCCGCCGCCATCGCCGGAGAAGTCACCGACGCGCGGGATCTCTTTCAGATCGCGTAGGCGTTGAACGAGAGAGAACCACAAGGACACCAGGGCCACCAAGAGAGGGGATCTTGGGATTGATCTGACCCTAGTGTCTTTGGTGTCCTGGTGGTCCAATTCTCTTCTTCAGGCTCAAATTCCCCTTTTTCCACAGCTCGCGAGGATCCGATGCAAGACGTGAAGCGAATCGTGATTCAGGCACGCGCGGTGCCCGTTCGGGGCAATGATATCGATACGGACCGCATCATCCCGGCGCGGTTTCTCAAGACCGTCGTGTTCGAGGGGCTCGGGGAGCACGCGTTCGAGGACGACCGGGCGCAGCTCAAGGCGGCCGGCAAGACGCACCCGTTCGATGACGCGCGCTTCACCGGCGCGCGCGTGCTCCTCGTGAACCGCAACTTCGGCTGCGGTTCGTCGCGCGAGCATGCTCCCCAGGCGCTCATCCGCTGGGGCCAGGGGCTGCAGGCGATCATCGGCGAGTCGTTCGCCGAGATCTTCTTCGGCAACTGCGTCGCCACCGGCGTCCCGTGCGCCGTCGTCGACGCGGCCACCGCCGAGGCGCTGCTCGCGGCCGTCGAGAAAGACTCATCGCTCGAGGTGAAGGTCGACCTCACGACGAAAACGATCACCGCGGGCTCCGCGACGTACGCATTCACGATGCCCGACGGCCCGCGCACGCAATTCATCGAGGGCCGCTGGGACTCGACCGCCGAGCTCCTCGCATCGAAAGACGCCATCAAGGCAACCGCCTCGAAGATCCCGTACTTCACCAACTACGGCTCGTAGCAGGGCTGAAAAAGAGAGATTTGACCACCAGGACACCAAGGACACGAGGGTAAGACGGGGCAATCCGCAGGCTTTCTCACTTTGTGGCCCTCGTGTCCTGGTGGTTTTCTTCTCAATCCAGCGGCGCGAGCGACCCGGCCATACGATCGACGATGGACGCGACGGCCGGGCGATAGCCGTACAAGGGGTCGTTGCCCGCCGCGTTGTCCACGACGTCGATCGGGCAGATCGACGACACGATGCCCTGAGTACCAAGCTGCTGGGCCAGCGTGAGCTCGCGGATCGTGGGATACGCCTTGGCGTAGTCCTGCTGCAGCGGGTTCTGCGCGTCGCAGAGGGGCGGCACGTGGTCGGCCGGGAGCGTCGGGGGCGTCCCGCCCGGTCCCGCCGTGGAGCAGTCGCACTGCGAGAGGTCCGCTTCCGAGTTGTTCTCGTTGTTCGGGTCGCAGTTGCGGGGCGCGGTCAGCGCGAAGACGCAGGCGTACTCGCGATCGACGGGCAGGTTGACGCGCTGGGGGAACGTGGCGCTCGCCTCGCCGTCCGTGTACCAGTCCGGCGCAAGGTCTCCCTGGATGGTGGCCCCGCTGCTGGTGATCGGCAGGCCGGTACGCGGCTGGTACGACTCGATCATGTGAGGGTCGACACCGGTGTAGTCGTACGCGAGCGGGTCCTGGCCGAGGATGCTCATCCAATCCGACGCGGTGAGCGTCTCCTTGGGCACGGGGTTGCCGCCGCTGTCGGTCGTGGTCAAAAGCTCGTTCGGGACGCCGCCGATGTGCGCGTAGTACACGAGGTTGCTCGCGGGCGTGCGCGTTCCGGTCGCGGTGTTCCGCGCGAGGTCGCAGATCGCGGGATCATCGGGGCCCGTCGCCGACGTCGGCAGGTCATGGGCGAAGAGCGGATTGACGCAGTTCAAGTCGATGGGGTCGGCGGCGAGGCCGCCCTGGTAGTACCCGCTGCCACCGGACGGATACTCGCCGCTGCGGTTGGGCACCTTTTGCGACGTGAGCCCGAGCACGTAACGGTCGATCGGGAACTGCAGGTCGATGCCGTACTTTTGCTTCATGTGCACGTGGCGCAAATTGTCGTTGAAGCCCCAGTTGGGCGCGGCCGTCGACGAGTACACGGGGGGGTTCATCATGCAGTTGGGATCGTCCGGCGCGGTGTCGAACGCGCACGATCTGCAAAGCGCGCTGGCCGGATCGGTGGCACAGACCGAGGTGGCGAGAGGGGGCTCGAAGTTGTTGTCGAGCCAGTTGACTCCGATGCCGCCGATCGTGCGAACGTCGATCTCGGAGTCGTTCTCGTCGCTGAGCACGACGACGAGCACCGCCGAATCGGGCCGCAAAAAGTCGGCCCGCTGCTGGAGGATCGTGGTGTCGACGCCGCTCCACGACCCGACGAGGAGGTTCTCGGCGTCCGACGTTTGTCCCACGATCGACTGGTACGGGTCGGGTTGGATCAGAAACCGGTACCAGCTCTCGAGCTGCGACTCGAGGCCGCAGCCGAAGGCGCCCGCGCCGATGACGACGCTCTGCAGGTCCGACGCGAGGCTCGCCGCCGTGGCTTCCACCACGGCGTCGGACGGCACGTCCGCGTCGGCGGCGGGGACCCACGCAAGGAAGTCGCCTGAGAGCTGGCCGGGGGTTGACCAGGGCATCGACGGCCGCGCCGTGCGGTTGATGAGATGCGCCTCGTCGTCGTTGAATTTCGGAATCGAGGGCTCTTCGTACCCGTCCTCTATGTAGGCCACTGGGGCATCGAGCGGACCCAGGTACACGAGATAGTCCGCCGGCACCGCCCCAGGCGTCGACATCGTCTGGCAGATCGACGTCGTGCCCCGCGGACCGAGCGACGACGTGACGACGCCGAGGTGCATGTCGCGCACCGGCGCGAACTGCGCCTTGCCGACGGCGCAGTGCCCTTGCGCGTCCGACACCACTTGCACGCCGTTGCTGAGGATGCCGTGGCCGGCGGAGTCGACGCAGTTGGGCGTGACGAGACGTGCGATGAGATCGGGGATCGCGGCCTGCAGGTATTGCTGCTTGTCGCCCATCGAGGACGAGTTGTCGACGTCGAACAGAATATCGATCTTCGTCGCCGTTGCGGCTTCGAGGAGGGTCACGGACGTGGGCGCCGCGTCCGGGCGGCTCGCTGGCACCGTTGCCTCCGACGCGCCGCAGCCCGCGCCGAGAGCGACGCAAAGCGCAAAGACCGCTCCCACCGCGACGCACGTTCGCAGGGGGAGCGGTCGCGGGCTCATTGGCTATTCACGCACTGCAGGCTCACCACCGCCCCCTGGGGCAAGCCCTGCGGCGAGAAGTCGATTTGCTGCGCGCACGGGCCCTGATCGGTCACGTAGCACCAGCCCTGAAGGTTGGGGATCGTGTTGGCCTTGCATGTCCCGCCCGCCGCAAAGTTCGGGGGCAGCACCTGCGCTATCCCGCACGTGGTGTAGCTCGACAGGTCGACACCGCCGCCCGACTGCTCGAAAGCCGCGTGCTGGTCGGCCTGGAAGGCGGCGAGCACGGTCGGCTCCACCGGCACGAGGCTCGGGTACATCGCGTTGTTGGTGCAGGTCGCCGTGTCTTGTCCCACGACCGACGGCAAGGTCGCGAGCACCAGGCACGGCTCGGCGCCGGCGTCGTTGGTGGGGGGGAGGCTCTCGGGCAGGCACGACGCGGTGAGCGATGCACGCAGCCGGTCGACGATGGCCGACACGGCAGGGCGATAGCCATAGAGAGGATCGTTGCCCGCCGCGTTGTCCGTCACGTGGATCGGACACATCGACGAGACGACGCCCTGGGTGCCCAGCTTCTGCGCCAGCAGGAGCTCGCGGACCGTGGGGTACGCCTTGGCGTAGTCCTGCTGCAGCGGGTTCTGCGCGTCGCAGACCGAGGGGACGTGGTCGGCGGGCAGCGTGGGCGCCATGCCGCCCGGGCCCGCCGTGGAGCACATGCACGACGCAATGTCCGCTTCCGAGTTGTTCGCGTCGTTCGGATCGCAGTTGCGCGGCGTGGCGAGAGGGAAGACGCACGCGTACTCCAGATCGACGGGCAGATTGACGCGCTGGGGGAACGTATTGCTCGGCGCCCCGTCCGTGTAGTAGTCCGGCGCCTCGTCGCCCTGGATCGTGGCGCCGGAGCCCGCGACCGGCAGGCCTGCGCGCGGCATGTACGACTCGATCATGTGCGGATCGATGCCCGAGAAGTCGTAGTTCTCGGGGTCGTTGCCCAGGATGGCCGTCCAGTCCGACGTGGCCAGTGTCTCCTTGACCTGCACCGCGCCGTTCACCGTCGTCGTCAGCAGCTCGTTCGGCACGCCGCCGATGTGCGCGTAGTACACGAGATTGCTCGCCGCCGTGCGAAACGTGTTCGGCGTCAGGGTGCAGATGTTCGGGTCCGTCGGGCCACTCGAGGTCGTCGGGAGATTCACGGAAAAGAGCGGGTTCGTGCAGTTGAGGTCCTGCGGATCGCTGTTCAACCCGCCCTGGTAGTACGAGGCGCCGCTCGGGTACTCGCCGCTGCGGTTGGGCACCTTTTGCGACGTGAGGCCCACCACGTAACGACTGATCGGGTACTGCAGATCCACGCCGAACTTTTCCTTCATGTGCACGTGGCGCAGGTTGTCGTTGGAGCCCCAGTTGGGCGCGGCCGACGACGACCAGACGGGGGGGGTCATCATGCAGTTGGGGTCGTTGGGCGCCGTGCTGAACGCGCACGAGGTGCACGACGAGCTGCCCGGATTCGTCGCGCAGGCCGTCGTGCCGAGCGGCGGCTGGAAGTTGTTGTCGAGGTAGTTGACGCCGACGCCGCCGATCGTACGCACGTCGATCTCCGAGTCGTTCTCGTCGCTGAGCACGAGGACGAGCACCGCCGAATCGGGCCGCAAAAAGTCGGCCCGTTGCTGCAGGATCGTGTTGTCGACGCCGCTCCACGACGCGTAGAGGAGGCCGTTCTGCGTCGTCGTCACGATCGACTGGTACGGGTCGGGCTGGATCAAGAACCGGTACCAGCTCTCGAGTTGCGACTCGATGCCGCAGCCGTAGCTGCCGGCGCCGATGACCATGTCCTGGAAATCGCCCACGAGCGAGGTCGAAACGGTCTCCGCGACGGCGTCGACGGGGACGGTGTCGCCGGCTCCCGGTGGGGCCCACGCGAGGAAGTCACCCGAGAGTACCGACGGGGTGCCGTTCGGATCCGACGGCGGATCCGTGCGGTTGACGAGGTGCGCCTGGTCGTCGTTGTTCTTGGAGATGCTCGTCAGCCCGGTGAACTGGCCGCTCGCCGAGCCCTGCAAGAATTGCTGGTAGCTGCCCGACGTGAACTCGAGATACTCGAACGGCGTCGCGCCCGGGGTGGTGCTCGTCTGGCAGATCGACGTCGTGCCACGGCCGCCGAGCGACGACGTGACGAGGCCCATGTGCATGTCGTGCACCGGCGCGAACTCGGCCGTGCCCATCGCGCAGACGCCGGTCGAGTCGGCGACGAGCTGGACGCCGTTGGCGGTGACGGGGTTCCCGCTGCTGTCGACGCAGTTGGGCGAGACGAGGCGGGTGATGAGGTCGGGGATCGCCGCCTGCAGGTATTGCTGCTTGTCGTCCATCGACGACGAGTTGTCGATGTCGAACAGGATGTCGACCTTGTTCACGGCAGCGAACGAGAGCCCGACCGATGCGCCGAGCGGCGAGCCGCCGCCGTGGACCGGCGAGCCGCCATTGACCGACGACGCGCCGTTTCCCGTCTGGCTGCTCTGCACGCACCCGCCGGCGAACACGAACACGGCCGAAATGGCCACACCGAGCGACAGGCGGAACAAGAACCTTTGCGACGACATGCGAACTTCCTCCCGAGACAGAGCTCCCCCCACGGCCACGTTGGCCGGTTCTGTCTCAGTGCATTGGTTCCCGGCAGCCCCTCGTACGATGGGTCGCTGCGCGCGACTTTTTGCCGTCAGGCGGCCCCGGGGTTTGCTGCCCCGGGGCGCGCCTCCCCCTACACGGACGCCTGCGTCACTCCTCCGCGGCTGCGTCGCTCGTGCCCGTGGCCGTCACGCCGCTCGACGAGCCCGACGCGGCTGCACCGCCCGAGGACGACGTCGACGCCGTGGACGAGGCGCCGCCGGTGCCGTTGCCGCTTGCGAAGGCCGACGAGTTCTCGAGGCACTGCAGGCTCACGACGCCGCCGTTCGGCAGGCCGTTGGTCGAGAACACCAACGACTGCGGGCACGTCGCGCCGCCGGTGATGTAGCACCAGCCTTGCGGGGCACCGTTCGAGTTGTTCTTGCAGGTTCCCCCGTTGAAGCCGGACGGCAAGACCTGATTGATCTGGCACGTGGTGTACTGCGACAGATCAGTCCCGCCCGACTGCGCGTAAGCGGCCGCCTGGTCGTTCTTGAACTCCATGAGGACGGTCGGGTCGACCACGGTCAAGCTCGGGTACGTCGCGTTGCTCGTGCAATACGAGTTTTGCTGACCCATCTCGTTCGTCATCGTCACGAGCACGAGGCACGGCACGGCGCCCGCCTCGGTCTCGGTCAGCGTCTCGGGCAAGCACGTCGTCGTCAGCGACGTCTTCAGGCGGTCGATGATGGACGCGACGGCCGGGCGATATCCGTAGAGCGGATCGTTGCCGGCCGAGTTGTCCGTCACGTGGATCGGGCAGAGCGAGGAGACGATGCCCTGCGTGCCGAGCTTCTCCGCGAGGAGCAGCTCGCGAATCGTGGGATACGCCTTGGCGTAGTCCTGCTGCAGCGGGTTCTGCGCGTTGCAGACCGACGGCACGTGGTCGGCGGGCAGCGTCGGCGCCATCCCTCCCGGCCCTGCCGTGGAGCAGTCGCACGACGAGATGTCCGCCTCCGAGTTGTTCGCGTTGTTCGGATCGCAGTTGCGCGGAGTCGCGAGCGGGAAGACGCACGCGTACTCGCGGTCGACGGGCAGGTTGACGCGCTGGGGGAACGTGGTGCTCGGCGCCCCGTCCGTGTACCAATCCGGCGCCTCGTCTCCCTGGACCGTGGCCCCGGAGCCCGCGACCGGCAGCCCGGTACGCGGCTGGTACGACTCGATCATGTGCGGGTCGATGCCCGAGTAGTTGTAGGTCTCCGGGTCCATGCCCAGGATCGACTGCCAGTCCGACGCGGCCAGTGTCTCCTTGGGCTGCAGGACGCCGTTCACCGTCTGCGTGAGCAGCTCGTTGGGCACGCCGCCGATGTGCGCGTAGTACACGAGGTTGGCCCCGGGCGTGCGCACCGTGTTTGGACTCAGGGTGCAGATGTTCGGGTCCGTGGGCCCCGTTCCCGACGTGGGCAGCTTGCTCGAGAAGAGCGGGTTATCGCAGTTGAGATCCTGCGGATCGTTGTTCAAGCCGCCCTGGTAGTACGAGGCGCCGTTGGGGTACTCGCCGCTGCGGTTGGGCACCTTGGGCTGGGTGAGGCCCACCACGTAACGGTTGATCGGGTACTGCAGATCCACGCCGTACTTTTCCTTCATGTGCACGTGGCGCAGGTTGTCGTTGAAGCCCCAGTTGGGCGCGGCCGACGACGTGTAAACGGCCGGGTTCATCATGCAGTTGGGGTCGTTATTCGCGGTGCCGAACGCGCACGAGGTGCACGCCGAGCTGCCCGGACTCTGCGCGCACGCCGTGGTGCCGAGCGGCGGCTGGAAGTTGTTGTCGAGGTAGTTGACGCCGACGCCGCCGATCGTACGCACGTCGATCTCGGAGTCGTCTTCGTCCGTCAGAACGACGATGAGGACGAGCGAATCGGGCCGCAGAAAGTCGGCGCGCTGCTGCAAGATCGTGCTGTCGAGGCCATCCCACGACGCGTAAAGGAGCTGGTTCTTCGTCGTCGTCGCGATCGACGCGTACGGGTCGGGCTGGATGAGGAAGCGGTACCAGGTCTCGAGCTGCGACTCGATGCCGCAGCCGTACGCCTGCGAACCGATGACCAGGCTCTGGAAGTCGCCCGTCAAGTTCGCCGCCACCGACTCCACGGTGCCGCTGCCGTTCGGGGGGGCGGTGTCCATCGACCCCGGGGGGACCCAGGCCAAGAAGTTGCCGCTGGGGAGCGGCGACGGGGTGCCGTTCGGAGCCGACGGGGGATCCGTGCGGTTGATGAGGTGCGCCTGGTCGTCGTTGTTCTTGCTGATCGAATTGAGGCCAGGAAACTGGTTGTTGGCGCTGTCCGACACGTACGTCAGGTAGCTGCCCGACGTGTACTCGTTGTAGTAGGACGGCGTCGCGCCCGGGGTGGTGCTCGTCTGGCAGATCGACGTGGTGCCGCGCGGGCCGAGCGACGACGTGACCACGCCAATGTGCATGTCGTGCACCGGCGGGAACTCGGCCGTGCCCATCGTGCAGGCGCCCGTCGAATCGGCGACCAGCTGGACGCCGTTGGCGGTGATGGGGTTCCCCATCGCGTCGACGCAGTTGGGCGAGACGAGGCGCGTGATGAGGTCGGGGACGGCCGCCTGCAGGTAGTTCTGCTTGTCACCCATCGACGAGGAGTTGTCGATGTCGAACAAGATGTCGATCTTGTCGATCGTGGTCGTGTTGTAGCCGACGGTGAAGTTCGTCTTGGTGACGGGGTTGCCCGGGGCGACGGGCCGCGTGAGGCAGCCGGCACCGAGGGTGAACAGCGACGAGACGATGACGCCAAGGGTGACGCCAGACACGAGCCTACGGGACGACATGCCATCCTCCTGATGCGGAGCTACGGAGCCAGGGAAGCTACAGAGAAATCGCGGGGCGAAGCATGCGGGCAGGGCCGCATTCGACGCAAGAGACTTGGGTAACGGGGCGCCCTATGGGACGCGAGAGGGACTCGGCCCCTATTGTAGCAGGGACCTAGCATCGACTTAGCAACGACCGTGCCCTCCGAACAAGGGCGTCTTGGGAGGCTAAATCCCGAGAATCTCGTGAGGCGGGGCCTTCGCGATGCCAACGTCGTTGGCGCAGGGGCAACCGGCGTAGGCCGCGTCGGGTCTCGAAGTCGGCCTTGAAGAGCGCCTCGACGCGCCTCGACCTGCGCCTCGAAGAAGGGCTTCGCTTCGGCCCCGCGGGCAGACTACACCGTCCCTACTTTTGACCATGCGCTCTCGCTACCGGCGCTTTCTCGAGTGCGCGGCCGTCGTGGCGGCCTGCGTCGCTAGCGGCACGCTGGAATGCGGGGGGGTGCAGCTGACCGAGCCCGAGCGCAGGGGCGCGCAGAGCTATGAGCGCATGTGCGCCGTGTGCCACGGCGCCAACGGCGAGGGCTATGCGGCGGACCAGGCCCCGATGCTCGCGAACCAGCGCTTTCTCGCGTCGGCGACGGACGACTTTCTTCGGAGCGCGATCGAAGGTGGGCGCGGAGGAACGACGATGTCGGCGTGGGGGCGCCTGCGCGGTGGACCCCTCGTCCGGGGGGACGCGGCCTCGGTCGTCGCCTACCTGCGGGCCTGGCAGGACGGCCCGCGCGCCAGCCTCGACGAACGGCCTCTCGGGGGCGACGCCAAGCGCGGCGCCGACGTGTTCGCGCGCGAGTGCGCGGCTTGCCACGGCGCGAGCGGCACCGGCGGCCCCAACGTGGGCATCGGCGGCCGCGAGCTCCTGAGCAGCGCGAGCAACGGCTTCCTTCGCTACGCCATCCGCGGCGGCCGACCCGGCACCCTGATGCCCGCGTTCGAGAAGAAGCTCGGCGACGCGGGGATCGAGGACGTCGTCGCCCTCTTGAGGAGCTGGCAGGCGCAATCCGTGGGCAAGGCGGCGATGCCGCCCCCCAAGCCGCCGCCCATCCCCCTCGGGCCCGTGCCGCTCAACCCGCTCGGGCCCGAGCCCATCGGCTTCAACGCGGCGCCCGGCACGACCAAGATCGAGGTCGTCAAAGGCCAGCTCGATCGCGGCGCGCGCATGGCGATCCTCGATGCGCGCGCGTCGTCGGACTACCTGAACGAGCACATCGCGGGCGCCGTGAGCGTCCCCTTTTACGACCCCGAGCCGTACGTCGCGCAGCTGCCCAAGCAGTCGTGGCTCGTCTGCTACTGCGCGTGCCCGCACGCCGAGTCGGGCCAGCTGGCGCAGAAGCTGATGGCCAAGGGCTTCTCCAAGGTCACGATCCTCGACGAGGGCCTCGGCGTGTGGAAGGCGCGCAAGCACGGGACGCACGCGGGGGTCGACCCCTGAGCCAGCCCCCCGCCCTTGCCCTGCTGGTACCTTGACGCAGAGGATTGGAAGGTTTGGGTGGGCTTGGCAAGGCAGCGGCGAGGGCGGCTCGTTGCACCCGTGGGGGGGAGAGGGACCACGAGGACACCAAGGACACGAGGGTCAGAGAGGTGGGGGGCCGAGAACGACTCGACGCACGCCGCGAAGAAGAACTGGAACGTTGAAGTTGATGACGAGGGCGAGCCAAAGCTGGGTCGCCTTCAGGTAGGACAGCGCTTGGGCGAGGTGGATCGGCGCAAGCTCGTCGACCGTCTTGAGCTCGACGATCACGCGCTGGGCGACCAGAAAGTCGGGCCGCATTTCGCCCACGATCCGGTCCTTGTACGCGACCGTGACGGCCGGTTGACGAACGAACGGTACGCCGCGCAGCGTGAGCTCGAGGTCGAGGGCCTGCTCGTAGGTGCTCTCGAAGAACCCGGCCCCCAAAACGCGATGCACCTCTACCGAAGCTTGCAGAACCATCGACGCTACCGCCTCGATGTCCCCCCCAACCCCCTCCAATCCTCCCGTGTCCCTAGTGTCCTCGTGGTCCATTCCCCCCCATCGTCCGCTGCAACAAGAACGTTGCGCCCGACGGCCGCTTCCCCCCCGAAAAGCAACCGCTCAAATCCTCCGCGGCGAGCTACTAGCCGGGGCGAGCCCTCGTGATAGAGAGACGGCCTCGTGCGCTTCCTTCGTAGGTTCCCCCGCGGCGTAGGGCTGCTGGCGGCCGTCGCGGCCTGCTCGTCGCAAGACAGTGCCACCGTCGAGATCACGCCGGGCGGCGAGACGACGACGTTCACGCAGACGCCGGCCGTGACGCGGATCGTGATCCAGTCGGTCGACACCAGCGGCAACGTGACGACGCTCGGCTCGGCCCCCGTGTCGGCGACGACCATCCCGCTCACGTCGCAGAGCGAGAGCGCCACGGTGACGCTCGAGGCCTGGGGCTACGACGCCGAGGACGCGGGCGTGGTCTTCGGCGCCACGCTTCCGCTCCTCTTCGGCGACGTCGTGGGCGACAACGTGCCGATCTTCGTGGGCCGGATCGGCCAGTTCGCGCGCGCACCCGGCCCACCGGCCGACTCGCGTCAGGCGCCGCTGCTTTCGTTCGTGCAGGGGCAGTACCTCTTCGTCGCGGGGGGCACGGCCGAGGATGGCGGCACGGTGTCCGAGAGCGACGCGGGCCCTGCATTCACGCCGACCTCCACGACGGAGATCTACGACTTTGGCCAGTTCCAGACGCTGGGATCGCCGCCGACGCTGCCGAGCCTCGACGGCGGGGCGCCCTTCGCGCCGCAGTCGGTCGCGGTGACGGGGACCGTCGCGTGGCTCGTCAGCCCGCAGGGCGGGCTCTATTTCGACCTCAGCTCCAACGCGCCCGCGCAGATCACGCAGCCGACCCTCGGGGGCTCCTTCACGTTCGCGAACGTCGCCGGCGGCGTCACGTTGAGCGACGCGCAGGGCACGCAGTACATCGTCGGCGCGACGCGCACGACGGGCGCCCCCACGGCCGCCCTGCTCGAGATCAACCCGAACGACGTGACCAACTCGACCTACCCCGACGGCAATGCGGCGTGGCTCACGCTGTCCGAGCCGCGCCTCGGCGCGGCGGCCACGTGGCTCGACAGCGGGAACGGACTGATCGTCGTCACGGGCGGCAGCGCGTCCGGCAGCGGGGTCGAGGTCATCGCTCCGGTCGCCGGCACGACGACCGGGACGGCGATGGGGACGCCGCTCGGATACCCGGCCGACCCGTCGTCCGGCTCGGGCGCGGCGGCCATGCCGGACGGTGTGCACGTGCTCTTGGCCGGCGGCCTTCTGCCGAACGGCCAGGACGCGGGGGTTCGTGTCATCGATGCGATGTGCGCGACGGCGTGCACCCCGACGTGGTGGACGTCGCTGCCCGTCCCGCTCGCGACGGCGCAGGTGTTCGCGCTCTCGCAGACGAGCGCACTGGTGATCGGCAACGAGCCCGGCACCGGGCTGACCCACGCCTTCCTCGTCACCGGCCCCGCGAGCACCGCGTCCACGAGTGACGTGGCCGTGAGCGAGACGACGGCGGTAAGCGACGCGATGGCCGTGAGCGATGCGATCGCCACGAGTGACGCGATGACGGCCAGTGATGTGGCTGCGGCCACGACCGACGCGATGACGGCGAGCGACGCGCTGGCCGCGACGGATGGAGTGGCCACGAGCAACGCCCCGGCCGATGACGCCGCTCTCGACGACGACGCGACAGCGGGACCTGGGAGCGTCGTCGAGCTGTTGCTGCCGACCAACCAGGACACCGACGCGGCTGCCGGATCCCTGCACTACGCACGCGCCATCCAATCTCCGGTCGGGACGATTGTGGTGTTCGGCGGGTATCCGGTGCTGGATTCGTTTCAGCCGTATCCGTAGCGGGTCGGGTCGAGGTCGGGGTCGGGGTCGAGGGCGGGGTCGAGGGCGGGGTCGGGGTCGAGGTCGGGGTCGAGGTCGGGGTCGGGGTCGAGGGCGGCGTCGGCGTGGCTTCGGGAGAGGTCGGGGCGTGCGGTGCAACCTCGTGCCGCCGCAGGAGCGGCGTCACTCTGGTTGCAACTGCGGGGCGCTCGCTCGTTACCTTGGACTTCGAGGGGGTGGCGTCATGGGTGATGTTCCTTTCCCGGGGTGAAAGGAACATCACCCATGCTGGAACGTCAGGTTGAACGAAGGTTGCCGCATCACAAGCTGCTGGCTTACGGGGTTGCGATTCAGTTGCTCGAGGCGGTGCGGGGGGCGCGGATACGGGATGCGCATCTTCGGGATCAG
>Ga0302326_10003512_pt1 | contig 36873 bp, 34 predicted proteins | sample Palsa_T0_3_FD_202264 | JGI IMG/M metagenome (GOLD analysis project Ga0302326, IMG submission 202264) | Peat permafrost microbial communities from Stordalen Mire near Abisko, Sweden - Palsa_T0_3 | ecosystem: Environmental > Terrestrial > Soil > Palsa > Peat permafrost | place: Sweden: Abisko... | reverse complement strand
ATAGGCCGCCTTGAGCGCGTCTTCGACGGTGGGCGGATTGATATCGGAGTAAGGAAGTTGGTCGACGATATCAAACTCTTGCCCAAGAGGCAGTCCGATGGCGCGGGCGAGGGTGAGTTTTGCGATCGCGAAGTTGTTGCGCGCGACGCTTAGGTTGTACTCCTCGGTAACGAGTTGAACCTCGGTGCGAGTCGCGTCGATTCGCGAATTGGTGCCCGCCTGGTACTCTTCATTTGCTTGATCATGTAGGGCCTGCGCATTGCGCACCTGAGCTTGTTGCGCCTCGATACGGGAACTAGTTTCGATCACCTGCAGATAGGCATTGCCCACAGTCAGGGTGACCACGTCGAGCGCATCTTTGTAGCTGAGTTGTGCAGCTTGCTCGGTAGTCCGCGCCGCGCGAAAGTTCTGGATTGATTCGAAGTTGAATAATGTTTGGCTGAGGCTCGCGTCCACCGTACTGTAGCTGTACGGTCCGAGAACACTCGGGATGCCAGGGAGGTTTTTGATCCCGAGAGTTGCGAGGCTTGTTTGGGCGACGTTCTCGGACGCGCCTGCGCTCACCTGAGGTAACAGATTGCTTAGCGCTATCAAGCGTTGACCACGTGCGAATTGGGCATTCTCTCCACGCTCGATGGCTCCCAAGTTGTATCGCAGGGCCATGTTGATGGCGTCCTGCAGAGTCAGGCGAAGAACGTCATCGCTGGCCGGCCCGCTCGGGACACTGCCGATAACGCCGGTGTTTTGAGCCGAAGCGGAGGCTACGATGCAGCAGACGGCGAGCAGCACCAAACTGATGACCCGCCCGCTGGGAGAGAAGCCTCCATTCTTCTTTGCTCTCACCCTCGAGGTTGGCGAGAAATAGCGCTTAAGTGCTTCGCGCAACCTCCTTCGCCCCAGGTGCACTCGTGACTTCGTAGCTTCAATAGACACTCCCATGATTTGAGCGCTCTCTTTGAGTGATAGCTCGTCAAGCTTGCAGAGCTGGATTGCTGCCCGTATTCCTGGCGTTAGTTGATTCATGGCAAACGAAAGAATCCGCTCTCGTTCTTGTTGTGAATAACTACGTTCTGGACTCGGACCTAAATCGGGGACCTGGCGCGCAAGTACGGCTCCTCCACGTGGGGTCACCTCGTCGATCGATACCGTGCTCGCCCAACGTTTTCTACGCAATCCCATGAGCGCTTCGTTGATCGCGATGCGCGTCAACCAGGTGGAAAACGACGACTTGCCTTCGAACGTCTGCAAATGGACAAATGCTTTCTGAAAGGTTTGCTGGGCGATATCTTCAGCGTCTTCGCGGTTACCGGTCACACGCTGCGCAACGCGTAGAATCCTCCGCGCGTGACGCTCGACAAGGACTTCGAAAGCGTGGCTGCTTCCGGTCTTGGCGTCGGCGACAAGCGCTATGTCGTCTGTGTCGACCAGACAGCCAACAGTGGCAAATGCCGCTTCGTGGTTATCGATGCTATCGACGAGGTCAGCTGGCATAGTCTTGATCGTCTTTCCTCTTGAACAGCGGAGTTGATGAGTTGGGCGGGTGTGCCTCGGTGCTTAGGTTCACCCGTGTCCAGGCGTCATCTGTCGCGTTCATCTTTCCGAATTCGGATCTCAATCGCGTTGAGATATCGGAAACAGTAGCGATGCGCCGGAGCGGCGAAAAAAAAGAGGCGATCATTCCGAAGAGCCCGTGCTTGCCGCTGATTTTCAGCCCCTGAAGCAGGCGCGTACTGTAAGGTCTGTTGGCCGTGAATTGCGCACCCTCTCTTGCCATCGAGCGAAACAGCTTCGCCGCGCCTTTGTCGATGAACGTGACGTCATTGAGGTCCACAATGCACGTACGTCCCTGACGGGTTCGGGAGGCGGTCCTCCAATTTGCTCTTAGTTGGTTAACCCAAGGTCCAAACAGACGGCCTTGCAGAACCCATCGCATTTCGATTGGAGTTTCGGTGATGGTGATCTTCGGCATGTTTTCCTCTCCTTCCACATCGGCGAATAGTGCACTGCGCTTGCCAAAGACGCGTTCCAACCCGCAACCTCGGCAAGTGATTGAAGACAGAAGCGGTTTGGTTCGTCAGGCTGCGATCGCTTTAAAAAGTGTCGGGGCGTTCGACACCTCTCTCGACAAGTGTCGAGGGTGTACGACACTTGAATCGAGTCACCATTTGTCTTCCGTCTCTGCTTTTGTCTGAGACCGCTCGTTGATTCAGTCACTTAGAGATTCATCGCGTTTTGGCGCAAATGAAGTCTCGTGGCCATTCATTTGCAGTGTCCAAGGACGGGAGAGACGGAAGTGTTGAAAATTACGATCACCAACACGGTGAAGGAAGAGCGATGGACTCTGCAAGGTCGTGTCGCCTCGCCGTGGGTGGGTGAACTGAAGGCGAGCTGGAAGGCGGCACACGGCACAGCTCCGGCGCGAAGGTGCATCGTGAATCTCGATGACGTCACGTTCATCGACAAGGCCGGGGAACGAATGTTGCGGTCTATGTCAAAACAAGGCGCGCGGTTTGTCGCCGGCGATGTGTATGTTCAGCACGTGCTTGATCGCGTCTGCGGGAAGTCGTCTTAGAGGGCAATTACACGTATTTGGGATCAGTGTCCACTCGAACTCGTCGAAGTCCGCTGAAGAAACAGGAATTGCCGCCGGCCGAATCTCGGGTTGAACTCGCAGGATTAGTCTAATCGCGACGCTGAGTAAGCCACGGCGGGTGTGGTCGTCATACGGGCGTCTGAGGCAGAATGGGTGACGCGCTTCACCGCACTGTGGAAACATGCGGCGTAGCCCGCAACAAAGAGCATTTCCAGATTCGGATTGCCGCCCCGGCCACCCGTCTCTTTCGGGAGAGTCACTTGCAGATCGATGAGGCCGTCTGCGCTGCGAACAATGCCATCAAGGCCACCGATGGAAGTGACTGTTTGGGGACGATAGTTAATCGATGTCATCGCTGCCATTGTCAAAGCCTCGCGTCCCAACTTATTTTTCTGCGATCTTCAGAGATGTCAGCTCCTCCAACATTACAGAACAGCGTACGGCGCCTGCCAAAAAACGCGTTTTTCCCGAGAGCCGCGGCAACTTATTAAAGACAGAAGCCTTTTGCTTTGTGAGACTGGGATCCCTCGAGAGAATGGCGGGGCCCTCGACACTTCCCCCGACAAGTGTCGAGCGTCCACGACACTTGAATCTAATCGATTGAAGACGCATCACCAGCGTGTCGACTTGAGTATGAGATGCTCGCAGTGAAGCGTGTACAGAACTTCGTTCGCGAGAGGGCACTTCCGCTTACGAGATTTTTCGTGGATCGATACCCATCTTTTTCATCCGCGTGAGCAAGGTAGTGCGTTTAAGACCTAAGCGGGCCGCGGCGCCGCTGGGACCGCCGACGCGTCCTTTGGTCTCTTTTAGAACCCGCACAATCCGATCTTGTTCGTCGGAGTTGCTAGCTCTTGCGGGAGCCAAGTTCGCGCCACGGTTTGCCAACTCGGGTACCGAGATCGCTAACGTGCTGCTGCGCGTGAGAATCACTGCGCGCTCTACTAAATTCTGAAGCTCACGAACGTTTCCAGGCCAATGCCAGCGCGTCAGCTTCCGCATGGCTGCTACAGGAATACTTTCGATTCGCTTTTGCATACGGCGCGCGTATATCTGGCTGAAGTATCGCACCAGCAAGGGAATGTCTTCCGGTCGCTCGCGCAATGATGGAAGGTTGATGGGAAAGACATTCAACCGGTAGTAGAGGTCGCTTCGGAATTGCCTTTCTTCGATCATCCGTTGCAGATCACGATTGGTCGCAGCTACCATCCGGATGTCTACCTTCTTGGTCCGTGTGCTTCCCAGGCGTTCGAATTCTCCGTCCTGCAAAACGCGCAGGAGCTTTGGTTGAAGTTCCAGAGGGATATCACCGACTTCGTCCAGAAACAACGTGCCTTGGTCGGCCAGTTCTAGCCGGCCGATCTTCTGCGTGATCGCGCCAGTGAAGGCACCGCGTTCGTGGCCAAAGAGTTCACTTTCCAGCAGACCACTGGGAATCGCAGCACAGTTCAGCTTGACGAGGGTTCGATCTTTGCGACGGCTGCGATCATGAATGGCCCGTGCGACAAGTTCCTTGCCCGTGCCGGTCTCTCCCAGCAGGAGAACGGTCGAATCACTGGCGGCCACCGTTTCGACCAGTTGCAATACCTGCCGGAGCGCCGAACTCTGACCCACGATTCCTTCAAAGTCCGCCGCGGTGCGAATCTCGCCTTCCAGATAGAGCTTTTCCTGCTCGAGCTTGTCCTTTAATTCGGTGATCTCGCGATAGGCCAACGCATTCTCGATGGCGATCGCTACTTGCCCCGCAGCTTGCAACAGGAAATCAACGTCTTCCGGGCTGAATGAGTTTTCCCTCCGACTGGCGAGGGTCAGAACGCCGAGCGTCCGATTCCGGCTGATCAGGGGTAGAGCGCAGCCAGACTCGATGGCTTCTGGCCGGGCCACAGCAGCTAACCGCTCGCTCATGAGATCGACCTTTGTTTCTATCACAGGCTTGCCGGTCTTGAATGCCTTACCTATGTCGGACCCCTCGACAGGGCGCAGCACATCCTCCCTCAAAAATCCCTTACTGTCCGGGAAGTCCATTGCGAGCTGGCGCAGTTGGCGCTGTTCCGGATCCGGCAACCACACCCCGACAACGTCGCAGTGCATAACCTGGCGAATGCTGGCCGAGACCGCGCGAAGGAGATCGCGAAGTTCCAAATTCGAGACCAGGGTGTTGGTCATGTCCAGGAGCAACTTCAGCCTGTCGCTTTCGCGGTGCAGTTCCGGTGTTGTGCTGCGCGACTCCTGGTGGTTGAATGAATGGTCCGGGGTCCGCGAAGAGCTCATCCTTTGACCTCCCGAATGGGTCAGTGTCGCATATTTCCCGGTAGGGTGTCGGAGTTCGTGCCCCAGCCCCCGACACTGGCGGCGGGGATATCTGCAAGGTGGAATGGAAGCGATACTCCCGGTCAGCGGATGCCCGCGAAGCGCATGAGGAATAACCGTGCCCAACGGAACTCTGAAGCGAGAGCCCAGGCAACTCTAGCCTTCGGAATCGGCGGTTTGACCGGCGTCGCGCAACCTAAACAGCCGGCCATTTCTTCGAGCGCGTTGGCAAACTCCGGCGGTCGAAGAGCTGGCAACCCCAAGCATTCTTTTCCAGCATCGATGGCGGGTAGCCAAAAACAGCTATTTTCGACTGGCAAGCAAAGGAACGCGGTGACCGGAAGGCCAGCCAAGGCGCCCAACAGGCCGAAGCCAGTGCCATCGGATAGATGAGTATTGCTAAGCACCACATCGATCCGCACGGACCTCAACAACTGGCGCGCCGTCCGCATACTGCTGGCAAAGTGGCATCGAAATCCCCATTGGTGCAGTCGAATCGTTCAAGGCTTGGGCCGCTTGAAAACTCTGTCCCACTTAAAGCACTTCCCTCCCGCAGAGTGTCATTTGCGTCGGCTCCCAGATACTGACGCTTCATTCGTGATTGCTCGGATGCAAGCAACAGCGATGGATAAACCGAGCTGTTACCGTCATGCCGTGTGTTCTATCAAAACGGTGGAACTGAAAGACGATACCCGCGGAGGGCTGCGTGGCGTGCGTTAGTTGAACCCGAGTGCACCGCGTCCAGTCCAAAGACTGGCCGGTCGATGCCGTCAGCGTGCGTGATGCTTCTCCATCAGGTCTTGCTCCGCCTGGAGCCAATCGTCCTGATCCCATCCGTGCAGCCGACCGCGTTCGAGGTGTAGTTCATACGCCCGCAGTTGAATTTCCTCCGGGCTCGGCGCGCTTGCAAGCTGCGGCTGCGTTTGCTTAGATTCAACCGCCTCTTGCTCCCCGCCTTCCAAAGGTCCCCTCACAGTTTGAGACTTCATGTCTCTTCATCTCCTTTTGAACTTAAGCTGCAAGACACCTTTCTAGTTTCCCGCACACCTCATTACGTGCGGAACACTTTGGTCTATTGCACGGCGCTTGCCAAAACCAGTTCTAACCGGGACCGCGGCAACTGATTGAAGACATAAGAGCTTTTGTTTTGTGAGAAGGCGATCCCTGGAGAAAGTGTCGCGCCTTTCGACACTTCTCTCGACAAGTGTCGAGTACCTTCGACACTTGGATCCAGCCGCCGTTGGTTTTCAGTCCTCACTCCTTCCCTCTTAAATTTCGGATTCTCTTGCTCCTAAGCTGTTCCCATCACGAGCAAGCGATTCAGCGGGTTTGGCAGTCGTTTTGCACTTTCCAGTTTGTGCACTGGCGACACCGAGGCTTTTCGTGACGACACAACCGGGAGAAACAGCAATGAAGTCGAAAAGCGTAAGGATCATTTCCCGGCCCCTCCTCTGCGGTTTCGGTCCCGTGCGCGTGGGCCTCTACTTCTCGTGGATTGAGGCCGGCACATGACTCCCGTCGAAATGGTTCCGATCAAACACCTGCTGCGCATCGCGACCGTCGAGTTACTCCTCTGGCTCTGGATACTTGGATTCTTTCGATGACAATCATACCCACGTCGATCGCTACATCTTCGACACACGGATCTGCATGCCAGTGCCACGCGGGGCGGTTCTGGCGAGAAAGCCTGGCTCTTCAACGCCAATCGCGGAACCACCCGCGGCCGCGAAACGCTGGAGGCTTCGCCGCGAAACTATGGTGCTGGGCGACGCCTGCTCGTTGATCGCGAGGGGCGCGGAGCGCACGCGAGTACAACACCCTTTTTATGGCCCGGTGCCACCGTGCCGCCTTCTTCGTGGGGGTCAGGAAGGCAGCGAGCTTTTTTCGACGGGTAGCCTTATGTGGTGCTGCTGTTTTCGTTAGCGGTCGAGTGCGTTGCGGCCCATTCGGCGATTCCTTCTTCTGCGGCTGCTTCGTTGTTTTCAAGCCCAAGCCGCATTTCCTTTTCGATCTCGGCGTCGAGCTCGGGCAAGAGTTCCATCACTCTACTGAGCCGGAAGCTCGTATAGTTTTGCCTATCTATCCAGCTAAGACTCACATTCAGCCTCAGACGAAAATCGAAATCAAGATATTCGTCAACGAGTTTGTGAGCGAGGGATATCAGGTCGGACTTTGTCGGGACGAAGCACGTCGAGATGTCGCCATTCTCTTTGATAATTTCGCTGCTTCTTGCATCTGTCATCTTTTCACCAAATCCGTCTTCCATATTTCCTCCTGGGCCGATTCCACGCTCGGCTCCTTGGCTACCTTTTCAAAACCTCCTGCGACGCGACAGTTCATTGTGCTGCTTTGAATCCGGCCCTTGACCTGCCACAACGGGATTGCGTCGACCCCCCACCATCAAGCTACGTAGAGCGCGAGAGTCAGGGCCCTTTACTGCCCCACCCTGCCCAGACCCGGGGTTCCATTGGTCGTGCGAGGGTGGAGGTATCTGGTACTCGACGAGGCAAACCTGCACACACCCAAAAAACGTGCGATCCGAGTGACCCACGCAGGTTCTCGGCAGGCCGGACGCGGAGTGCGGTGAGAGTTTTCACTGGAGTTCTCCTCCAATCGTTCCAGTGGGTGTTGCTCCGGCGCTGTGGCGTGAATCGAGCAGGTGGGTAAGCTGTTGGATGCCTAAGAGGAGCTCTTTCGCTTCTGGTCCTGGGGCAAGACAGAAAGTTCGATACGTGTCAACGAAGGGTAGCCAACCTCTGTAGCTTCAGTTATTTGCGAACACCCTCGCCTGGCTTTGCCTGGAAAGTAGTAGGCCGCCGCAAGACCGCTGACCCCGCCGCCCACCACCACCAGATCGTAGCGCTCCCCTGTATTTATCTCCGTACCTGGAAAGGTTTTTCCGTCGCGACGCCCATGAGCCTCTTCGAACGAGCCCGGGTGGCTCCCCGCATTCCCGTCAGACCTGGTGGGTAATAGCGGGATCATCTTGGGTGATGCCCTTCCCCAAGAACGGTTCTTCACTCCAACTGGTAGACGCATCCTGCCCAAATAGGAACATCGCCGGAATTAGGCTCGCGCCAATTGTGAGTGCGGCGCCATTCAAGAAATCCCTTCGCGTTATGCAACGGCCCATCCCCAAATCTTTCGCGCTCGAATCGCCCATTCTCAACCACCGGTGTGAGTGGATTCTGTGAAAGGTACTGCTCTTCTTGGACGCAGAACACGTGGGCCCCCGGCCCCGCATCCTTGGTCCGCGTTTTAGTGAGTCATCGTGACTCTGAACCCTTTGCACCGAATCGAGTGTGACCGGCAGTACCGAAGTAAATGCCTATCCATTGCCGTGGAACCTTACTGCAAGCGCGTAAGGATATATAGTTGGCAGGACCTGATGTCAATAGGCAAAGTGAAATTCACGACTGGAGACCGCTCCAAAATCCAGTCCGCCGGGGACACACTTGACAACTCTGCCTACAGGTCTGTAACTTTACTCAGCTGAAGTAAAGTGTGGTCGAAGCGTAAGGTTCGCCTCGCTGGCGGGACTTCACCTACCTCGTCAATCCCTACCGGGAGGGTGCATTTTGCCGAATCTCAAAGCTCACGCGGCCGATCATGGCCGGGTCGCCCTGCAAGACCCCAAGCTGTTTCGCACCGCTTGCCACATTGACGGCGAATGGATCGAAGACTCCGCCACAGGGACGATTCAGGTCGATAATCCTGCAACTGGTGAAATTCTTGGCACCGTCCCTCGCATGGGTGCTCAAGAAACGAGGCGGGCCATCGACGCCGCCAGTCGCGCCTTTCCTGCTTGGCGCATAAAGACGGCGAAAGAACGCGCGCAAATACTCCGTCGATGGTTTGATTTGATGATCGCCAACCAGGACGATCTCGCCCGTCTCATGACCCTCGAACAAGGCAAGCCGCTTGCCGAATCGCGATCTGAGGTCGCTTACGCCGCCGCCTTCCTCGAGTGGTTTGGAGAAGAAGCGAAACGTGTCTACGGCGACGTAATCCCAGGTCACCAGAGCGACAAGCGCATCATTGTGCTGAAGGAACCGATCGGGGTAGTCGCTTGCATCACCCCATGGAACTTTCCTCTCGCGATGATCACCCGAAAAGCAGGCCCGGCCCTTGCCGCCGGCTGCACCGTCGTACTGAAACCTGCGTCACAGACTCCCTTTTCCGCGCTGGCACTGGCTGAGCTTGCCGATCGTGCTGGCGTTCCTAAAGGCGTCTTCAACGTAATCACCGGATCCGCCAAGGAAATTGGCGCCGAGTTGACCGCGAATCCAATCGTTAGGAAGTTGTCTTTCACAGGTTCCACCGAGATAGGCAAAGTATTGATGAAGCAGTGTGCGGACACCGTCAAGAAGCTTTCTCTTGAATTAGGCGGCAACGCTCCTTTCATCGTGTTGGATGATGCCGATCTCGATGCCGCTGTCGAAGGCGCAATCGTCTCGAAGTTCCGCAACACCGGGCAGACCTGCGTTTGTGCGAACCGAATCCTGGTCCAGGATGGTGTCTATGATGACTTCTCCAACAAACTCGCCATCGCTGTTCGCGCCCTGAACCCCGCGTCGGGACTCGAGCCGGGCGCCACGCAAGGTCCGCTGATTGATGACAGCGCCGTCGAAAAAGTCGAAGCTCACATTCGCGATGCTCAATCGAAGGGAGCATCCGTGCTTGTAGGGGGCCACCGGCATGCCCTCGGTGGACGTTACTTCGAACCTACCGTTCTCACCGGTGTGACTCCCGCCATGATGATCGCGCGAGAAGAAACGTTTGGGCCGGTCGCCCCATTATTCAGGTTTAAGACCGACCAGGAAGCCATCGCCATGGCCAATGACACCGAATTCGGGCTCGCCGCGTATTTCTACGGACGTGACTTTAATCGTATCTGGCGCCTTGCCGAAGCTTTGGAATATGGCATCGTGGGCATCAATACCGGCTTGATTTCCACCGAGGTAGCTCCGTTCGGTGGGGTGAAGGAGTCGGGATTGGGACGCGAAGGATCCAAGTACGGGATCGAAGAATATCTCGAGATCAAGTATCTGTGCGTAGGTAATATCAATCGTTAGGCGGCGCAGGTGCACTTTTTCAGCAATGAATTCCTGGCTGTCGGATACTAGGTTTAGAAAGTCGGCGGCGTATTGATCCACAATACCCAGGTTTCCGTGCGGCCAGGATTACTCCAGCGATGAGGTGTGGAGCTGTCAAAGTAAAAGCTATCCCCTGTGCGCAGACGATATTCCTCCGCATCGAGTAACATTCGCAATTCGCCCCGTAGCACAAAAAGAAATTCCTCTCCCTCGTGTTTATATGACTCGCCGCTGGTCGTTTTCGCAGTGATGCGAAAGAGGTGCGGCTCCATTACCGTGTTTCCCCAAGCCAGCAATTCCATTCGCACTCCCGGGCCGGCTTCTAACACCTTGCGCTTGTCCGGCCGCACCAGCGGCGTATTCGGCTCAGAGGGATCGAAGAAATCTAGAATGCTTGAACCGTAGTACTCCGTGAGTTTCCTCAGGCTTCCCACGGGGGCGGAGGTATGCGTGCGTTCAAGCGCGCTGAGGAACGTCGCCGTCACGCCAATCGCCTTGGCCACCGTCGAGAGCGTCAACCCCCTCTGCAGTCGCAATTGACGTAATCGAACTCCGATCGCGCGCGCAGCTCCATTGGGGGAATGTCGTACCACTCCCGTGCTTTTCAGCAACTGCCGGATCGCCGATGCGTTTAAACCTCGCACCTTGCGCATGAATTTTGCGCGCTTCAGTACCCGAACGTCTTCCTGCGTATATAATCGGTACTTGCTGGCAGTACGCCGAGGCCGCGTGAGTCCCACATTTTCCCAACTGCGGATCACTGAAGCGGAAACGCCCACAAGCTTGGCTACCTCACCAATTCTCAGGTACGAATCGTATTTTTGAGGTTCCAGGATGGATTGCCGGCGCATCGTTCCTCTTTGCGGCGAACTTATCGATGAATTCGCACAATCCTATCACTCGCTCGCAGATTTTGCCAAAGTCCCAACGAGTCATCTGGCTTGCTCGGTAGTTACCACACGACACGCAGCCTTTTCAAGACACCCTCGGCTTTTTCTTTGACACCCCTTCCCGCTTCTTTTAACGTTACGCGCTTGAAGTAGGGTTTGTTTATTCCTGTCGCTCAGCGGTCCCGTGACGCCGGGCTGGCCCGTTATTCAGGATTATCCTTGCATCGCTTCTTTCAGAAGAACCACGTCGCTCGTTGCAATCGAGTTGTTTCATCTGCAGTCGAGGAGGAATGACGGGTGAAGACATCGAATCAGTGCCCAAGATATCTTTCGCCATTGTGCTGGTCGCGTTAGGTCTGGTGGTGGGTGTATGCGTCCTCCAGGCGCCGCGTGCGCAAGCCTCTGCCCGCTCAACCGCCACGGCCGACGCGGGGAAAAGCACGTTTCTGGACAAATGTGCGATGTGCCACGGTAATGACGGGCCTGGCACCGCCACAGGCAAGAGTTTGGGAGCGCCAAACCTTGGATCGGCACAGGTTCAAAAACTAACCACCCAGGAGCTCATAAAGGTCGCCACGGACGGGATCAAAAGCACGCCCCCTTTTAAAAATACTCTCTCGGAGCAGCGCATTCGCGACGTGATCGCCTACGTCCGCACCTTCGACAAGAAGAAACCAGCGGGCACGAAGTCCAACGATTTGAGAATAATTTCTGAGCTTCCGAAATGGCTTCGGTGAAAATTTCGCCCCTGGCGGCTATTCGCATCGCGAAGGACTGGTGGCAACAATGAAATGGTTCCTCGTAACACTCGTAGCCGCACTCATCACCGTCCCGGTTGTCCGAGGCCAAGCGGTCGAGTCTGGCAAAACGGACGGGACTGAAGCAGTCCAGCACGTACTCAAGTCACTTGAACAGGCCTGGAACGCGCACGACGCACGTGCTTACACCGATAACTACTGGCACTCCGCAGACCTCACTATCTTTGAGGAAGGGCAAGTCACCAAAGGGCGGGACGCCGCGTTCGCGGCGAACAGCAGGAACTTTAAAGATAGTCGCAGTGCGTTATCCATATCCGACGTCAAGATCCCTCTCGTCGGGGCCTCGACATCCTACGTGACTGGGGCGTGGCAAGTCATTGGTGCGGATGGTAAACCGCAACTCGGCCTCTTTTCGCTTGTACTCCGCAAGTTCGGAAATGAATGGAAAATCGTTCACGACCAGGCATGGACGCCTTACAAAGATCAGCCAGGCCTCGAAGCCCGTTGGCCCGATGCCGATCTTTCAGCGTCCGTAGTGCGCGATGAAGACCGCTTTTCCCAGCAGGCTATCCTGGGCGCTTGAAACCACCATCGAGCCGCTCGAGTCAGGGGCCACATCCAACTTTGCGACACTCAGCGCGTAGATCGTAAACACGTAGTGATGCGGAGGGTCTCCCTTGTCAGGGCACGGGCCATGATACGCGTCCGTACCAAGATCGGTCCGGCCCTGCTGCGCCCCTGGAGGCAGGAGTGGACTATGCTCGGCTCCGGCTCCCATCGGTAGTTTGTCGACGCTCGCCGGCACGTCGTAGAGTACCCAGTGCCACCATCCCGAAGGAGTGCCGCGCACGTCGCCATCGAACAAGGTCACCACGAAACTCTTCGTGCCGGCGGGCGCGCCGCTCCACTGTAGCGCAGGCGAGTTATTTCCTCCGTGGCAACCGAACACATTCGCGGTATAGATTTCTGGGACGCTAACCGCGAGATGGGCATCCGGACTGGTAAGCACAAACTCAGGTGCGGGCACCGCCATCCGTCCTCCCGCCATGGTCACACCGACCAACGCAGCGGACGCCCCGGCCAGCATCACCAGAGCGATACCGAATAGCCCCAAGTGATTGATCGTTCGATTCGGCACTTCGTTTGGCAACATGTCACCCTCTTGTAATCACAATAAAGCTGGTACGGCAAATCGGCGACTTCCTGGTTAGTGCTGGTTCAAACTCCAGATGTACGCGGCCAGCGCCAATACCTGATCGTGCGTGAGTTGACTCCCGCCTAAAGGCGGCATTGGGCTGCGATAATTTTTGGGTTGTGGCACGCCGTCGGTTATCGTTTTCGCGATTCCCACGTAGCTACCATCGCTCCATAGCCATTTGTTATGCGTAAGGTCGGGCCCCAATGCGCCGCCACTGGCGCTCGCGCCATGGCAACCCGTGCACGCCGCGCCAGCCACTTGACCGTGGTAGATGCTATCGCCCAGCACCACCATTTCCTGCGTCGCACCCGCGGGAACGCGAACAGCCGCCGTTGCACCCGCATCCTGATTCGTGCCTTCCGGCGGTTTCGCCACGAGTGCGACCACCGCCCCGGCAGGAGCCGACGGATCCGGACATGCCGTGAACTTCGCGGTTCCGCTTTCGCTGCCGGCGCCGCCCTTGTAGACAATTCGGTAGATCCGTCCGCGGATGTCGTCGGAAATGTAGAGCGAACCGTCCGGCCCGACCGCCACGCCATTTGGACGATGCGCCGCACCCTCTGGGGTCTTCACCGCTCCCGCGAAACCGTCGGCAAATATTTCGCAGCGGCCGGAGGTATGGTCACCGGTCAGCGGCTGAAACACCACGTTGTAGCCCGCTTGCGCATAGGGCGCCCGATTCCACGAACCGTGGAAGGCGATGAACACGCCGTGACGGTAACGGGCTGGGAATTCTTTCTTGTCGTAGTACACCATTCCGTTCGGCGCCCAGTGCGCGGGAAATGCGGCAACCGGTGCGAGCTTGTTGGCGCAAGTACCCACCTTGTCGCCGCCGTTGCCGCCGTATTCCGGAGCCAGAACCAGCTTCTGCCGGGACGAGTCGTAGTAACACTCAGGCCAGCCATAGTCGCCGCCCTGTTTCAAGAGCAGCAATTCTTCAGCCGGCAGCGTGGCTTCCTGCTGCGGCTTGAAGAAAGCCGGCCAATTCGAATACAGTTGGTCTCGTCCGTGTTGAGTTACAAATAAGCGTTGGCCAGTTGGGTCGATCCCAAAGCCTTCCCCATTTCGTATCCCCGTGGCGAAACGCTCAGCCGGTGAAAATGTTTGGTTGGTTTTGTTCGCGTCATAGCGCCAGATGCCGCCTCGGGTCTCCAGCTCCGTGCACGGGTCCGCGCCGAGCGACCCAGCTACTCGATTTTTCGGCTGGCAGGAATTGGTCGCGGTGCCGACGTCCACATACATCAATCCTTCGGCGCTGATGAAAAACGGATGCATGGGGTGATCGCCGCCCAGAGGCAATCCGGAAACGATCGTATCGGGCGGATCCTGCGGCACGATCGAGCCGGCACGCAGTGAATAGCGCACGATTCGATCGTTGATCTCGGCGTATATCGAGCCCTTATACATCCCGATGCCGGTGCCGCCGGCTCCGCCACTCTGTACCGTTTCACCGAAGCGCTCATTCACATCGGCCTTTCCCGCACCGGTGTTGTCTTTCAGCGCTACCAGAAACCCGCCGTCGTGCGGCTTGTCGTTGTCGTAATATTCACCGGACCAGGTGTTGACGTAAATCACTCCGTTCGGCGCCACCACCAGGTGGCGCGCGTGACCAATGCCGTCGGCAAATATGGTTGCGCAAAAACCGCTGGGTAACTGCAACCCGCTGTCATCGTTCGAGCAGGCTTCGCTCTTGGTTCCTGCATCCGCCTTGGATGGGCTTTGCGCCAACCCCGGCGAGCTACCTATACACAACGCGGTGAGCGCGGCGATAGCGGGCAACAAGTTTCTAAGCAGACCGGATAATTGCATTGGACACTCCCCGAAGATCAACGATGCGAAACGTAAGCATTATGATTCAACAATAGAACATTGCAAATTGAAAACGACGCGAACGGCCAGGTGTCCAATGGCGCCGTGGAACTTCCGAGCATTCACCTCGCATGTCCAACCTTACTGCAAGCGCGTAAGGATATATAATTGGTCGGAACTGATGTCAAGCAAAACTACCTCCGGCCGCCGGTAGAAAGCCATCCGAACATGCCGCGCACCATGAAAACGTTCAGCAATATCGAAATCAATGACGCGGCGATCACCGCGCTGAAAACGTTCTCGCCCACCATTCCCGCCGTTCGCGCCACTTGCACAACCACGAACGAGAGTTCGCCGATCTGCGTCAGCCCGGAAGCTACCGCCACTGCGGTCCATAGCGGATAACGGAAGAGCCACACCACCGTCGTCCACACCAGAAATTTACCGGCGACGATCAGCAGAAGCATCAAGCCGAGCAGCGGCAAACTTTGGAAGAGCATCCTGGGTTCGATCAGAGTTCCAAGCGAAACGAAGAAGAGCGCCACGAACGCATCGCGAAGCGGAACCAGTTGAGTATGCGCATCGTGAAGGTCCTCCAAGCCGATGATGGATAACCCGGCCAGAAAAGCTCCAAGCGCAACCGAAAATCCAACCGCTTGCGCAAGCGCCGCGGTCCCCAGACAAACCGCAATTGCCACCAACAGAAAAAGTTCCGAGTTACAAGTCGACTTAACTCGCCGCAAAAGTCGCGGGATCACCTTGATCGCAAGAAAAACCAGCGGAATAAGCAGCAGTAGAGCTTTGCCAAGAGTCCAAGCTGCCTTCTTGAAATTTCCATCTCCGGAACCGCCGAATACAGGAAGCACCACCGTCATGCAGATGACCGCAAGATCTTCCATCAGCGTGATCCCGATCATCACGCGGCCATAAGTCTCCGTCATTTTTCCTGCGTCATTCAGCAGCCGCGCCAGCACCATGGTGCTCGCGACGGATACCGCCGCACCGATCACGAGCCCTTCGGTAAGGCTCCATCCCGCGAGCTTTCCCGCCACGGTTGTGATACCCAGTGTGAACAAAATCCCGATGGGTGCGCCGGCGAGCGCCACCCATTTCACACGCATCAAATCCGGGATTGAGAATTCGACTCCGATCGAAAACATCAGCAGAACCACGCCGACTTCGGCAAACACCTCGAAGGAATGCAATTCGGAGAGATGCGGACCTGGAGTGAACGGGCTGATCGCAATTCCGCCCAGAATAAATCCGATGATTAGAGGCAGACGGAGTCGCCACGCCACCAGCCCTCCAATTACGGCAGCCAAGAATATGTAAGTAAGATCGCGAAAAAGAAGCGGGTTCGGTTCCATTTTCTTTATCTCCAGGCATCCCGTAGGACTTGGGTTGGGGGCGGGCCGCTTGGATGAAGTGCAATCCAGCGACCATGCGAAACGTTGAATCGGGAGGACTTGCGGCAAAAAAAGGGCGCTGAACTTTTCAGCAATGCCGAGCGATCAGCAATACTCAGGATTCATCCGATGCCCGCCGCATCGAAGCCGAGGAATGTTTCACGTGAAGCAATCGATCTGGGTGCACGGACAGATATGCCGGCAATTGTTTCACGTGAAACATTTGGTCTGAACCACCCATAAGTGGCAGGTTCTTTGCTTTTGTATCTCTGTAGTTCACGTGAAGATTGGGTGCAAGTGACGGGAGAGCGGAGACTTGTGAATTGCAAGAAAGTGTAACTTGGACGGGTCTTTGGCAGGAAGGAGTTCCTATATGGTGCCAAAGACCCGCCTTTGAAGCCTTACTTGGCATTAACCCACACGCTGTCAGCTGAATTGAATTCGACACCGGCAATTTCGGTGCTCAGGCGCACATACTGGTGGCCCGACTTCTTGGCTTGGTTGGCCTGGAACTCAAGGATGTACTGATTGTCCAAAGTCCCTTGCAAGCTGTCCAGGTATGGTTTGAAGCTTACTGGGCTCTGGGTCCCCAGAAAGAAGGACTCGCCGCCGGTTTCGTCCGACAGCTTGGCCATCCCATTCTGGCCATTAGTGATCTCCCAGAAATTGCTGGCCAGCCGACCAACGCCGCGGGTGAAGATTGTGTGGATGATGGTTCCGGTGCGTTGGGCAACCATGCTTGCCGAATCAACGTCGGGGCTGATAAAGGTGAGTCCGTGTTGGTGGAGCCCGCCGCGGAATCGGTCGATTCCATCACTGACCATAATGACTTCCCGGCGGTTTGCATTTTCGGGCCAGCGCTTCATCAGGTCGATGACGGAAAGATACGGGCTTCCGTTCGCGCCGCTGGATGCCAACGGAACACGCTAAGCTTTCGCGGCTTGATCGTGGTCGGTTGTTAAATTCTGGGAGATTTGAACGGCGCCGTTCCGCATATATCCCACTCCCACCGAAGTGGTGGACGGCTGCGCGTTAATAAACGAACGCAGATCGCTGAGTTGGGACCCCAGACTGGTGTCCGAAGCATCATCAATGAGAATGAATAGATCAAGTCCGGCGCGATCTCCGCGAGCCGGCGTCCAACCTGTCACCTGCAAACGCTGAGTGTTCTGAGCGATGCGTACGTCCTCGCGGGTTACTTCAGGCATGCGCTTGTTTTCGCCGAGCACGCGAAGAGTGACAGTCATGTGCGCGGGAGTGGTTACGGCAATGGCTTTCTCTTGTGCCAGCATGGGAACCAACCCCATGAGAACAACAGCTAATAGTATTAGCGCCTTGTGGATCTTTCGCATTACATCCTCCTAGTGGATATTCGTTCGGCTGTCTGCCGGACTGCGTCGGATAGTGCAATCTAGCGGCCAACACAAAACATTGAATCCGGAGGACTTGCAGTGACGGAAGATGCCGAACATTTCAGCAATGCCGAACCATCAGAAATCCGAAACGCATTTCCGACAGGAAACACATGCTGCCGGCGATCACTGGCGTCTTGGCGGATAGTGGCTTTTTTGCCTTGCGCCACCCCGGCTCGATCGCTACCAAGCTGCAACTAAACTAATGGATGCGCTACGGCTCGAGTAACATCGATGCGAGACGGAAATCTCGCGCCAAAAGCCCGTAGGCGGGAAGGATCAGTTCGCCGTGGTGGCGGCTTTCCGCCAGCGCTGCAGGGCTACCACCGCCCAGATGGCTTCCACGATTCCGAAGGGCCATGCGCCCTGCAGGAAGCCGTAGGCTGATCCCAACACGCAGGAACCCGCGAAAGCGAGGATGAACCAGTGGCTGCGCTTTTCCATGGTGTAGGTGACCAACATGGCGGTGACGGCGAAAAGTCCAAAGATTGTCAGCGGATTCATTCGGTGCATACTGGCCGCGAACTATAGGTCACCTGTGAACTATTTTCAACGTCGCCGAAACGTTCACAACTATACTCGGAGGGGCGTGCGGATCGTTGTGGCAGGCCGAGAGGGATACCTCGCATTCAGTGTTGTCTACACAGCCAGGTTGGGTGTGCCGCGAATGCCGCCTTTGAGGCCGGTGAGCCGGTTGAGCTTGCGTTCCTGGGGTTTCGTGCCGCGCCTGCCTGAATGCTGAACCATCTGGTGCGTTTCATCCGCACTGAAAATGGGGACTCGAAATGAAAAAACTAAAAGCCGCAATTTTTGGAACTGGTTTCATGGGGCGGGTACATACCGAAGCGGTGCGACGGCTTGGCAATGTGGAAGTGGTTGGCGTGGCCGGAAGCACCGCCGAGAGAGCGCGAAAGTTTGCGGATGCCCAGGGCATCGAGCGGGCTACCGGCGACTACCACGAACTGCTTCGCGATCCGGAAATCAGCGCGGTGCACATCTGCACCCCCAATTCGCTGCACTTTCCGATGGCCAAGGCGGCGATGGAGGTGGGTAAGCACGTGATGTGCGAAAAGCCGCTGGCGTCCACGGTGAGTGAGGCGGAAACCATGGTCGCGCTGGCGAGGGAAAAGAAACTCGCGAATTGCACGCTGTACAATCTTCGCGCGTACCCGCAGGTGCAGAACATGCGCCGCTTGTGCGAGGCCGGCGAATTGGGCGAGATACGCGTGCTCCAGGGCACTTATTCGCAGGATTGGCTGCTCTACGATAGCGATTGGAATTGGCGCGTGGAGGCGAGTCCGTCACGCACCTTCGCCGACATCGGAACGCACTGGTGCGATTTGATCGAGCATGTCAGCGGGGCGCGAATCACATCGCTGTGCGCCGATCTGCACACCTTCCACAAAACGCGCAAGAAACCCAAGGGATCGGTGGAGACGTTCTCCGGGAAGACGCTGCAGCCGTCGGAGTACCGGGAGGTGAACGTAATTACGGAAGACTTCGGCGCAATGATTTTTCAGATGGGCGAGGCCGCGAAGGGATCGATGACCGTCAGCCAGATCGCCGCGGGACGAAAAAACCGGCTGTTCGTGGAAATCTTCGGCACCAAGGCTTCGGTTGCATGGAATGCGGAATGCCCCGATGAACTCTGGGTTGGCCATCGCAATTCACCGAATCAGATCGTTATTAAGGACCCGACGTTGTTTCCCGAGCAGGCGCGGAGCTACGCGGATCTGCCGGGCGGCCACAGCGAAGGCTACGACGACACTTTCAAGCAGGTATTCCGGCGGTTCTACCGGACGGTGGCGGATCGCAACGCAATCGTGGAGTACCCGACGTTCGAAGACGGCATGCGCCAGTTGCAGGTACTCGACGCCGTCCTGGCGAGCTCGCGGAAGAGGGCTTGGGTCGACGTGACGTAGACGATTCTGCGTTCTACGCCATCCCGCGGCAGGTTTCGGTCAGAACCCGGAGTTTCTGGCGGGTGATATCGAGCGGAACGTGGCCGAAGCCACACTCGCTGGTGAGCAGAAGGCGGTCCGGAGAGAAATATTCGAGAGCGGGCTTGGCGCGATCGCGAACGATTTGCGGCGTTTCGATGGCGTCGCTACGCTGATCGATAACGCCGAGCGCGAGATCTCCTTTAAAATCCCACAGCTTCCACAAATCCATCAGGTCGTAGCTCAGCGTGCAGTGCTCCAGGATTACCTCATCGATCTTCACAGTACGAAACGCGGGAACCAAATCAGTATATTTCGTGAAGTAGATGCGCTTGCGGCGCGGATTGCCGCCGCAAACGTGAAGTGCGACGCGAACGGGCGGCAGCGAGGCGATCAGCTCGTTGAGGATTTCGGCGGACCAGACGCTGTCTTCAGGCGACTCGGTCCACATGGGCTCGTCAAACTGGATGTAATCGCAGCCTGCGGCGATGACTTCGCGGAGTTCGGCGGCTAGAACCTTGGCGTAGGCGCGGCAGAGTGCCTGCTCGTCGGGATACAAGTCGGGGCGCTGGTTCACGCTGAATCGGGTGAGGACGTGAGGGCCGGTAACGGTCTGCTTCACGCGGCGGCCTGCGGGGACAGCGTCGCGTGCGAGGTTCCAATTGCGGGCGAGCTCGAAGCGGGAGTTCTTGATTTCGCCGACGACACGCGCACATTCGATGGCGAAGCCCGCGGTGCCGAAGCTTTGCTTGATCATGGCGTCGAAGGTCACGCCGTCGAGGCGTTTTTGGTAGAAGTAGTACATGTTTTCGCGATAGCCCTCGCCGTCGGTGATGACGTCGAGACCGAGATCGGCCTGATCGCGCGCGGCCCATCGAATCATGTCATCAATTTCGGCGCGAGACAGCGTGGGCTTCTTCATCGTGTCTTCGACGCTCGCGTTGCGCGGGTAACTACCGACTACGGTGCTGGTGAATGGTTTCATATTCCTCGAATGAGCGGATCAGACTGGCGGCAAGCCCGCGGAAGTCCGCGCCTCGTTGATGTGCGCGCGAACGCCTTGTTCGAGCGGGCGCGGGACGAAATCGATCTCTCGAATCAGGCGCGCGCCATCCTGATTGTCGATGAGCGGCGTTCCGTTACCGCTGGCGTCGAAATCGATTTGCGCGCTGGGAAGCCACTTCCTGACGATGGCGGCGAGTTCCTCGGCGCTGATGCAGCGACCGCCGCTATTGTAGGCAAAATGCGCAAGCTTGGGCTTGAGCGCGAGGCGCACCAGCTGCTCGGCGCAATCCTCCTTGTAGATCCATGTGTCGCGCGTTTGTGGGCCGAATGGGAGGATGACCGGTTCGCCGATCGCGGGCTTGGACGCGAAGTGTTCAGCCCACATCACCGCGCTGCGCTTGCGGCCGTGACCGAAAACGACAGGGGGCCGGGTGCAGACGATGCTCGCGCCGAGCCGCGCGACGTAGCGCCGGCCCATTTGCTCGTTGAGAAGTTTCATTACCCCGTAGGTAAACGCGTGAGTTGCGGGATCGCAGAAATCGTCTTCGGTGACCGGGCGATCGCCGTAGGGCTTCTGCGACGGGCCGTAGACGGTTTCGCTGCTGGTGAAAACCAGGCGCGCGAATTTACGATGGACTGCGGCCTCGAACATGTGGGTCATGCCGAGAATGTTGACGCGCGTGGAAATCGAAGAGTTTTCGTCGACTAGCGGACCCATCACGTAAGCGAGATGGATGGCGTGAGAGATGTCCGGATGTTTATGGAACACGGCCATCACGTCGCGAAAATCGCTGACGTCCATGGGCACGGCATCAAACTCGGCATTGCCGCGGCCCGCTGCCCCCCGCAGATCGGCGATCGTTTCGGCATCGGCTAAACGATCGGCGGAGACAGCCGGGATGCCGCGCTCGAGGAGATTGCGCACTACGCACTGACCGATGAACCCAAGACCACCGGTAACTAGGAATTTCACATTTCACCTGATTCGATCGGCGGAGCCAAATCCCCGACGGAGAGCAATGCAGCGAAACGAACGCAACATCTTAGCAAGAGCCGAGGTCGTTTGCTCCGAGAGCGGCCAGGAACAACGCGGCCGCGGCGCAATCGCCGGCGGTGGCGAGCTGTTGCAACGGCGTGTCTTTCTCCTCGGCTTCGAACGATGGATCGGAGTTGGCACGGCCGGCGAAGTGGGTGCGGATCAGGCCCGGCGCGAGCGAACGAGAGCGCAATCGCGCGACCGATGCCGGTGCCGGCTCCGGTGACGAGCACCACTCGATCTTGAAGTTTGCGCTCGGCCACTACTTTTTTTCGACCAGGGGTTGGAATGTCGATGCGTCGCGATAGGTTACCGTCTGAAGGTGCTCGCAGTAAAGCACCAGGTCGCCGGGCATCTTAAACACTTCGTAAGAAACGCGCACCATGCCCATGGTGGGATATTTCGGAGACTTTTCCAGATTCGTGCGAATGGTGTAAATCGTGTCGCCGATGAAGACGGGCTTGATGAAGCGCAGCTTGTCGTAGCCGTAGCTAAAGGTGTGGATGCAATTGTGGGCCATCAGGCCGAGGCCCAGGCTGAAGATCATCGCGCCGGCCACCAGGCGCCGGCCGAATACACCTTCTTCACGGGCGAAGATCTCGTCGGCAACGTAGGGATGCATATCGAGGACCATGGCGTTAAAGGCCATGCTTTCGCCCTCGGAAATGGTGCGGCGGATGGATCGGGCGCGCAGGCCGGTTTGGAAATCTTCGTAATGCCAGTCCTCTGCATTCCAGATTCGAATTTCTTTGTGTTTCGCGGGGTCGGGGTTCGGATTTTGCATAATATTCCTTCCAGGCAACGATTCAGACTTTCTTGGCCATGGTACGACGCGAGGCAAACTGCGCGTTCAAAAACTCGATGAGATTGTGGTCACTCAAATCGCCGCGCAGACAGCTATTGATTTCGATACCCGCCGATTCAAAGAAGCGAACGAAACCGTCGAAGCGCGGGCGCAGGTATGCGGACTGGAGCGTGTCTAGTGTGCCAGAGAAAAATCCCATCGCTTCGGCGTCGTTCGCCGGATCGATCCAGGCCGCCAGACTGGCCGGCTGGCCGCCTTCGCGAAAGTAAGTGCCGCGCTGATGCTCGATGCTGACCAACCATTTCGCGTAGGCAACCGCGGCATCACGATGCGCGCAGGATGCGGTGACGGCGACACCGGTTCCGCCGATCATTGTCCCCGCGCAACCAATGTTTCCCGCGGCGGGGGCATCGGCAAATTTAAGCGAGACAGGAACTCCGCGCCGCGAATAATTCGAATACCCAAACCCCCAGGGAGAATAAACAGCGTCGGACGACGAAACCATGAAATCGTAAACCTGTATCGGATTCCAATCGACACTTTTCGGATGCGCCGCAGCGATTAGTGCGTGGAGGCGATCGAGAACCTCGCGGGCGACCCCGCTTTCGAGAAATGAATCGGAAGTCTCGGAGATAGGATGGCCGAGATTGGCGCTGAGCGTGAATACCAGGCTGATGGCATCGATGGGGCATGCGGGCACAATTACAAATTGGCCACGGGCCCGCGCGGTGGCGGCCAATTTCAGAACAGCGTCGAAGGTCTTCGGCGGAGCGCTGGAAAGTTGGGAGAGTAAATCGGGGCGATAGCAAGCTACTTGCGTAGCGGCGTCGATCGGAAGCGCCCAGAGACCTGCGTCGTACCAATACGAGTTCCACGACGGGCCCACGGAATCGCGAGCGAATACATCGCGCTCCCCCGGTGCGACGTATGGCGCGAGATTCACGAGAACATCGTGCGCGGCGGCAAAGCCGGTGAAGGGATGATCGATGATGATCAGGTCGTAGCGATCGGCGTACTGCTCGATCGGGGCTTCACCAAATTCGCGGAGGGTGCGGCGATCCCATGAGATTTCGACATCCGGATGGGAGCGCCGATATTCGCGAGCGCCAGCAATCAGCGGGGCATAGCCTCGCGGGTGGTCCCACGTCAAACCTTTTAGTATTACTTCCACGTTACCCTCGTGATGTTCCGGGCTCAGGCCGAATGATGAAAAGGTGAGCCACCCGCGAGAAAATAAGCGGCGAACTAAGCGGGCGGCGGCTTGCGCTGCGCCATAAGAATGTGCTCGCAATACAACACCACCTCGCCGCGTTGATTGATGACTTCGCAAGCTTCGACTACGCGGCCGTGGCCCGGGCGCTTCGGCTCTTCCGCCTTTTCCTTGATGGTGACGCGGGTGTGAATCGTGTCGCCGATGAAGACCGGTTTGGGAAACCGGAGGCGGTCGTAACCGTAGCTGAATGCCGCGGGATTGATCTGCGTCGCCGTGAGGCCGATGCCGATGGCGAAGGTCATGGTGCCGTGGGCGATGCGGCGGCCGAAAGGGGTAGTGCGAGCGAATTCTTCGTCCATGTGGTGCGGGAAGAAATCTCCGCTGTGCCCGGCATGAATCACCACGTCGGTCTCGGTGATGGTGCGGCCGGTGGTTACTCGAGTGGCGCCGACGACGTAGTCTTCGAAATACTCAACCACGGTCATGGCTTGTGCCTCCGCCCAGACGGCAACAGCAGGGTGCGCTTGCCTCCGATTCCTGCCGTCAATCGGGCGCTGGCCGCTTGCAGACTTTCCTTGATTTGTTCGGGCCCCAGGCAGTCGCGCACTCGCTCGATGAACGGTACGGACATCGCCGCGATCGCCTCTCCATGCTGGTTGAAGATGGGATAACTGATGTTCACGACACCATGAACCTGATAGCTCGCCATTTCCTCATGGCCGCGCGCGCGGATCGCTGCGAGATGCTTTTCCAGAGCCGCTGGAACACGCCGTCGCGAACGACTCTCCCATGCGGCGAGCGAGCGCCGGCGCGCCGCGTCCGATTGGAACGCAAGAATGACGTGGCCCGAGGCGGTATCGAACAAATCCACGTGAGCGCCGAGGCGCAAGGAGAATCCCATGCTGCCAGGAGCATCGACTTGGGCGACGACGATGATGGCGCCCTCGCTCATCATCGCGAGGTGGCAGGATTGGCCGGTGTGATTCGCCACTTCTTGCAAGAGAGGGCGTGCGTGGGCGACCAGACGGTCGAGCGGGTGATGACGATGAGCGAGCTCGAAGAGTTTCAAAGTTAATTCGAAGCGGTCGCCGGAGTCGGCGGCGCAGATATAGCCGCGTTGTTCGAGGCAGACCATCATGCGAAAGATTTCGCTGACGCTGCGGCCGAGGCGACGAGCGACTTCGGTGCCGGTGAGGCCGGCTGGTTCAGAAGCGAACACTTCGACGATGTCCAGGCCCTTTTCGAGGGCCGGGGCAGCGTAGCGGCTAGGTGCCGGGAGGGCGCGGGGACGGACTCGCGGAAGTCTTCGGTGCATGGGGGCCGAAATAGCATACCTCAATCTTTTCCTAATGAAAATCATATTTTATTCATGCAATATACTATTTCACGCGTTTCCTGCGGCGGGCCGCAGCAAATCACCGAATCCGCGCCCGCGGCTCGGATTCCAGACAGGCGGTATACGATGACTATCGACAATCACGACAAGCCACTCCACGGTTTGTTGGTTCTCGATTTCTGCCAGTTTCTTTCCGGGCCACTGGCAACGCTGCGTTTAGCGGATATGGGCGCGCGGGTGGTGAAAATCGAGCGGCCTGGGACCGGAGACATCGGACGGACGCTGTACCTGAGCGACACTGACGTTCACGGCGAGAACACGCTTTTTCACGCGATCAATCGGAATAAGGAGAGCTTTGCGGCGGACCTGAAAAACCCGCGAGACCTCGACGCGCTGCGCAAGCTGATCGTGCGGGCTGACGTGATGGTGCAGAATTTCCGGCCGGGAGTGATTGAGCGCTTGAATCTGGACTACGAATCGCTTTCCAAGATCAATCCACGGCTGGTGTATGGCTCGATTACGGGCTATGGCGATGCGGCCGCGTGGCGCGAACGGCCCGGCCAGGATTTGCTGGCGCAGGCGCGATCCGGAATCATGTGGCTGAGCGGTGACGAGCAGAGTCCGCCGACGCCGATGGCGTTGGCTGTGGCGGACATGTTCGCCGGGCACAATCTATGTGAGGGATTGCTCGCGTGCCTGGTGCGGCGCGGCATCACCGGACGCGGCGGGCTGGTGGAAACGAGCCTGCTCGAGTCGCTGATCGATTTCCAGTTCGAGGTGCTGACCACGCACATGAACGACGGGCGGCGCCCGCCGCGGCGCAGCGCGTATCGAAACGCGCATGCGTACCTTGCCGCTCCTTACGGAGTCTACGACACGGCCAACGGCCACTTGGCGCTGGCGATGGGTAGCCTGCCGGTGCTGGGCAAACTGCTGGGCATTCCGGAGCTTGAAAAGATTGTGGATTCCACGGAGGGATTTTTGCGCCGCGACGAATTGAAGCGGCTGATTGCGGACCGGTTGTGCGGGCAGACCACCGAACACTGGCTGAGCATTCTGGATCCGGCAGATATATGGTGCTCGGAAGTGCTCGATTGGCCGAAGATGTTTGCGAGCGAGGGATTCAAGCAACTGCAGATGGTGCAAACGCTGGAGGACGCGCGCGGATTGCAAATTCTCACTACGCGGCTGCCGATTCGATTCGGGCACGAGATTTACAAGAGCCCGAAACTGGCGCCGAAGGTCGGGCAGCACACGGAATCTATCCGGCGAGAATTCGGGCTGGGATGAGACCCGGCCTCTCAGCCATGCTGCTAGTGCGTTTTCGTGAAATGGATGCTGGTGGCAAGGCAAACGCCCACCATCCCGAGCCGTCGGCAGTCAAGAGCGGCAAGTATCGGTGATTCTCATTTTCATCGGGCGGCTGGGGATTAGTCCCAGTGAAATACTTCCTGCATCTCGGCCCACCATTCGCCTTCGCGCCGGGTGTCGAGGGGCTTTTGCATCGGCATCATGATGGCCCACCATTCCTGCGTTTTTGGATCGGCGGCCATTTTGGCCATATCGGCGCTAAAATCGGAGCCGTGGTATTCGAAGTAGGCGAAGAGCAGATTGTCTTTTAGAAAGATGGAATAGTTGCGGATGTTGCATTTGGTGATCATGCTCAGAATCTCGGGCCACACGGCAGCGTGATACTTTTTGTAGGACTCGAGAGTCTCGGGCCTGACTCCGATTAGCGAACCGTAGCGTTTCATGTGTAATCGTCCTTTTGGTTTTGGCTTTGGTGTTGCGAGTGCGTTCGCGGCGGTCATCGTACTCAACTAACTAAACTTTTCAAAAGGCGCTCATCGCAATGACCGCACATCGAATTACTTCGCTCCAAGCGTCGGACCTGAGTTTTCCGTTACACGAGGGTGCGGGGAGCGACTCGGTCCATTCCGGATCGAGATATGCGTTCGCCACCACCCTGCTCGCCACAGGCAGCAAAAACTTCGGCACAGGAATCGTGTTGACGCTGGGCCTGGGAAACGCACTGGTGTGCGAAGCGATTGAGATGCTCGGGGGCGAATTGGCCGGCCGGGAACTTGAAGAGTTGATGGCGGATTTCGGTGCGGTGAGCCGGCGGCTCGCGGAGCATCCGCAACTTCGCTGGCTGGGGCCGCACAAAGGCGTGGTACATCTGGCGCTGGCGTCGATCACCAACGCGTGCTTCGATCTTTGGGCCAAGGCGCGCGGAGTGCCGCTGTGGAAGCTGCTGCTGGATCTGAGCCCGAAGCAGATCGTGAGTCTGCTGGACCTGAGTTATCTCGAGGACGTGTTGAAGCCGGAAGAGGCGGAAGAGATTTTGCGGGAGCACGTGGCTTCGCGAGGTGAGCGAGAGCCGATTTTGCGGCGCGGGTATCCGGGATACGACACGTCGGTTGGCTGGTTCCAATATGACGACGCCCGGGTGCAAGAGTTGGCGCGTGAGGCGCTGGCGAGGGGCTTTCGCGCGTTCAAGCTTAAGGTGGGCTCGCGCGACGGCCAGCGAGACGTACGGCGCGCGTTCCAGTTGCGGGAATTGGCCGGTACGGAAGCGCTGATCATGCTGGACGTCAACCAACAATGGAATCTGCCGACTGCAATTCGCATGTGCGCGGCGCTGCGGGAGATGAATCCTTATTTCGTCGAGGAACCCACGCATCCCGACGACGTCCAAGCGCACCGGACACTGGCCGAAGCGATTGCGCCGATGCGAATCGCGCTGGGCGAGCACGTCCCGAACCGAATCATGTTCAAGAATTTCATGCAGGCCGGGGCACAGCATTTCGTTCAGGCGGATTGCACCAGGCTCGCGGGGATTTCCGAGTTCATTACGGTGAGCTTGCTGGCGCGGAAATTCAGGTTGCCGTTGGTGCCGCACGTCGGTGATATGGGGCAAATTCACCAGCATCTGGTCCTCTTCAATCACATCGCGATGGGGCATGAAGCGCTGTTCCTGGAATGCATACCGCACATGCGCGAACATTTCGTTCATCCGGCGCGAATCGAAGGCGGAGTTTACGTCACGCCGCAAGAGCCCGGCAGCTCATCGGATTTCGCCGGCATTTTGCCGAGCGCCGCCTCTAGCCGGTGATTTCTTCGGGCCGCACGGCGCGCTTTTCGGCCATCGAGCGATACTCCGCGAAAACAACTTGGAGCGTGCGCAGGTTATCGCGGCCGCTGGTCTCCGGTTCGGATCCGTCTTCGATCGCGCGCATTAGCGAAGCCATCGGGCCCGCGAACGCATCCGGTATCCACATGCTGTCGAGGCGAGCGGAAAACCAGTAGCCGGGATTGCGTTTGGACATGAATTCCAGCGTGTCCGGGCGGCCGGCGGGATAGTTATACATCAGGCCGATCGTACCTTTGATGATACCCTCGGTCCCCTCGAGGCGGAAAATGGCGTAGGGATCGTCCTGCCAGGTGGAGTGGCAAACATCGATCAGCACCTGCAGGCCGGAAGCGTAATCCCAAACGGTGAGGGTCTTGGTCTCAGCTTCGGTGGTCTCCGCGGGCCCGCGGCTGCCGCTGGTGAAAACGGAATCGGGCTGGCCGAGTAGAAAGCGCAGCGAGTCAATGTAGTGGATGCTGTGGAACATGACTTCGAGGCGCTTGCCTTTGTAAATCCATGGCCAGAGACTCCAGTCGGTGTTGCAATGGACTTGGATAGTGCCGTAGGTGGGAATGCCGAGCCAGCCGTCGTCAATTAGGATTCGCGCGCAACGAATTCCGGCGTCCCAGCGCATCTGCTGATTGACCGCGATTTTGACGTTGGCGGCTTCGGCGAGCTCGACGCTGCGGACCGCTTTGGCGTATTCGTCGGCGAACGGCTTTTGGCAGAGCAGATGGCGTTTGGCGGCAGTCACCTTTTCCACGACTTCGAGCTGTCCGGCGGGATAGACGGCGACGTCGACGATTTCGACGTCGCGATCGGCCAGTAATTCCTCGACGCTCCCATAGACTTTCGGTATGCCGGCGTCCTTGGCGGTTTTCTCGACGGCTTCGCGGTTGCGGTCGGTGATGCCGACTACACGGAAGCCGGACTTCTTGTAAGCCGGCAAATGGGCGTAGTTGACGATGCCTCCGGCGCCTACGATCGCGATGCCGCGGTCGAGCTTGCGCGGCATTTTTGGTTTGTAGTCAAGATGCGGAAATACTTCGGACATGTTGTCGCCTCTCTTCCCACTTACGATGGGTGCAATTTCGATTTGAAGGCCGCGCTCTTTTGGAATTTCATTTTGCCGCGGACGATCGAAGATTCTCGACGATCGAGATGGCGCTCTTTGCGTCAGCGTCGTTCGGATCTAGATCGAGCGCTTTTTTTAGTTCGGCTTCTGCCTCTTCGAATTTTCCTGTCTTGCAATAAAAGAGGCCGAGGTTGCGGTGCAGATGCCCGCTTTCAGCGCACGCGCCGCACAACTGGATGGCCTGCTGCATTTGCTCGATGGCCTGGGGCCAGTTCTGGGCGTTGGATGCCTCGATCGCAAAATTGCCGAGCTGCCCCACCTGGTCGGTTACTTGTTGCTGTTTCTGCAAGTCGTCGAAACGCTGCTGATATTGCTGGGCACCGGGATTGTGGGTCTTATTGAGCGCGCGGGCGAGATTGTAAAGCGTCTGAGAATGATCGGGATCCGCCTGTAGCGCGAGCTTCCAGTGTTCGATCGCTTGGGTGGATTTTCCGAGCTTCTCGAGGTCCTGGCCCAGAAGGAACTGCGCGTCGGCTTGTCCGGGCTGGATTTCAACCAACGTTTGCAACAGTTCGGCAGAACGAGCGACGTTGCCGCTTTGGCGTTCCACCAGGGCCAGGAAATAGAGCGCGTTGGCAAAGCGCGGCTGGAGCGCCTTGGCGGCTGCTAGCTCCTTGCGTGCGTCGTCGTATTTGCTGGATTCGAAATAGAATCGGCCTAGATTGAAATGGGCGCTCGCTGACTTGGGATCGAGGCGCACCGCCTCGGAAAACTCCGCAAAGCCACCGGCGCGATCGAAGCGGTCGACCAGCGCAATGCCCAGATTCAAATGCGCTTCGGAAGACTGCGGATCCAGATCGATCGCTTTTCGAAAGCTGGCAATCGCGTCGTCGCCGCGGCCGAGTTTTGCTTCGACCATCCCCAGCGCGCCATAAGCGGAGGCGTCGCTGGGATTGGCCTGCAACGCGCCGCGAATTTGCTTTTCAGCTTCGGCAAATTGTCCGTGCCGAGCGAGGGTCAGGCCCAGGTTAATGAAGGCGCGCGAGTAGGAGGGGTCGTACTCAGCGGCTTGTTGGAACAGCGTGGCGGCTTCGGAATCCTTGCCTCGCTGGGTATCGAGCACGCCGAGATTGTTTAGCGCTTCGGCAAACTTCGGGTTGATCTCGATAGCGGCTTTGAGTTCGCGCTCGGCTTCGGCTTGGCGGCCCGCGTTGAGCGCGAGAAGGCCAAGCTGGTTGTGGGCGACGGCGAGCCGCGGGTCGAGGCGAACCGCGCGCACGAGTTCCTGCGTCTCGCCTGCTCCATCGCCCAAGCGATCGAGGGCCAGGGAGAGGTTGTAATGCATTTGCGCATCGTCGGGTACCAGACGCAGGGCTTGGCGATATGACTGAGCGGCGGCGCGCGCATTCCCGGAGTCGAGTAACTTATTAGCCCGATCGTTCAATTTGCCCGCTTCGGCGTTCTGCTGATCCTGGGTGGCTAGCTTGGCATATTTCTCTCGCTCGAGTTTCGCAGACGCCATCGCGCCCTTCTTCTCATAGAGTGCGGCGAGCTGCTGATGTGCTTCCCGTTCGTTCGGTGAAAGTCTTTCGGCAGCTTCGAATTCATGAATGCCGTCGTCGGTGCGTCCGGCATGGACCAGGACCAGAGCCAGATCCTTGCGAATTTCATAATCCCCCGGCTGCAGGCGCGCCGCCTTCAGCAGGGCTTCACCGGCTTTGTCCCACTGATCGAGCCCTTCGTAGATCCGGCCTTCCAGGTGATATGCCTGCGCGTCGTTAGGCTGGCGGTCGATAGATTCCCGGAGAACGGTGAGGGCGCCGGAATAGTTCTTCTGTTCCAGCAACGCGCCGCCGAGTGCGAGACTTGCCGGGGCCGTGTCCGGATCGAGCCGCACCGCCTCGCGGAATTCCGCGGTGGCGTCGCCGGACGCCGACTCACCCTGTTGAGCCAGCACGGTGCCGAGCGCGAGGTGAGCGGCGGCGGACTCCGGATGATCGGAGATCAATTGCCGCAAAGTCTCGGTCGCCTTTGGGAAATTGCCGCTTTCGGCGTAGGTGACGCCGAGCGCTGCGCCGAGCGATATGGATTCTTCGGCCGCGGGCGACTGCTTCATTGCTTCCTGCAGGACAGTGACGGCATCGTCGAATTTCTGTTGCGCCGCCAGGACGCGCGAGAGATCGATCGTCCCCGACGGAAAATGCGGATCGGCGAGCAGCACCGCTTGGTACTGAGCCGCAGCTTCGGGCAGTTTTTTGTCGGATTCGAAGAGGGTGCCGAGGGCGTGGTGGGCGCTGGCCGAGTCAGGCTTCGCGGCGATCGCGGTGCGTAACGCTTCCGTCGCTCGCTGGCGATCGCCGCGCTTGATCAGAGTGAGCGCAAGATTGTACCGGGCTTCCCAATTCTTGGGGTCGAGGCGCAACCCGGCTTCGAAGGACGAGATCGCGCACGCATCGAGATCTTGTTGGGCGAATAGCGCGCCGAGTGTGTTGTATGCCCCGGCCGTCGGGTGGTCGCCGATCGCATCGAGGAGTTCCTGGAGCGGTTCGGAGGCTTTCGCTGGATGCACGCACTGCGCGGGCAGGGTGGACGTTGCGGCGACGGCCGGACCATGCTGGGGTGTTGCAGCGTGCTGCTGAGCTACGGACGTCGCCGGGCGCGCGAATGACGACAGCTCAAGAACGGCGAGGGTAAAGATGATGGTACGAAAGGCTGACACCAAAAGTGTTTCCGATCCTCGGCCTTGCCGGCGCACTGCCGAAGTATATTCTCTGGCTCCGGCCATCGCTAGAAGAATGGCTGCGAAGATGGGAAAGCTTGCCCGAATCTCGACAGAAGTTTGGCCGGTCGCGTAGGTCAAGGCCGAGCCGATCGAAAAATTTCGGGAAACGCCGGCACGTATCCGGAGATTACGGTTCTCGTTCGTGCCTGATCCCGGCTGCGACGGGCGGGTGCCTTCCTTGGCGCAAGTCTCGAGACGGCGAGAACATCCCACCCTTCCCAAAAATCGGGAAGAGTGGTGCACCCGGAAAAGATAACGGCATCAAACTGTCGAACCGTAATTCAAGAACCGCACCCTGAAGGGCGCCAAGAACCGGTCAGAAATAGAACTTCAAACCGAACTGAATCTGACGGGCGGTATTAGCAGTGCTGGTGATCTGACCGAAATTTGGACTGTCCAAGCTGGTTATGGGTGTCGACCACACCGGCGTGTTGAAGGCGTTAAACATCTCCACCCGGAACTCGAGTCGCTTGGATTCCCTGATCGGAAGTTCCTTAAAGACGGAAAGGTCGATGTTCCGATACCAATCCGAACGAAGGGTGTCGCGGCCCAAGTCGCCAAAGGTGTACTGCGCCGGCAGCGCGAAAGAGGAAGTGTCGAACCATTCCGCAGTCGTCTTCTGGGCAGGATAAAGCGGTCCGCTAACGTCCGCGCGCTCGTAGCCGTAGCCATTGCCGTAGTTGTAGTTACCGGTGTTCGCGATGTCCTTTCCGGTGCCTACATCGAACGGAGTGCCGGAGTTCATCGAGAGCACGCCGTTAACATTCCAGCCGCCGATGATGTAGTCGGCAACGGAATTACCGCTCGACCACTTCTGGCCTTTTCCAAATGGCAACTGATACACGAACGCAGCGGAGAAAATCTGCGGAAGATCGGTGGCGGACGGACCCTTGTCGGCTCGGATGTCGTACGGGTTCTGAATCGAGCAGCCTTCCACGCCGTACCATCCGGAACAGCCAAGGTCCAAGGCCTTTGACCACGTGTACGACACCAGGTAGGTGAGGCCGTGCTCGCTTCTTCCGTTGAGCGAGGCCTGCAGAGCATTGTAGGTGCTGCTTCCAGTACTGCGGTCAAAGGCGGTCACGCCAATGTAGGGGAACGGAGCGCGTAGGTTTATAGGCCCCGGCCCGGGCGTGGTGGCGACGTTGTAAGCCCCACCGATATCGAGTTTCTCGCCCCTGGAGCCGACGTAGTTTACGGTGAGAACCGTCTTCGAGGTCACCTGTTGCTCAGCGCCGAAGTTCCACTGGTCCGCGTACGGCCGCTTGAGATATGGGTCGGCAAACCATGTGGATTGTTGAAATGGTGAAACCGACGGTAGCGGCTGTCCGCTGCCGAGATTGAACGGGTCGAGAACTCCTACCGTCGGAGCGCCAGTAAGCGGGTTTATATTGCTGGCACCGAGTTGGCCAATGCCCGGCCACGTGCCCTCGAAGTTTTGCGCGGTTTGGGTGATCGCCGCCCAGTTGTCGTAGAAGCGGCCATAACCGCCGCGGAGTACGGTTTTTCCGGTTAGCGCGTAGGCGACTCCCACGCGCGGCTGCCAGTTGGTGAAATCGTTGTGATATATCGCGCCGTTACTGAAAGGCGTCACAACCACGTTGCAGGGCAGCAAAGCGGGATAACACGGAGACGTAGTGGGTTGCGTAGGAATGCAAGGCGCGGCCAGCGCTACGGAACACGGAGGAGCGCTATGAGCCAGGATGTAGGTGCCGTTGTTCAAATCCATGTCGCCAACTTCATTGTTCTTGTTCTTGTCGTCTCCATAGATCGGCATCAAGGTGAAGTCATAACGCAAGCCGAAGTTGACGCTGAGTTTGTTAGTTACCTTCCACTGATCCATCACATAGAAGCCGTCCACCCAGCCGCCGTGTTCGGTCTCAATCACATCGCGGCGTCCAGCGTTATTAGGGTCTCCCAGCAGGAATGATGCCAGCGCGTCGCCGCCCGATAGGTCGGCGGCGCTAGCGGTGTTTGCCGCGGTGAAAATGACGCTGGAATTGAGGTAAAGGGCGCCGGCGTTGTTGCTGGTGAAGCTGGACCCGGCGCGGATGGTATGGCGGCCGTAGATCTTGGTTACGTCGCCACCCCATTGCCAGATGTCGGAGACGTGCGTGTCGTCAACCTGAGCGGCGCCGTGGGCGCTCGGATTGGGATTGCCGATGTAGCCGGAAACTACGACCTCTGGATTCATGGAAATTCCGCCAATAAAATTGCTGGCGAAGTTCGGCGACCAACCTACGGTCTGCCAGAAATTGGCAGGAGACTTGGGATAACTGGAGCCCTGGTCGATGTTGATGCTGACGCGTCCGAAATTCAAGACCACTAAAGCGCCGCTATTGAACGAGTGAGTGTAGCCCACACCAAGGTTATAGCCGTCGGTGATCTGATCGTGGACCAGGCCGGTGAACCCGCCCGAACCGCTTACCGGTTGGCGGAATTGCGTGAAGCGGGCATAGACGTTGTCACTCGTCGAAAACTGGTGATCCAAACGCGCGTTATACACGTCTTGGCGTGTGTCGGTCTTGGTGCTGTCCAAGCCGTTGAAAGATGGGTTGCCGGTGTTTATCGGCGCTGGGAACAACGTGGTGGCGTATGCCACCATCGGTCCGCTCAGCATGCTCGTAGGAATTTTGTTGCAGGGCGTGCCGGTCGGCTGAATGTTGTTCGTTGCGGGAAGCGGGTTACCCGCGCCATCGCACATAAAAGGCGAACTACTGTAACCCGTGGCGGAAGTGGGATCGGCCACCACACTGTAAGGATTGTAAATCTGCGAAGTAACCGCACTCAGGTCGCCCCCCAATTCGGCCGGGGTGGGAGTATTGAAGAAAGTCGCGGCGGTGGTGTGGTTGCGGAAACCCTCATACGCCAGGAAGAAAAACGTCTTCGGCGTGTTCGAATTGTGCCAGGGGATCGCCACCGGCCCACCGGCGGCACCGCCAAATTGATTCTGTTGGAACGGAGTGACGGAGGTAAGAAGCGCGTTACGGGCATCGAACGCAGTGTTTCGCAGGAATTCCCAGGCCGAACCATGGTATTGGGTGGTTCCGGATTTGGTCACTACATTGACGATTCCGCCCATCACGCCGCCGAACGAGGCGTCGTCGTTGTGCGATTGTACTTTGAATTCCTGAATGTCATCGATGATCGGCGGAACTGCATACGTGCTCCCGAACGATCCCTGGTTGTTCACTCCGTCCAGCAGGAAGAGGTTGCTGCGATTGGACTGGCCATTTATCGACGGATAGGAGAACGATCCGATTGGATTCGACCACACTCCGCCGCTGGTCGCGGAGTTCTGCGATACGTTCACACTGCTCACACCCGGGGTGAGGTTCAATAATTGCGTAAAATTCCGGCCGTTCAAGGGCAGGTCATTCACCTGCGCCTTGACGATGGCTACGCCCAGCTCCGCGCTGGCGGTTTCCACTTCATTGGCGGTGGCCTGCACCTTCACGGTTTCCGACACCGCGCCGGTCTTCAGCGTGATGTCGTATGTACCGATCTGGTTCACCACCACGTTCACGCCTAGTTCGTCGGCGGAGCTGAAGCCTTGCTTGGAGACCCCGATATCATAGGCGCCGGGCTGAACGGCTGGGAAGACGTACACGCCTGAGCTGTTGGTCACCGTCACGAGATCCAGCTTCGTGTCAGGGTTGTGCAGCACCACCTTGGCGGCAGGAATGACCGCGCCCGATGGGTCATGTACGGTGCCGTTGATCGATGTGCCGACTTGAGCACCGGCCGTACCCGGAAACGCCATCACAACGCCGATTCCCAGAATCAGCAGCCAGCTCAGCGAAGAAACTGCCAGCGAATTGCGGAACGCGCGGAATCTCATATTTGACGTCCTCCTAGCCTGGACGGTGCAATCTAGAGCTACTTCGTGGCACCGCACTCACTCGCAAATCGAGCGTTCTTGAAATGGAAACCTTGAAAAACGCTCCCGCAGGGGAACTCCAACACCCCGAAACCTGATTCCATGTAATACTTTTATTTTATGGTGTCAATAGAAAATTTCACATGCTTGAATTCGGTTTCAATAGGTGGTACATTCCGTCGCGCTCGGGCAAGGATTCGAAAGCCTGATTCTTAGCAACTTGGCCCGATTTGCGCCGAATTATGGGCTCGAGCGCTCCAGTCGTTATACGCATGTTTTAAGATGTGAAACGTGATTTCTCTGGGTGCATCCAAAAGCTCGGGCCTATCGCAAGGAGTTTTTCAGGATTCTCATGCGCCGTCCGCAAACATCAAGGCCAGCCGGCGTAGGAGTGATCGGCAAGGTTTTTAAGATACTTGAGGCGATCCAAGCCTCGCCCTCCGGGCTCACTCTGAAGCCGATTTGCGAGATCACCGGGGTGCATAAGAGCACCGCGCACCGATTTTTGAAGCACCTGGAGCGTGACGGCTACGTCCTGCGCGCCGAAGCCGGGGCGTATATGATCGGGCCCCGGCTCTCGAACCTGGGAGCGCGATCCAATCACCGCGTAACATTGCAGGCGGTAGCGCGGCCGATCCTTTGGGATCTTTGGAAGTCAACCGGGGAGACCGTGAATATGGCGGTTCTCGATCAGGGCACAGTGCTGTACGTCGAAGTACTCGAGAGTCCCCACGAATTCCGGCTGGCTTCGCGGGTAGGAATCCGCCGTCCGCTGCACGCCACCGGACTAGGCAAGGCTCTCGCGGCGTTCATGCCTGCGGAGCAACGGGAGAGCGCGCTCAGCACGGTGACCTTCCAGGCGCTTACACCCAAGACGATCACCAATATGGCCCAGTTTCGTGGCGAGCTAGAGCGCGTGCGGATGGAGGGCTACTCGCTGGACGATGAGGAGACCACCCAGGGCGCGCGTTGCGTGAGCGCGCCGATCTTCGACGCGGACCGATTCGCGGTAGCCGCGGTTAGCGTCTCGGCTCCGGTTACTCGGGTGACCCGGGAGCAGGTGCCCGACCTTGCGGCGGCGGTGATGGCCGCGGCGCGAGCGGTGTCAGTGGCGATGGGCTTTCCGCAGCACGAACCACAGCCGGGTGGACCATCGGCCCCCAAAGATAAATTTTCGACCGCCTGATCCTGATTGG
>Ga0302326_10003511_pt1 | contig 36876 bp, 31 predicted proteins | sample Palsa_T0_3_FD_202264 | JGI IMG/M metagenome (GOLD analysis project Ga0302326, IMG submission 202264) | Peat permafrost microbial communities from Stordalen Mire near Abisko, Sweden - Palsa_T0_3 | ecosystem: Environmental > Terrestrial > Soil > Palsa > Peat permafrost | place: Sweden: Abisko... | reverse complement strand
GCGCCGGCTACCAATTCCCCAACGCAGCGGCCGCCCATTCTCATGCCCGCCGGGCAAACGGGCGAGTCTGCTGCAACAAACCAAGCTCTTGAGCCCGTATTGGTGGCTCCGCCAAGCGAAGCACAGCCTCCCTCTCCATTACTGATTCCGGAACAAGCGGTAAGCGCGTCCTCATCGCTCGCCATCAGCTTTCAGCTCTCGGTTCTGGTGCCCGCCCAGCCCGGCTCAAAGAATTTGCAGGCGGGTGCGCTCCTTTATCACGTCGATCCGGTGTTTTCCTTGCCGCCGGGCCAGCAGCAAAGCGACGGAACGGTGAAGCTGCGAGCGAATATCGGCAAGGATGGAGTGGTGAACGATGTAAAGGCGGTGAGCGGTCCCGCCGAACTCCTGGAGCCCTCGGTGAATGCAGTCCGCCAGTGGCGCTACGGGATCACGAGGCTGCAGGGCCAACCCATCGAGGCGACCGCAGACATCACCATCGAATATCGGCCTGGCCGCTAGACATCGTCTCCGCCATCTCCGCCACGGTATGCGATACACGCTCCGCTTCGCCGGCAAAGTGAAGCCGAAATTGTCTTCGCCGCTGGAGAACTTGACCCCGCTGGGTCGTTAGTCTCTGACGCAGGTGGTTCTGCCATCACTGGGGTCTTTGTAGAGATGCTCCCCCGCAGGACAGGTTGGAGTTGTGCCCTGCTGCGCCTGCTCTCTGTCGCGTTCTTCCTGAGCTTTCCGATCGCGATCTCTATCCCGGTCCCGATCGGTGTCCGGTGCCGGCGCGCCTTGTTGTCCCTGAGGTCCCGGAGGACCTGGCGCTGCTGCTGGGTTTGCGGAACACCCGCCGATGAGCAGCGCTAGCGAGAACGTAGCGGTAATTAGCCATCTCTTCATTTCGATTCTCCCTTGTGGTGTCGCTCGGGGCAAAACGCTGCTACCGAAGACGATTGCACGTAGCCGAGAGCGTACCCGCAATGCACGGGTGAGTTCTGTCCCAATTCGCACAGTATTCCAGGTGCGGCCATTCCTTGACCGCGCCGCGCGGGTCTAATAGACTTAACGATTCGTCCGGGACTTCGCTTCGCAACTGTGGCGCGGGGAATCTCCGTACAATAAACAGACTCAAGCAGAGGAGAAAGATCGTTGCCGAAACGCACGTTTCAACCGCATGTGCGCCGCCGTCATAAGAAGCACGGCTTCCGCAAGCGCATGAAGAGCCAGGGTGGACGCAAAGTTCTGGCGCAGCGCCGCAAGAAGGGGCGCCACAGTCTCACGCGCGTCTGATTTCGCGCCGCCGAATTTCCCGCGCGAATGCCGGCTGGTGCGGCGCGCGGAATACGACGCGGTTTACCGCGAAGGGCGCCGCCGCACGAGCCGCGAGTTCACAATATTTCTACGCCCCAATGGCCTCGAAATCAGCCGGTTCGGCTGGAGTATCAAAAAGGCGCTGGGTAACGCGGTCCGGCGCAACCGAATCCGGCGACGCCTGCGCGAAATTCTGAGATTGCATCGACGGGAGATTTCATCGGGATGGGACATTGTGATTCATCCACGCACGACGGCCGCCACGCTGGAATTTTTGGCGCTGACGCAGGACCTGCTGAAGCTGTTGCCGCGCGCGAATCCGGGCGCGTGAGCCCCGCCGCTAGCTCTGCTGCCAGGAAATCGTGGCAGGCCTGGGTGCTGCTCGCATTCGTCGGCTTCTACCGGATTTTTCTTGCGCCCTTTTTCGGCGGCGCTTGCAAGTTTTATCCCTCATGCTCGAAGTACGCGCAGGAAGCCATTGCACGGCTCGGCGCGCGTCGTGGAATCGTGCTAGCGCTGAAGCGGCTGGGGCGATGCCGGCCGTTTACCAAGGGTGGATTCGATCCGGTGCCGGATGTTCCATTTCCCGCCGAGCAGCGTGCCCAGGGTGAAGCGCAGTGAGCGATATGAACGATCAGGTGCGCGCGGTTGTTTTCGTTCTTCTGGCGCTGGTGATTCTTTTCACTTGGGGACATTTTTACAAGCCGCCCGTCGCTCCGCCACAGTCTAGTCCCGCGCAAACCGCTCCGCAGAATGCGGCGGAGCCAAGCAGCAGCGCGATTTCTGCAGCTGTTGCACCGTCGATGCAAGGGGCCAAGACCGGACCCGGCCGCGCGGCCATCCCCACAAGCATTCAAGCCACCGAAGAGAAAACCGTCACCGTCGAAAGCTCGCTCTTTGTAGTGGAGCTTTCAAATCGCGGCGGCGTGGTGCGCAGCTGGAAGCTGAAGAAATATTGGGACGATGAAACGACGCATCATCCACTGGATTTGGTGAACGCGTCCGCGGCGCAGGAACTGGGCTGGCCCTTTTCGCTTTTGCTCTCCGATGCGCAGTTGGAGGCTCGCGTCAATTCGGCGCTGTACGAAATAGGACCCGCCCCGGGCCATCTGGACGCGCCCGCGGAGATCACCTTCCACTGGAGTGACGGGCACTTGGACGTCACCAAGAAGCTGAAATTCGATCAGGACTACGTCTTGTCCGTGGAAGCCTCGGCCATGCTCGACGGACAGCCGCTGCCGGTGGCCATCGCCTGGCGCGGCGGCTTCGGCGACAAGGCCATCTACAAAGGCTCCGCGCTGGTGACCGTTTTCTACAACCTCAACGACAAACTTAATCTGCTGCAATATAAGAAACTGGGCGTCTCAGGAAATCAGAACCAACCGGCGCTCCAGCCCGGCCCCATGGAATATCTGGGAGTCGAGGATCAGTTCTTCACCGCTGCGTTTTTGCCCGACGGTTCGGAACTCTCGCTCTGGCATTGGACCCAGGACCACGGAATCGTGGTGGACGACAAGCCCGCGAGCGAGCCCATTGCCGAGATGGCTGCTGGAACGGCCATTGCCGCCCCGCTGCACGCGCGCGTTTATGTGGGGCCGAAAGACCTGAAGATTCTGGAAAAAACAAAGCCGCCCCTCGCGGAACTGATCAATTTCGGTTGGACCGGAGTGATAGCCAAACCGCTCCTCTGGGTGCTCCAAACCATCCATTCGAAAGTGTCGAATTACGGCTGGTGCATCGTTCTGCTGACGCTGGTGATCAACTTCGCCTTGTTCCCGCTGAAGATGAAAAGCTGGCGTTCGATGCAGAAAATGCAGAAGGTGGGGCCGGAAATCCGGCAGATCCAGGATCGCTACAAAAAGTATTCGATGACCGATCCGCGCAAGAAACAAATGAACGAAGAGGTGATGGCCATCTACAGCCGCGAGGGCATCAATCCCATGGGCAGCTGCCTGCCCATGCTCTTCCAGATGCCCATCTGGTGGGCGCTGTGGCGCGTGCTGAACGGCGCGATTGAGCTGCGCCACGCGCCGTGGATCGGCTGGGTCCACGATCTTTCGGCCAAAGACCCCTATTACATTTTGCCGATCGGCATGGCCATCATGATGTACTTGATGACCAAAATGACGCCGCAGACGAGCACGGATCCGGCACAGCAGAAAATAATGTCACTGATGCCGCTGATGTTCGGGTTTTTCTTTTTCAATCTTTCTAGCGGCCTGAATTTGTATATGTTCACCAGCAACCTGGTGGGAATCGCGCAGCAAGTGTATTTGAATCGCACCGAACCCCTTCCCTCCAGAAGTAAATTCAAAAAGAAGCCGGCTGATGCGTGACGAACGAGCGGCGGACCAAAAGAAACCGTTCTTGAGAGAGCGTTCAAACACGGAAGCGCGGCTCGACTTCGAGCATGCGGCTGTGGAACTCAAGAGCTTTCTGGACCTGGCCGTTCGCGAAATGGGCCTCGCGATCCAGTATGAAATCTCCACTCCGGCGGCGCTCGAAGGCGGACCCGCAGAGAAAGACGTGGTGATTGCGTTTCAGGGAGCGGATCAGAATTTTCTGCTGGAGCGCAACGCCGAACTTCTTTTGGCCCTCGAGCATGTGGCGCATCGCTGGCTGCGGCTTGACCCCCGGCTGCACGACCGCGTGCGGTTCGATTGCGGAGATTATCGCGCCACGCGCTTGGAGGAACTAAAACTTTCCGCGCGCGTGGCCGCGCAGCGCGTGCGCGAGACGGGCCAGCCCTTCCGCTTCAATCCCATGTCGCCTCGCGAGCGCCGCTTGATCCACCTGGAACTCACTGGCGCGCAAGGAGTTCGCACCGCGAGCGAAGGCGCGGGCGACCGCCGCCAGCTGGTAGTTTATCCTGCGAACAAGAAGTGACCGGCCCGGCCTAAAAATTCCGCGCTCCGTATCGCTCACACTTCAAGAACGTAACCTTGCTTGCCGACGTTGAGGCATTGCGTGGCGCCGATGCGATCGGTCAAGCCCGCGGTTTCGTGGATGTGGCCGCAAAAAAGATAGGCGGGCTGCGTGCGTTCCACCCAGGCGCGGAGAGTGGGGCTCCCAGCGTGTTTTCCGGGCGCAAATTCGTCCAGCTTGGTGCCGAACGGCGGAAAGTGCGCCACTAGATGGAGCGATTTGATTCCCTCAAAGGCGGCGAGCGCTTCGGCGATGTCTTTTTCGGAATATTCTCCGGGCGTGTTGAACGGAGTGATGTTGCTGTAGCCCAGCCCGGCCCACTGCACCGTTGCGGATGCGGATTTCAAACTGCGTACCTGGCGATGAAAGTCCACCAGGCCGAACTTCTCGCAAAACGCTTTGTTCTCTTCGCGTGTCTCGTGATTTCCCGGCAGCGACCAGACTTTTTCACCGAGCGGCTTCAGGATTTCACCGCAACGATCGAGTCCCTTCCCGAAATTCGAGAGATCTCCGGCGGCGATATAGATATCCGCTGGCTGCTCGACGATGCGCTCGAGCGCGCGCAAATCACCGTGAATATCGCTGAAAATCAAAACTTTCATGGCGTCTCTCCGTTGCGTTGCGGCGCGAGCTTCTGCATGCGGCGCAGGAACATTCCATCGGACTGCCAGCCTTCCTCGACAACGTTCCCTGCGGAGTCAAAAACCACGCGATAGGTAAACGGCTGCGGGCTTTTGCGCCGCGTGTTGACGAAGCGGTTCTCTCCGAAATCGACGATGCGTTCATCCGCATCGACCGAGGTGCGAATCACCGGGAAACGCGCGAACTGCCAGAAGAGCTGCACTTCCGGAAGCTCCAGCGCGCGCGCCACGAAGCGGTCCGGCGGCGAATCGGCGATGAAGCGGAACGCCGGCGGCTCTGGGTTGCGCAGGTCGTAGCGCGCCTGAAACACTCCGTCCGCGGAACGAATCACGCCGCCCCAATCGAGCAGCGAGGGTGGGAGCGGCAGCGCGCCGATGCGGTCGATCGAGATGTGATTGGCCGAGGCAAAATCCTTCACGCGAATGAGGGCCGCATGATGCGCGACGCTGCAGGCGAAAAGATACACGATCGTCCCGTACGTTCCGGCCTGGCACCACGCCGAGCGCTTGACGCGAAATCCCCAATCGCCCCGCGCCGGAAGAAAAAATAACGCGGCAATCGCGGCGCTGGCAACGGCCACGAGCCAAAGGTGAAATGGAAATCCAGCCGCTCCGGCCAGGGCCCAGGCCGCGAGTGCGCCGAGCGTAAATAGGGGCCACATCTTGAGTGCGCGCGAGCGGCTCTTCTCGCGATCGCCATAAATCCACGCAGCAACCTGCGGGAGCAGAACAATCGAAGTGAAACTGAAATCGATGATGAAGAGCAGATCCCAGGCCACGCGCGTCTGCGATAGAGGCGTCCACATGCGGGTTCCGAACGACGTCATTCCGTCGAGAATGATGTGGCTGGCTATCCCAACGCCATAAATCAGTAAAAGCATAGGCCACGAAGGCGCCTCGATTTCAAGCCGGCGCGCAATCCAGCGCGTCAGCCAAGCTAGGAGCGCGGCAAAAAACGGGAGTGCTACGAAGGAATGTGTGATTCCGCGATGGTATTTGACAATGGCGAGCGGATCGCGCGAGAAGACTTCGCGGACGACATCCACGTCCGGGAAAACGGCCCCGAGCGTGGCCGCAAAGATGGCGACGCGCCCTTTGCGCTCGGCAAAATATCCTTTTCCGAGTAGCGCGCCCGTGATTCCGTGTGTTACAGGATCCATGAAGCCATCGGGAAAATGAAAGTGTACATGATAGACGAACGCTCAGGCGATTTCGATCAGCGGCGAACGCTTGAAGACAATCTCTCCGATGGCGCGCGCTGGAATAGCGCGGAGCGCGAGCGCCGCCAGAGCCGCTTCGGCGAATTCGGGCGCTACCGCCGCGAGCAGGCCCCCGGACGTTTGCGGATCGTAGAGCAGCGCGCGAAATTCCTCCGACACACTTTCCGCGAAGACCACGCAGCCTTCCAGAAACTCTCGATTGTTCTTCATGCCACCGGAAAAAAACTTGCCGCGTGCGGATTCCACCGCGCCGGGGAGATAGGCGACGCGCTGGTGATCGATCTTCGCCGAGACCCCGCTGCCGAGAGCCATCTCGCGCAGGTGGCCCAGCAGCGCGAATCCGGTGACGTCTGTGACCGCGTGCACCGGGTGCTTGTTTTGTGCGGAAGCCTCGACCTCGCGCAAAGCCTCGGCCGCATCGCGATTGAGCCGTACCATCGAAGCCGTGGCGGCGGCCACCCAGGTGTCCTCAGCGAGCCCCTGCTTCAACGCCGTAGAAATCACCCCGGTTCCGATAGGTTTTGTGAGCAGCAGAACGTCTCCAGCACGTGCGCCGATGTTTTTCCAGATTTTCTGAGGATCGATAAGTCCGGTTACGGCGTAGCCGAACTTCAGCTCGTCGTCGCGAATGGAATGTCCACCGACTACGGTGCATTTTGCCTCGACCATCTTGGCTAAGCCGCCGCGCAGAATCTCCTCCAGGATTTCCGGCGCAGCCGCCGCCGGGAAAGCCACAATCGTAAGCGCGGAAATCGGGCTTCCACCCATGGCGTAAATATCGCTCAACGAATTCGCGGCTGCGACCTGGCCGAAGAGCGCGGGATCGTCAACGATGGGCGTAAAAAAATCGACGGTCTGGACGATGGCGAGCTCGCCCGAAATGCGATACACCGCCGCGTCGTCGCTGGTCTCAAAGCCGACAAGCAGATTTGGATCGCTTTGTGGCGGCAGGCGCTTGAGCACCGCGTCCAAAACGCTCGGGCTCAACTTCGCGGCGCACCCAGCGGCCTTCGCGGTGGTCGTCAGGCGGACTGTTTCAGCCACGGAATCTCCTTGGGAAATTCAAGCTCACGATTATAGCGCGACGGCGCGGTGGGATTCGTTCGGCAGGAAGATTTCCGGGTGCGGAAAAATTATGCGTGCGCGGCCGCGGAACGAATGGGAATCGTAATTGGCTTCGCAGCTTCTGCGGCGCCTAGCATGTGGCAGCGCCCGTCGAAAATCGCGCCGGGTTCGATGATTAAGCACGGCGTGTGAATTTCTCCGGTCACGATCGCCTTGGTCTGGATTTCGACTTTTCCTTTGGCCTTAATTACGCCGTCAAAACGGCCGCCGATGATGACGTAGTTGCCCTCGATTTCACCCTGCACCGTGGCATGCTCGCCCAGAATCAGCGTTTCCTTTGAAATCAGCGTTCCCTTCATCGCCGAGTCGATCCGGAACGTCCCAGTGGATTCGAGCTTGCCTTCGAGCTTGACGCCGCGCTCGAGAAAGCCGGTCCATTCTCCGGAATCATGCCGTTTGCGGTCGAACCAACCCATAGCTGTGCACATCCCCCATCGGAAAAAGCAGGCCTGCGGTATGAAGAACGCGGCAGAACTATTTTCGCATTAATTGGTCGTAAAGGCGCGTCAAATCACTATCGTCGTAGTATTCAAAGATTAACTCTCCAGGCTTTCCCGCACGCCGAGGATGCATGAGGACGCGCGTACCGTATTCGCGCTGCAGTTCGTCGAGGGCGGCTTTGGTGTTCGGATCGATTGGCGCGGTTGAAGCGCCCGCGCGAGGCCGCGAGGCGCGCGAAGCCAGGCGCTCGAGTTGCCGCACCGTCATCCCACCGCGAGCGACCCGCCGCGCCAGCGACATGCGAGCATTTGTGTCGGCGATGGCGAGGAGGGCGCGACCATGTCCGGCGCTGAGGCGGCCTTCCTCGAGCAAATCCTGGATCGGGGCTTCGAGCTTGAGCAGCCGGACTGCGTTCGCGATAGTAGCGCGGTCCTTTCCGGTGCGTTCGGCAACCTGCTCTTGCGTCAGGTGGAATTCGTCGGTGAGGCGCTGGAACGCGTGCGCTTGCTCGACCGGGTTAAGGTCCTCGCGCTGCAGGTTTTCAACCAGCGTCATTTCCAGCGCCATCTCTTCAGGGACGTTGCGCACAACCGCGGGGACGCGGGCAAGGCCGGCCCTTTGTGCCGCGCGCCAGCGACGCTCGCCGGCAATCAGCTGGTAGCGGTTTCCAATTCGGCGCGCAACGAGCGGCTGAACGATTCCACTCGAGCGGATCGAGCGCGCAAGCTCTTCGAGCGCTTCCTCCCGGAAGCGAGTTCGAGGCTGATAGGGGCTGGGGTCAATCAGGTCGATATCGACCTGCAGCAGGCCATCAGTCGGCGCCAGCGCTACCGCTGCTCCCGCCATCTTCGATTGGCCCACCGTCGTCGTCACTTGCCCTGGCGGTGTTGCTGGCAGCCCCAGCGCTGGCACCTCCGCTGGCGGCGGCTGCGGCTCGGGCTCCCGAATCAATGCGCTCAGGCCCCTGCCCAACGCGTTTCTTGGCATTGATGATAACCTCCTTAGCTAGTAGGATATAGCTCTCGGCGCCTTTACTATGTATGTCGTAGAACATCACTGGCATTCCGTGACTTGGCGCCTCGGCCAGCCGAACATTTCGCGGGATGACGGTCTCGAAGACTTGCGCGCCAAAGAAGCTACGTAGGTCGGCCGCAACCTGCTTCGATAGTGTCGTGCGGTCATCGTACATTGTGAGCAGAATGCCCTCGATAGCGAGTGATGGATTTATTGTTCGTCTCAGGCGCATTAGCGTGTCAAGGAGTTCGGAGACACCTTCGAGGGCGAAGTATTCACACTGAATCGGCACAAGCACGGAGTCACTCGCGGCTAGAGCATTCAGAGTTAGGAGATCAAGCGCTGGCGGGCAATCAATGAGCACAAAAGTGTAGTTGTCGCGGATGCCTTGGATCGCAGCTTTGAGGCGGTATTCGCGATTCTCCATTGAAACGAGCTCGACGGCCGCACCGACAAGATTCTTATCGGAGGGTATTAGTTCGAGACCTTCGACTTGAGCGTCCAGAATGATTCGATCGACCGGCTCATCGAGAATCAGCGTTTGATACAAAGTCCTCCTGGCGGGATCCTTCGGGAAACCAAGTGCGCTCGTCGTGTTGCCCTGAGGGTCACAATCGATGATCAGTGTTTTCTGCTCGGCCGCAGCCAAAGAGGCACCGAGATTCACTGCGGTGGTGGTCTTGCCGACACCACCCTTCTGGTTTGCAATGGCAATGACGCGAGCCAAATTTATCTCCCACAGAACGCAGCGAGAATGTAACAGACACTTTTCGACTCATGCAAGAAAATGTTTCACGTGGAACATAAATGAACGTTCGATCCGGCCAAAGGAGGGGGGCAAGAATGTTCCACGTGGAACAAACGATAGCGACAGCGCTGGGCTAAAACGGTGTCGGCCGACCGACAAGTAAGTATCTTCGCTCGGATCGAGGAATCAGGCTTGGCCCGCTCCAATTCCAGTTCGGAGCGCGGCAAATCGCGAATGTGTCCGCCTGCCCGAGCCAGAGCAGCACCCTTCCATCCACCGAAAGGTGCGTCCGGGACCACTCTAAAACCTCAGCGTGCATTCCGAGGGCCCTGGCGGCGACGAAATCGAAAGCGGGTTCTCCCCCCGGATAGTCCTCCATGCGCCCTCGATATATCTCGGTACGCTCAAGACCAAGATCCCGAACGATTTCCGACAGGAATGCGGCCTTCTTCTTGTTCGATTCGATTAGGCAGAGCCTCAATTCTGGAGCGAGCAGCTTTAGGGGCACCCCCGGAAAGCCTGCCCCCGTGCCAACGTCGGCGAGCCGACCTTCGCGTATTGATGCGCAGGAGGCCGCAAACATCGATTCGCCAAAGTGAAAGCGAACGATCTCGAGCGGGTCGGTCACGGTCGTGAGCGAGATCTTGCTGTTCCAGCGTAACAATAACGAAATGTAGGACCGTATTGTTTCACAGAGCTGGAGATCCGGCGGCGACACGCCGTAGGGCGCCAGTGCGTCCGCGATTTGAACATCGGAGAGAGATTTCATATAACTATATGTGTAGTATTCTGCTGATAACAATCACCTTAAATCCGCTGGGGTCAGTTACCGCTCACGTCGCTGCATCGCTGCCCGGAACTGCTTCGGCGCGAACATTCCGACAGTGAAATCGGCGACGAAGTGCGCAATTACGGTGGGCAGCAGGCTGCCGGTCCAGGCCCGCACCGCGGAAAAGAGAAGTCCCACGGAGAAGGTTGATGCCAGGCCCCGGCGCCCCTGGTAGAGATGCGCGAGGGCGAAGAAGACCGCCGACCCCCCGATTCCAGCAAGGACGCGGCCCCCGGACCAATCCTCGAAAACGCGCTGAACGAAGCCCCGGTAGATGAGCTCTTCGCAGACAGAAACCGTTCCCACCAGAGCGAAGAAAATGAAGCGCTCGAGCGCATCCTGGGGAAAAAGTTTGAGCGCAAGTTGCGGAAGCACGCCTTTGATTTCGTCAGGGCGAGCGACCAGGCGACGAAGGCTGTAAATTTGGTTGAGCAAAATCGCAATAGCCACTACCACGGCGATGGTTACTGCGAGCGCAGGGTCGGGGATGGCCAGCCCCAATTGCGCAGGACGGATCCCATACGCATGCGTACGCCAAAGAATTACACCGACGGCAACCCATTGAAACGCGATGGTGGAGGCGTAGAGCGAGAGGCGCTCAATCTTCGTTGTGTCAGGCGCTTCGAGAAGTTGCCGGACGCGGCGCCGGCCAAGAGTCGGCACCGCCACTCCGAGAAAAAGCAGGATGAGCGCGAAATCCCAGTGCATCGATATTAGATGAAAACATTTTTGGCGCCCCGGAGCAAGCCGAACTCCTGTTGACACCGGCGGACGCCCCGCCGTATCGTTCTTGATTCTGCGAAACGAGCGAAGATGGAAATTCTGGTCATCGGCGGCGGCGGCCGCGAACATGCGATCGTCGGGAAGCTGCGCAAGAGCGCGGCGGTGGAGAAGATTTGGTGCGCTCCGGGGAATGGCGGGATTTCGCAAGATGCCGAATGCGTCGCTCTTGATTTGAACGACGTGAATGCGGCCGCGGACCTGGCCGCTAGGCTGGGAGCGGATCTGACCATCGTGGGGCCGGAGCTGCCGCTGGTGCGCGGAATTGCTGATGAATTCGCGAAGCGCGGGCTGGCGTTGCTGGGGCCGTCGCAGCAGGCTGCGCAGCTCGAGGGCAGCAAGATATTTGCCAAGAAATTCATGGAGCGGCACGGAATACCAACCGCCGCGGTTTACGGGATTTTTGATTCGCCCATTGACGCCTACACCTCGCTCTGCTCCGTGGATTGGCCGCTAGTGGTGAAGGCGGACGGACTGTGCGCGGGCAAAGGAGTGCTGGTGACTTCGTCGCCGGACGAAGCCAACGCATTCATCGATCGGCTCATGGAGAAAGGCGAGTTCGGCGACGCGGGCAAGAAGATTCTCCTCGAAGAAGGGCTTGCGGGACAGGAACTTTCCTACATTATTCTGACTGACGGAACGAATTTTGTTTCGCTTGCGCCGTCGCGTGACCATAAGCGCGCGTTTGACAACGACCAGGGGCCGAACACGGGCGGCATGGGCGCCTATTGTACGCCGTCGATTTTGCCGCTGGAGCTCGAAGCGAAAATTATTGAGACGATCGTGAAGCCGACGTTGGCCGGTTTGCGCAAAGATGACTTGGCCTATCGCGGCTTTTTGTATTTCGGTCTGATGCTCACGCCGGAAGGGCCGAAAGTGCTCGAATACAATTGCCGCCTCGGCGATCCGGAGACGCAAGCTATCCTGCTGCGCGCTGATTTCGATTTGGCGCAACTCTGTGCGGAAGCTGCGCGCGGCCAATTGGGCCGGATTCCGGCAAAATCGTCGAGTGGGGCAAGCGTTTGTGTTGTGATCGCATCGGAGGGCTATCCGGACAACCCCCACACCGGCAAAGCTATAAGCGGCCTGCAGGACGCGGCCCAAGTTCCTGGGGCAGTGATATTCCACGCGGGAACGCGCCGCGAGGGAGACAACTTTTACACCACCGCTGGCCGAATTCTATCCGTCTGCGCGACCGGACAGGATTTGTCAGCGGCCTGTCGTATCGCTTACGACGCAGCTAGTAAGATCAAGATCGAGGGCTCGTTCTATCGCAAGGATGTCGGCGCGCCCAAGGCCAGCAAACAGGCTGCCGCAGAGGTCTCTCGTGGCTGAGGTGCTTCAACTCTTCCTTTGTCTGGTCCACCGCTTTCCGATGAAAGAAGCGGAGGAAGTGGACGCGATCGAAAACAAGGGCTTTCGCGGCTGTATTCACGGGCGTCCGGGGAGCGAGCGGCAGGTTCTGCTTATCGACTCGGAAACGCTGGAGAGATTTGGCGTTGCGCCGGGAGCGACGAAAGAGAACATCACGACACGGGGGCTCGACTTCCAGGCGCTGGCGGTGGGCCAGATGCTGCGCGTGGGGCAGAGCCTCTTCGAGATCACCGTCCCCTGCGACCCGTGCCCGCGAATGGACGAAATTCGCATGGGCTTGCAGGAGGAACTGCGCGGCCAGCGCGGCTGGCTCTGCCGCGTGGTTGAATCGGGAAGAATACGGCGCGGGGATCAGATTGAAGTGCTGGTCCCGGCGTCTGCACACGCCGTTACAGAAAAAAACTAGGAGATCGGCTACGTGACCAAAGAAGACAAACAAAAGTCGGCGACAGTGGCAATTTTGATGGGTTCGGACACGGATTTTCCTGTAATGCAAGAAGCGGCGAAAACCCTCGATAAATTCGGCATTCCCTACGAATTGGAAGTGGTCTCCGCGCATCGCACTCCCGCCCGCGCGCATGAATACGCCACCACCGCCTTGCAGCGGGGGTTGAAGGTGCTGATAGCAGCGGCGGGCGGAGCGGCACATCTGGCGGGCGTGATTGCGGCTAACACCACGCTGCCGGTGATCGGCGTTCCCATGGGCACGAGTTCGCTGAACGGGCTCGATTCGCTTCTGGCCACCGTGCAGATGCCCGGCGGGATTCCGGTTGCGACCATGGCCATCGACAAAGCCGGCGCAGTGAACGCGGCAATTTTCGCCGCCGAAATTCTGGGCCTGGCGGATGCGGATATCGCGCGCAAGCTGGTCGCGCATAAGCAAGACCTCGAGCGATCGGTGGCCGAAAAGAACGCGCGGCTGAAGCAACAACTCGCCGAAAAGAAGTAGGTCCCGCGGCGAAGGTCAATTCGAAGGGTGCGGATGCAGAAGGGACGGTGCGTCGTCAGGACGCTCTTTCTCTTCGGCAGGTTTTTGGGTTTCGGCCGGCGGCTTCAAAATCCATTCGAACCCGGATCCCATGCCGATCATCGCCATAGTTTCGCGCGAAGAAGGCGAGGCCATCACGTTAAGCGCCGCGCGCAGAAATTGCGTTGCATCTACTGCAAGAATCTTACTGCTTTCGCCTTGCAGTAGACGGTCCGCGACTTCTCGCATTTTCGGGTCGGAGGAGCAGATCTTCTCGACGGCCGGATCTTTTTGGCGGAGCAAATCGAGCAGCGCGGGCGCCTGCGCTTCGGGCGGATAGTGGAATTCAGAAAGGGTGCGCGGCTGGCCCTTCTCCGGCGGCCAGATTTGCAGATAGCGGGGCATGAGCACGCGCGTGTCAAAATAGTCTTGCCGCTGCATGGCTTGCTGCATGGAAAAAGCCAACTGCCAGACCTCCGGGCCATATCCTTCCACGTAGTCCGCCAGAATCAGCTCGGCGATGGGTTCGTCTTCAGCCAAACCAATTTTGCCGTGAACATTTTTCGCGATTTGGTTCAGGCGTTCGGCGACACCCTGTCCCACAGCTTCGATATCGGCGGCCTCCGTGTTGATCTGGGCTTGCTGCAAGTGCGGCGCCTGCGAAGCGACGCGACCGCGCAGGTGCGGCAGGTCGCGATCGAGACGGGCGAGTTGTAGAGGGGACGAGGGTGAAATCCACTCGACCGCCCCGAGAATGATTCCCACGCGCCGGCTATTGATCTCGACGGGGGTAGGAACGCGCGTCTGCGGTTCGATGGGGTTCTCGATGGTGACAATGAGAATCGCGTCCTTGACCACTGCGATGATCACGCGGCCCGCGGCCAGATTCGCGACAATCTCTTCGCCGGGGGCGTCTTGAACCTGCTGCGATCCTCCGCGTGGGACCCAGACGCCAAGCGCTAAGATGGCGGTTGCTGCCAGAATCACAGCCGGCCAACGCAGAGTGGGGCGCGAGCGAAAACAAAAAATCCGGAGGCGAGGAACGCGGCTCACATTTCGACGTTACCACAGTTGCCGGGCCGTGGTTCGCCGAGAAGCTTTGAGCAATTCGAGAAAATCGGGCGGAGATGCTGTCGCCCCGCGGCTCATTCTAGTAAAATTCAGGCTGAGCCACATTCCTTGTAGGTTAGCCCGAGGGCATTCTGGACGCTTGGAAAAGGAGAGGGTTTGAGATCCCCGAAGAGCATTCGACATAACGGCAGGACGCTTGCGGAGATTCTCGAGTCGCACCGCCGATTCGTGCGCGGCGATGAAACGGGCATACGAGCCGATCTTTCCGGCGCGGACCTATCGCGCGTAAAACTGGAACGCGAGAATCTGGACCTAGTCAACTTTCAAGGCGCGAACCTGGAAGGCGCGAATCTTCATGAAGCGCGGCTTTCGTCCGTGGACTTGAGCAAAGCGAAACTCCGCCGCGCAGACATGCGCAAAGCCGATTTGACGGAAGCGAATTTGAGCGGCGCGGACTTGACCGAAGCGAAATTGGGCGGCGCGGAGCTTTTTCGCGCGGACCTGCGTCTGGCGGTATTGCGTGGCGCGAATCTGGTGGCAGCTAATTTGCGCCTGGCGGAAATACGCGGAGCTGATTTTACCGGCGCGGATTTGCAGACGACCGTGCTCCGCGAGACGAATCTGGACGGCGTCGATCTTTCCGGATTGGATTTAAGCACGACGCTCCTCCCGCGCGGCTACAAGGCGTCAACCACCGTGAAGAGCTAGATGAAAACGGAAGCGATCTCGAACCCGCCCTGGTTCCCAGTGGAGGATTACAAGCTTCCTTCCGGCTGGATGCACCCCGAACAGCGCGAGGCGCGCTCTCGCGCGTACTGCGAGCTTCTCGAGCGCGGCCAGATTCTTTTTTTCCGCGAGCTGCCCTTCCACCTGCCGGCCGAGGACCAGCGATTCCTGCGCGAACAGGAATGGAGCGAGTTGCGCATGCACAAGAACGTTTCGTACCGCCCGAGCGAGGACGTTTTGCGCGGAGTTTCGGGCCGTGCGGAAACCGTAAGCCGGTTGCAATCCATTTTTCGAAACTACAGTGCGCAGGTGATCGAATTCCTGGCAAAATTCCTCGAGCCCTACGCCGGTAAGTGGATTCTCGACTTTGCGAGCTTCCGCCCGCTCGAAGAAGAGGGTCGCGACCTGCCGTTACACAAGCGCAACGATCTGCTGCACGTGGACGCCTTTCCCAGCCGTCCCACGCGCGGCGGCCGGATTCTTCGCGTGTTCACGAATTTGAACCCGGCGAAACCGCGCGTCTGGCAGACCACCGAAGGATTCGAAGCGCTGGCAGCGAAATATGCGAAGCCCGCGGGACTGCAGGAAATTGCCGAGGACGATTCATTTCTTGGCCGCACGGTACAGAATTGGGGAGCGAAGCTCGGTCTGGGCGCGCTAGGCCGCACTCCCTACGACATGTTCATGCTCCGCTTCCATGACTATCTGAAGGAAAACGCCGCATTTCAGAAGGACTGCCCGAAGGCGCGGCTGGAATTTCCGCCACTGGCCACTTGGATTGTGTTTACGGACTGCGTGGCGCACGCGGTGATGTCAGGGCAATACGCCATCGAGCAAACGTTTTTGATTCCGCCAGAGTCTCTCGTCAAGCCGGAGTCCGCGCCGTACCGCATCCTCGAAAATATCGCCGGCCAGCCGCTGATTTCCTGAGCGATGGTCCGCTCTATCGCGGAAAGTGCGTTTCGGAAGCGCCTATTTTCCGGCCGCGAACTCGGCAGGATTCTCGCCAAAGCCGGGAGTGCCGCGAACGGGCGTGGTGCGGCGGCGGGTTTCGATACCGAGGCGCTTGATCTTCTGGTTGAGCGTGGAAAGCGGGACCTGGAAGCGCTCGGCGGCTTCGGTCTGATTCCAGTTTGTGCGCTCGAGCATGTCCACGATGATCCGGCGTTCCACTTCCTCCAGGATTTCAAAAAGCGACGGCGAAACGCCCTGACCGCCCGCTTCTCCCGGAAGGGGTGGCAGGAATTCGGCGAGCTGCAGACGCACGCCCTTCACGATCTCGCGCGTGCGCACGCTTTCGGGTAACAAATCCGCGTCCATAGATTCGTGCGTGGAAAGAACGATGGCGCGCTCTACCGCGTTTTCAAGCTCGCGAATATTGCCCGGCCAGTCGTAATCCATCAGCAGCTTCATGGCGCTGTGGGTGAAGAGGCGCGGCGGCTTGCCATTTTCCTGGCAGAACTGCTGCAGGAAGCGCTCGATAAGCAGCGGAATATCTTCCTTGCGTTCGCGCAGCGGCGGCAGGTGCAGGGAGATGACGTTCAAGCGGTGAAACAAATCCTCGCGGAAGCGTCCCTCGCGCACGAGTTTTATTAAATCTTCGTTAGAGGCGGCCAGAATGCGGACGTCGACCTTGATCGTTTCGGTGCCACCCAGCCGCATGAACTCGCGCTCCTGAATCACGCGCAAAAGTTTGGCCTGCGTTTCGGGACTGATGGTGGAAATTTCGTCGAAGAAGATGGTGCCCTGGTCCGCGACTTCAAACAGGCCTTTCTTCGAAGCGATGGCGCTGGTGAAGGCGCCCTTCACGTGGCCGAAGAGCTGCGATTCCAGCAGGTCCACGGGAATCGAGCCGGTATTGATGGGGATGAACGGCTTGTCGGCGCGTGTGGAAGCCGAGTGGATGGCTTTGGCGAAAACTTCCTTGCCCGTGCCGCTTTCGCCGGAGATCAGCACGGTGGAGCGGGAGGGTGCGACCTGGGTGACCAGATCGAGCACGGTTTGCATTTTTTCGCTCTTGCCGACAATGTTGGGAAAATTGTAACGCTGTTTCAGCGCACGCTTGAGCTGGACGTTCTCATCGCGCAGGCGGCGCCCTTCGATGGCCAGCGAGACTTGTGCGATGAGCTCGTCGTTCTGCCAGGGCTTGGTGATGAAATCCTGAGCGCCGCCCTTGAACGCGGCCCGGGCCATGTCAATCGAGCCATAGGCGGTGATCAGAATGATGGAGAGCTGCGGGTCGCGCCGTCGAATTTCATGAAGCAGCTCGAGGCCGTTGCGGTCGGGCAGGCTCACATCGAGCAGCATGAGGTCGAAGGGGTGATCTTCGAGCTGGCGCAGGCCGGCCTCGCCGGTATCGGCGAGGGTGACTTCGAAGCTCTCGGAAGTGAGCAGGGCTTCGAGCCCTTCGCGGATTTCCAGTTCATCGTCAACAACGAGAATCGAGCCTCTAGGCATGGACGGCTTTCCTGGCCACGGGAAACTCCAGGCGGAAGGAGGTTCCCTTGCCTGGTGTGGAGCGCACGTCGACTTTGCCGGCGTGCTCCTTGATGATGCCATAGCTCACCGAAAGGCCGAGGCCGGTGCCGCGGCCGGTGGCCTTGGTCGTGAAAAACGGATCGAAAATGCGATGCAGGTGTTCCGCGGGAATGCCCGAGCCGGTGTCCGTCACTTCCACCGCGACCGAGCCGTTTTGCGTGCCGGTGCGGACTTCCAGCATTCCTCCCGTGGGCATGGCGTCCCGCGCGTTCATGAACAGATTCAGGAACACTTGCTGCAGGCGGGTGATGGAGCCGAGCACGGGCGGCAATTCCTTGGTGTAATTCTTGATCACGTTCACTTGTGCGGTCTTGAAAGGATGCTGCACGAGGGTCAGGGTTTCTTCGAGCACGGCGTTGAGGTCCACCTCGATGAATTCGGCGGCGCCCGTGCGCGAGAAATTCAGCAGGTTGTTGACGATTTCACTCGCGCGGAAGGTCTGCTTCACAATGCGGTCGATCGTCTTCTGCCGCGGATCGTCCGCGGGAATCTGCTTGGCCAGCATCTGGATGTAATTCGAGATCACCGCGAGCGGTGTATTCACTTCGTGCGCTACACCGGCGGCCAGCAGCCCGAGCGAGGTAAGTTTTTCGGTCTGCACCATTTGCTCTTCCAGACGCACGCGCTGCGTAATGTCATCGAGGAGGATCAGCCTTCCGAGCCGGGCGCCGTTCTTTCCCACCAGCGGCGCGATGGAAGCGTTGATCACCAGGTGGCGGCCCACGGGCGTGTTCAAATGGAATTTGTAGATTCCGGAAACGTGATCGCTGGTCGCGCGGGAGGAGATTTCGGCGACCAGGTCCGGCGGGAGCACGTCCTGCAGGCGGCGGCGCAGCGCGTCACGCCGCGGAATGCGCAGCAAATCTTCGAGCTGGGGATTCCAGGACTCGATGCAGTCTTCCAGATCCACGGTAAGCACGCCGATGTTGAGCGACTCCACGATGTTTTCGCTGAAGTCTTTCAAGCGCTCGATCTGCATGGCTTTTTGTTCGAGCGATTGATAGAGCCGCGCATTTTCGATGGCGATGGCCACGTAGCCGGCGATGGTGAAAAGCAATTCGAGGTCGTCGCTGGACAGGTAATCGCCGTCCACCGTTTTGCCCAGGCCGAGCACGGCGACGGTGCGGTCGCGGAACCGGCAGGCGATGAAATAATTCAGATCCAGTTCCTCGAGCGTGCGCCGGACGGAATCGGTCTCCTGAATGGCGGCGCGCGCGGACTCAAAGAAAAGGCAGCCGCGCTCGAGCGCTGGACGCCCAGGGTCCAGGAAAGACAAATCGAGCGGACCTTCCGGTCGCAGACCCATGGAGCGCGAAAGAACGAACTGTCCGGGGTGCGCGGTGTCCTCGAGGAAGACCGCGAGGCGATCTACAAGAAGGGTTTGCGAGATACGGTCGAGCACGGAGCCAACCAGCGGCTCAAGGCGCACTTCGTTCGTCAGGGCGCGGCCGAATTCGATCAGGGTGCGGCGATAATCCAGGCGATCGCGATAGAAGAAGCGATCGAGCCGGGTCTGCACCCAATCGCGCAAGGGCTCGAAAAGAAACGCGGCGACGACGATCGCGATCACGCCGCCGGCCGGTCCCGTAGGCCAGCGCGTGTGAAATAGCTCGCCGATCAAGGCAATAGCCGCGAAATAAATGCCCACGACGGCAGCGGTGGCAAAGGTATAAGCCAGGCCGCGTTTGAAGATGATGTCCACGTCCATCAGGCGGTAGCGAATGACGGCGTAGCCGAAACAGAGGGGGATCAGCGCCAGCGAAAAGACCGAGACCTTCATCCACGGCTCAGGAACAACTCCCATCACGTAGGGCACGATGTAGAACAAGAGGAAAGGCAGTGTGCCGGCAAAGGTGCCGCCAGTGACCCACTTTAGTTGTTGACGCAAGACTCCGCTGGGGGCGCGGCGGTAGCTGAAAAGAAAAATTGTGGCAGCCAGCAGGAAATAGATTCCCAGGTTGGCTTGCTCCACCTTATCGAGCCAGTAGCGCGTGCTGAAAGCCGGCAGGAAATTGAGCGTGCCGAAGGCGATGAAGAGATGCAAAGCCAGCAGCGCGGCAGGCAGAGCGTAGGTGGCGACCAGCTTCGGCCAAAGAACGCCACGCCGCTCCGGAAAAACCAGCGCGAAATGCACGAGCAAGGCGGGCTGTAGCAACAAGGCCACCACGTTGGCCCAGTAAATCGTTTCATCGAAGGAATTCAGCTTTCCGGTGTAATGAAAACTGTAAAGGATGAACGAAACCAAACAGAAGATGTAAAAGTGAATCGCGCGCGGCGCATTCCAGCGGCGCACAAAGATGAATAGTCCGATGAAAATATAAAGAAGCGCGGTAACGCGCAGGTCATTTTCGATGGAGGATGAAGTATCCTGCGGCGCGGTGACTAGCGGCGTTTCGAAAGCCGCGCCGTTGCGCGACATTTGGTAGCGCACTTCGGCCCAAGGCCCCACACGGAAGAGCACGCGGCTGACGTCCGTGGCGCGCTGGATCGACACGCCTCGAACGGTCTGCACGATGTCGCCCTGCTTGATTCCCGCTTTGGCGGCAGGCGAATCCGCGACTACGTGCCACGCGACCACGCCTTGGGGCGTGTCCAGCCACGAAACGCCATCGTCGGGAAGCACAAATCGAGCGCGCTGCTGGAAATTCAGGACCGCGAAAATCACAGCCGCGAGCGTCAATAGCGCCAGGATGACCGCGCCAAGCCGCATTCGCAAACTATCGTTCATCCGAGTACACCCGTAACCCTAGCCTACGCTGCTAAGATGCTAGCACGTCTGGTTCCAGTAAATTACAGATTCCAATTTACGTAACCATTGTATTATGTGCGAGTTGCACGAACTTGTGACGGAGACTTTCGCGAGGATACCGTTTGTGGGAGGCATCTTCCCGATTACAGTAGGGTCCCACGACCTAGAACTGGAAGCTCAGGCCGCCGCGGAGGTAGCGATAGGTGGGAACTAGCACAACTTGCCCATCGGGAGTGGACAGAGAAACGTAGCCTTGCGAGAACAAGTTGCCGCATTCAGCCAGAATCTCGGGATGTCCCGGAATGAAACTTGGCAGCGGCTGGCGAATCCCCAGGCTGAGGTACGGATCGAGATGGTAGAGAGACTCGCCGTAAGTGTCCACCGGCGAGACTACCTGGCCCTTCACAAACTTATATCCGGCGGTGAGCCTGGTGCCGACGCGAGGAACTCTGCCCGACACACGTGCCCCTGCGCTCAAGTGAAATCGGGTAGCCAACTGATTTCGCAGCGCGGCTTCCGAGGGTTCCTCGATAGGAGACAGCGCACCGGCATACTCGTAGATGGTTACCATATCGAAATTGTCTGAAAACTTCCGATGGTAAGCGACGCGCGCTCCGGTGGAATTCGAGACTCCGGCATCGTAGGCAAACATATTGGAAAAGAAGTCCTGCAGGTAGTCGGGCCCGGAAACTGCTCCGTGGCCGAAGACTGCGGTGTGGGTGGAACGATCGTTGAAAACCGCCACGGTCACGTTCGACTTCTTATCAATCGTGTGCCCGACGGCGATTTCCCCGTGCAGATCATTCTGCAGGACGGAGTGGCCATTGCGCATCAAGACAATGGGAAACTCGTCGAGCGTGTTAAGCCCCGACTGTAGCGTGCTCTGATCGCCCGCGGAATCCTGCCAGCCGTTGGCGGCAACAAGCACCGATGCCTGCCAGCTCGGAGTTATGCGTACAGCCACTTCGGCGCGCGGCCTGACTGCGGCGGTGGTGCCGGCGAGAGCGGCCATCAGAAGATCGGTGCCGTAGCGGATCGTAACGCGGTCGCCGATAGCCAGCGAATTGTCGTGCGAGAAGCGCAGCCCGCGGAAGGTTGGGCCGTCTTGACCGAGATGCGATTCGCGAATCAGAACCGTCGTTACCGGCCCGGTTCCCTCCACGTCGGAGGGAATCCATTGCATGGCAAAGCCACCCGAAAACGAATTGCCGTCGTAGCTGAATTGGCTGGCCATCAAGAGATGCTCGTGCGAGTCCAGCCCGAGGTCGTACACGAATGCCGTTCCCGGCGAATCGCCGATGTTGGAGACCGAGCCGGGATGATCCGAACCCGAAGTCAATTCCAAGCGCGCGCGATTGGCTTGGCCCGCGGGCGTCTCGAATTGTGCCGAGGGACCGCCGGCGAGTATTACGTCGTCATCCTGCCAGCGAAGGACCGGACGCGTGGCGGCAGCGCTTCGCAATACCCAGGTCCATTCATCGGCGGAAACTTGCTGGTCGGGTTGGCGTTGCAATTTTTCAAGGGAGCTGAAGACGGAGCCAAGCACGATCTCGAGCAAAGTCGTGTGCTCGTCATTCACCTGGATATGTTCTTCGATCACGGGGAGAAACCCCGCGAGGGTTACCTTGATGGAATACGTGCCGGAAGGAAGAGTGGTAGTGGAAAACCGGCCGCGGTCGTTGGTGAGCAGCTCCAGCGGAGCGGCGCTCATCAAGCGGTCGGCAGTGACGAATACGGTCGCGCCTAGTTGCGGGGTACCGCTGGAATCCAGCACCACGCCCGAAATCTTACCGGAGTTCGGCGCGCACACCGCGGGGAGAGCCATCAGGCACAAGAGCACCCCGAGAGTTGACGCGCGAATGATCCGCGGTCCCAAGGCCCATTACCTCCGCTGTGCAGTCGTCGGAGCCGAAGCCGATGCTGACGCTGCAGCTGATGTGGATGCCTTCACTGTAAACGCCATCGCCGGCGTTATCGTTTGCTTCGCGAGATTATCGGTCACCGAAACTTCCAGCTTGTACGCTCCCGGTGGGAGCGAACCAAGCGTGATGATATTTTCCAGCGTCAATTCTTCGCCGTGCTCCGGCAGCTTGTCCTTGGCGAGGTCGAATTTCAGTACCGGATCGGTGCCCTTCTCCTTCATCACACGATACTGCACCGAAACATCCGCCTTGTGCGTCTTGTCGTCCACTTTCAGGTTGTACACCTGAAGAAAAACTCCCATACCGTCGTTCGCTGCGAAGCTTGCGTCGAGCTTGGGACGGACCTTTACATCGCCCAGTACAAACTGGCCCAGACCGATATCCTTGGAAGAAACCGGCAGAATCTGGTCGGCCAGAATCAAAGAGCTGGAAGATAATTGGTCGTCCTCGAACCGGGGCACGGCCAGCCGCGTATTCACCACGCCCACATTCCCGTTGTTGACGTCCTTTAACACGATGTCCAGCCGATACAGTCCGGGGCTGAGCGGAACGGCCTTCTGATAGATCGATGGCACGACCAGCGCTTGCTGCAATAACGCGGCCGGAACGTCACGGCGCACGGTGTCTTCAAATGTCTGCACGATACGCCCGCTCAGTGTCGTGACGCGCGCGAAAAGGTTTACCGTCGCCGTGTCCACTCCCGACTTTTCCTGGAAGCTGAGTTGCCGGGTAGGAATCTGCACGGTAATCGGAACCAGCACGGTATCCGAAGTAATGCGCAGGAAATACCAGCGATAATCGAATTTTACCTGGTCGCGCACTAGCCGCGAAGTCACCACCGCCTCGAGATCCTTGAACTTCACCGGAGGCGCCTGCTGGATCTTGGCATACAAGTCCAGGCGGCTGAATTCATTCATGGTTTCCGGAGTCATGCCCAGAGGCTGCGCCAGATGGGTTCCGTCCGTATTGTTAAAACGGGAGGTCTTGCTGGCCAAGCCCATCGATTCCATCTCGGTGAGCCCAGCGCCGGGGACGTAGAGCAGCGCGTCCTTTTCGCTCGGATCCATCGTGAGCTTATATTCGCCGCTCATGGTCGGATCTACGAACTCGATCTCGACGTTTTCGCCAATTCCTTCGAGATAGCGGTAGCGCCAGTCCTCGAACGGGTACGTAGAAGTCTCGCCGCCGCCTTCACTCGCAGGACGATCGTAGCTTCCACCGCTCGGATGCGATACAACTTCATCCGCTGGCCCCCACATGATATAAATCCTGCCGCGATCGGTTTTCCAGCCGGGTATTCCCGAGGCGAAATGTTCGTTGGCGTAAGCGATCCGGCGATAGTGCTCTTCTTTGAAGGTGTTGTCGGCAGACTCAGGGTCAGGATTGCGGCGTTGCCAGAATGCCTCAATAAACTGTTCGCGTTCTTCGTTCGTGGATAGATGAAGGAACGAGCTGCGTTCTTCGGGCGAAATGATGTAAACCACGTCCTCGTCTAGCCACTTCCTGTATTGGGAATCGAGCTCTCTCTTGAGGTCTTTCTCGCTCTTCGCTCGGGCCTTGGCAGCCTTCTTGGCCGCATTCTTATCGGTCTGATCCTGTTGTTGGTCCTGGGATGCACCGCGCGGCGCGAATACTAAGCCCGCGGCCACAATCCCAAATAGAAACACTTTCGCCCAACGGCCCATAGATACACCTATTCCCCTGTTTGGTTGAAAATCTTAACCTGTCCGTAGGTACAGGTCAACGGCAGTTTCCCCCTGGGCTGTCCCTTGAATCGTTGGAATCCGTTCGTGCCCGCCGGGTTGCTTGGGGAGAGACGACTGAACGCCAGTCCTGGAACTCCCCGGCGGCGCCTTAGCTCTGGTCTCTCGCCGACACTATTCCTTTCCGAGACGAATCCGATTAGAATAGATAATTGGTGGCGTGTTTCGCGGCCGGTGAAGACCCGGCCGTGACCCTCGGACCGGACGAAATAGCAAGCGAACCTCCGAAAAGTAATACACGCAACTGTCCTTATCTCTGTATCTTCGTCTAATTAGAGAAACATTCTTGCCCCCTCGGACGTATGGAAGAGTGGGGGGAGTGGTCTCCGTCCCCGCGATGCGGGCACCCAAAGGCTGAAGAGATGAAAACGTGGCAGAAAGTCGGAATCGGGGTAGGCGCTGTTGTCGTCCTCGGGGGCATTTCCTGGTACAGCATCTACCAATCCAATAAAGGTGTAGTTGCCGTGCAAACCGGCAAGGTAAGCAAGCAGGACGTGGTCTCGGTGGTTACCGCGTCGGGCGAGGTACGTCCCAAGAACTACACAAACGTTCTCGGCGAAGGAATTGGCAAAATCACCGAAATCGTGGTCAAGGAAGGCGACCACGTCAAGAAGGGCGACATTCTCTTGCGCCTGGAAAATATCCAGCCGGGCGCGGACGTGCAGGCGCAGATGGCCAGCATCGGAGCAACTGAAGCCGGCATGCGCGTGGCCGCCGCCAACTATGATTCCGCGGTCGCCACACTGGCCCAGCGGCAAGCCGATCTAGAAAAAGCCAAGTTCGATTGGCAGCGCGGGCAGGAACTTTACAAAGAGCAGCTCATCTCCAAGCAGGAGTTTGACGCGAATAAGGCCACCTACGACAGTGCCGTGGCGGCCCTGAACGCGAGCAAAGCGCAAGTGGAGCAGGCACGCGCGGCGCGCGAACAATCGCGCTCAAACCTGGATCAGACGCAGGCCGTGCTGAAGCACACCAAAGACATTTTGCGCAAGACCACCTATACCGCTCCCATCGACGGCATCGTAAGCTACATCGCGGTCCGCGTGGGCGAAAACGTGGTCCCCGGAATTCAAAATGCCGAGGGCAGCTTCCTGATGACGATCTCGGACATGAGCATCGTCACCGCCGAAGTGAAAGTGGACGAGACCGATATCACCAACGTTCGCGAAGGCGATCCAGCCGATGTCACCATCGACGCGCTTCCCGGAAAAATCTTCAAGGGCCACGTCACCCAGGTCGGCGAACTCGCCATCCTGCGCTCTTCCGGCCAGGCCGCCACCACGCAGACCACCGCCAATACCCAGGAAGCCCGCGATTTCAAAGTCGTGGTCACCGTGGACAATCCGCCCGATGCGCTGCGCCCCGGCCTTTCGGCTTCCGCCAAAATCCAGACGGCGGAGAAGAAGGATGTTCTGACCGTCCCGATTCAGGCTTTGGCCGTGCGCACGCAACTCGATCTGGATCAGGCTAAGAAGGGGAATAACGGAGGCGGGGTCACTCTCGCGGCCTCCCGACCAGCGTCGGGTTCGGCGAACGATCCGGCGAAAGTCGAAATTCAGGGCGTCTTCGTGATTCGCGGCAAAAAGGCCGAGTTCATTCCCGTGCAAACAGGAATTACCGGCGTGACCGATATCGAAGTCACCAACGGCTTGAAAGACGGCGATGAAATCGTCACCGGTAGTTACAAGGCACTTCGCACGCTGCGCCCAGGCGCGCCCATCAAAGTGGACAACTCCGCTCCCAAGAAGGACGAGTCCTCCAATAGCTAGCCGAGGTTGAATTCCAGGAGCCCATGGCCCATGGCAGTCGGAGATATCACCGCTCCCCAAAGTTTCCGCAAAGACTTGGTCGATTCCGGCATTGTCATTCAGACTGAGGACTTGTGGAAGACCTATGAAATGGGGGCCGAGCAGTTGCACGCTCTGCGCGGCGTGAATATTGAGATTCAAAAGGGCGAGTACGTGGCTATTATGGGCCCTTCAGGCTCCGGAAAATCCACACTGATGAATTTGATCGGCTGCCTGGACACGCCCACGAAAGGCAGCTACTGGCTGGCGGGCCGTCTGGTCAGCCAACTGGACGACGACGAGCTCGCCTACATCCGTAACAAGGAAATCGGCTTCGTCTTTCAGACGTTTAATTTATTGCCCCGCGCGACCGCACTCCACAACGTAGAGTTGCCCATGATTTACAACGGCACCCCCGCCGAAGAGCGCATCGAGCGCGCCAAGAAAACCTTACAACAAGTGGACCTGGGCGACCGCATGATGCACAAGCCCAATGAACTATCGGGAGGCCAGCGCCAGCGCGTGGCCATTGCCCGTGCGCTGGTCAACCATCCCTCGATTCTGCTGGCGGATGAACCCACCGGGAACCTGGACTCGCAGACCGGCGAGGAAATCATGGCGCTCTTCGCGCGCCTGCACGAGCAGGGCAATACCATCATCCTCGTTACGCACGAGCCGGACATCGCCGCCCATGCCCACCGCGTGATTCGCCTGCGCGACGGAAAAGTTGAAAAAGACGAGCGCACGCGCTAGTCTTGCGGCACAATTTCCACGTTCCCGATGGCCGCAAGGAGACCTCCATGAGTAAAAAGATCATCCCAGGGCTGGTCTTTGGCTTAGCTGTTCTACCCCTCAGCGCGCTTTCGGCTTTTGCGCAGAATCAGTCGCGGAACAAAAGCGATGACCCTGCGCCGGCCACGCATGCTACTCCGGACGCCAACAAGCCTGGCCCCGAACAAGTTTTTCTAGCCAAACGCGCTGGCGAATATACCCGCACGATAAGGTTCGTGGGTCAGGGTGGAGCTGACGCGAACCCCTTCACCGGCACGGCCAAGATTTCCGTCGCTCTGGGCGGGCGCTTTGTTGTCGAGGAAAACAACGACGTGGTTTTCGGGCGCCCGGTTTCGGGCCTGCGGATCTACGGGTTTAACAACGTCACAAAACAATACGAAGCGGTTTGGATGTACACCATGTCCACGGCCATGATTCGGATGACCGGAACCAGCGACGACGGCGGCAAGACCATCGACCTCTCCGGCACGAGCGCGGATCTCCACAGCGGCGCGGTTCCGCTTCACGCCGTAGTCCGGCAGGTCGATGACGACGAGTTCGTCGTCACGCTCATGAGCAAGGGCACCGACGGCAAAGAAGCAGCGTTTCAGGAAACTACCTATACCCGAAGGAAATCACCTAACTAAGGAGGTTGTCATGGCACTACCAGAAGTGTCTCCCATCCCAGAAGGATACCATTCGGTCACCCCGCAGCTCGTTTGCCGCAAAGCCTCGGAGGCGCTCGAGTTCTATAAAAACGCTTTCGGAGCGAAAATTCTCGGCGTCAACAAGGACGACAAACAGAACGTGATGCACGCGGAAATGAAAATCGGCGATTCCATCGTCATGTTGAGCGACGAGTTTCCCGCCTTCCATTGCCTCTCGCCGCTTTCCATGGGCGGCAGCAGCGTGACGCTGCACATTTATACGCCGGATGCGGATGCGGTTTTTAACAAGGCCGTCGCCGCCGGCGCCAGCGTCACCATGCCGATCATGGATGCTTTTTGGGGCGATCGCTACGGCCAAGTGGTGGATCCCTACGGCCACAAATGGTCCATTGCCGCTCGCCAGCGCATTCCCAGCCAGCAGGAAATCGAAGCGGAGGCCAAGAAGGCCTTCGACGCCATGTCCAAGGAGAAGAGCGCGGGGGCTTAGATTTCCTCGCGATTAGTGGCGCACTTCGCTCATCAGCGCCAGGAGATTGTGTTCCGGATCGCGGAAGAAGGCCATCCACAGTTCGTGGTCCGGCATCTTCGCGATCAGGTGCGGTTTTGCCTCGAAGGCGACTCCGCGTGACACCAGTGTCTCGTAGGCGCGCTCGAGATCGTCAACTTTGAAGTAGAGAGTGGAGCTGTGGGGTTCGGCGGGAACGTCGAGCATCAGGCGCACGCCGGCGCAATCAAAAAACGCGAGATTGGGCACGCGAAACAGGAACTTCATTCCCAGAATGTCGCGATAGAACGTGACCGCGCGGTCCAAGTCCTTCACTGGCTGCGCAATCTGCCCGATCTGCGCGAGCCTGAAATCGTCACTCGTCGGCGTCATGGCTTCCCGTTTACAAATCGGCTATTCGTAGCGCAAGGCGACCAGCGGGTCCACTCGCATCGCGCGACGCGCGGGAAGATAGCACGCCAACACCGCCACGGCAACCAGAAGCAACGACGCAGCTGCGTAAGCCAGCGGATCGAGAGCTCCGGTATTGACCAGTAATGCTTCGAGAACTCGCGCCAGGCCGGCAGATGCTGCGATTCCGAAAACGAGTCCCGCCAGAACCAGCTTGATTCCGTGCAGAATTACCAGACGGACTATGTCCTGGTGCTGCGCTCCAAGCGCCATGCGAATTCCAATCTCGTGCGTGCGCTGATTCACGCCGTAAGAGACCACCCCATACACGCCACTGACGGCCAGCAGAAGCCCGAGCGCGCCGAGCACTCCCGCGAAAATCGCCGCCAATCGAAACATGAACAATCCATTACCGCTTTGCAGTGCTGTTTCCATGCTCATGATGTCGAAAATGGGCAGATTCGGATCGAGTGCGTGGACTTGATCTTCGATCGAGCGCGTCAAAAGCTCCGGCGGCACGGAGGTGCGCACCTGCAAGACGTGCACGGCGTTGTATTCCTGGGTTATCGGAACATAAAAATATGCGCGCTGTTCTTCCGCGATCCAAACGTACTTGCTGTCTCGTGCCACGCCGACCACTTCCACCGGCTGCGCCTGCGCCGAGCCATAACGGAAGTGATGTCCCAGCGGATCTTGCCCCGGCCAAAGTTTGCGCGCCAGAGTCTCATTGACCACCGCCACGCGCGGCGAACTGCTCTGGTCCTGCTCGCCAATCGCGCGTCCACGAACGATTTCCATTCCCATCGCCCGGAAGTAGTCTCTGTCCACTGGATTGCGCGGCAGCCGCGGCACCTCACTGGCCACCATGCCTTCCTGGCCTTCCTTCCACACGTTGTCCCACAGGCTGTAGTAACCGAACGGGACCGAGTAGGCAAAGCTCGCCGATTCCACTCCCGGCAGAGCGCGAACGCGATCGCCGAGCTGCCGGTAGAAATTCGCACCGCGCTGGGGGTCATAAGCGAGCTGGCTGACATCCATGGTCAAGTTCAACACGTGGTCGGGGGTAAAGCCGAGAGTCGTCTTCTCCGCCTGCTGCAGGCTGCGCAGGAAAAGCCCGGCCATGACGAGGACGACGAGCGAGCCGGCCGCCTGCGCCGCCACCAGGAAATTGCGAATGCGGTTGTGTCCCGCTCCGCCAGTAAGGCTTCGTCCACTTTCCCGCAGAGTCTCATTCAAGCCCATGCGCGAAGCGCGCCAGGCCGGCACCAGCCCGGCGAAAAGCCCGCAAGCCATCGCTATCGAAGCGACAAACAGAAATAAACGCCAGTCGAACGGAATATTCGTGCGCAAGGGAAAGTCGCCGGGCAGACGCACGGATTCAATCAATTTCATGAGCCACACACCCAGCCCGGCTCCGCCCACGCCACCGAGGCCGGCCAAAAGAATGCTTTCCGTCAATAGCTGCCGAAATAAACGCACACGGCCTGCTCCCAGTGCCGCGCGAATGGCGATTTCCTTCGAGCGCATGGAGGCGCGCGCCAGCAGCAAATTTGTTACGTTCACGCAAGTAACGAGCAGAACCAATCCGACCAATCCCAGAAACACGGTGGCGATGAGGGGCCACATGTCGGCCGAGCTCGCCTCAGGACGCGCCAGCGTTTCGGGTATCACCGCCATCTTCAGGTCCTTGTTGGTCTCCGGATATTCGTGGTCCAGACGGTCGGCGATTACCTGAAGCGAAACGCGCGCCTTCTCCCTGCTGATCCCCGGCTTCAGATGCCCCAGCACACGAAGCTGGCGTTCGTCGCGGTTGTTCAGAATCTTCCTGGCCTCCGGACTGTCTCCGAGCATTGCCAGAGGGAGGTAAACGTTCGCTTCCGCGATGAAAAAGGTCCCGAAAAATCCTTTCGGCGCGATGCCAACGACCATTGCGGGCCGCCCGTTTAGATTCACGCTCTTGCCGACAATCGAGGCGTCTCCATTGAATCGCCGCACCCAGTAGGCGTACCCCAGCACGATGACCGGATCTTTCCCGGGCGTTTCGCCTTCGCCTGGAAGAAAGAGCCTTCCCAACGCAGGTTGCAGTCCGAGCGACGAAAAATAATTTCCTTTGACGTATGTGGCGAGAACGCGTTCGCTCCGGTTGTCCGCACTCAGCCCCGCAAATCGGATCAGGTACGCAGTCATGTCCGAGAACGCGTCGCTTTGCGCCTGAAAATCCTTGAAGTCAGGATTGGAAAGCTCGTGTGGACTTTGATAGTCGTGCGTTCCATTGCCGACCACGACCAGGCGGCCCGCATCCCTTACCGGTAGGGGGTGGAACAGAAAGGAGTTCACCACGCTGAAGACCGCGGCGTTTGCGCCGATTCCTACCGCGAGCGTCAGGACCGCAACCGCGGTGAATGCCGGGCTTTTTCCCAGCATCCGCAGGGCGTACCGCACATCTTTCCAGAAATCTTTCATGGGTGCTCCCGCTCGTTGTCAACCAAAGATACGCAGCCATGCAGGTAACAGTTCCATTTCGTCAGCAGGCGCCTGGAAGGATGATTAGGCGGAGAAAAAATTGCGCGCAAGGAAAAGCGCGTTGGCAGGACGTTCGGCCATCCGGCGCATGAACCAGGGAAACCAGAACGAGCCGTACGATATCAGAACCGCACAGCGAAACCCCTCGCGCGCCAGCCGCAATTGTTCCGCGCGCTGGATGCCGTAAAGCATCTGAAACTCAAGCTGGCCTTTCGCGATTCCCTGCGAAGCGGCCCATTCCGTAAGTCGAGCGATGAGCGCGCGATCATGCGTGGCGATTGCGGCGCGCACGCGCGCCTTGCGCGCTTCCGGGCTGAGCAGTCTCTGCGCCAGATGGAAGTAATTCTCGTCCACGTCTTTCTTCAGTGGAAACGCAATCTCGGCCGGCTCATTGTAAGCGCCCTTCACCAATCGCACGGCAGCGCCCATGGAGATCAGCGCGTCCACGTCCTTTTCCGTGCGATAGAGATACGCTTGCACGCACACGCCGATGTTGGCATATGCTTTTCGCGCGCGCCAGTAAATCGCGAGCGTTGCATCCACGTACGGGCTCTGCTCGATATCTACCCAGAGCGTTCTGTCGGCGGGAGTCTGCGCAATCAGGGCGGCCAGGTTCGTGTAACAGAATTCTTGGTCGAGGTCGAGACCCAGTTGCGTCAGCTTCACCGATACTTCGGTGGGCAAACCGGCGGCGCCAATGCGCGCGAGCACGTCCAGATAGTGTTTGGTGACTTCTTCCGCTTCGCCGCGATCGGTGATGTTCTCGCCGAGATGCGTCAGAACGCTGCCCATCCCGTCGGCCGCGAGCGTGAGCGCCGCCGCGAGCGCGTCATCCACATTTTCGCCGGGCATGAAGCGCGTGACCGTCCGGCGCATGAACGCGTATCGCGGAGCGCGCTCGCGCAGCCATCGGCTTTGCGAGGCCAGCAGAATCGAGCGGCGCATCAGGCTCATCGGCGGTTCACCTTCACGCGTAAATTATTGCTGCGAGCTGAGTGTCTTCACCAGACGATAGTAGAAATCCACGCCTTCATAGAACGACGCCACGCGAATCCGCTCATCGCGCCCGTGCGAACGGTCGTCATCCACATCCATGAACACGCCCGGAATCCCGTAGGTCGGAAATCCGGCCGCCCGCGAAATTGCTCCGTCGCTGGCTCCCGCGTCCATAACCGGAACCACCGGAACGCCCGGCCACATTTCCGTGGTGACTTTTTCGAGAGCGTTCATCACGTCCGGCCGCAATGGCGAAAGAGGATTCGATTTCGCCCGGGAGCCCGGCGACGACACTTGCGTCACCACGATTTGCGGATCATCGACAACTTTTTCGAGCGCGGCTTGAATTTCACCGCGCGTGTGGCCCGGCAAAATCCGGCAATTCACGTTGGCGCGTGCCGAGCCCGGCAGCGCGTTATTCGCATGGCCGCCTTCGAGCCGCGTAGCCACGCACGTGGTTCGCAGTCGCGCGTTGTAAAAGGGCAGCGCTGAAAGTCGCGCGATGGCGGCTTCGTCCGGCGGCGATCGTAGAATCGCCTTCATGTCCGCGCCTGTTGGCCCGCCGACGATGGCGGCCTCGCGTTCGAAATAGGCGTGCGTCACTTCGTTCAGTTCGAAAGGAAATTGGTAATGTTCCAGGCGCGTCAAGCCCTCGGCCAGTTCGTAAATCGCGTTGCTCTGGCCGGGCAGAGAGCTGTGCCCGCCCGGATTCGTCGTCTTCAGATCGTAGTCCTGATACAGTTTCTCGCTGGCCTGGATTCCGACCAGCAACTTTTTCCCGTGATCGAGTTCGAAATCACCCGCGTCCGGATTCAGAATGAATTCCGCATCAATCAGGTCGCGATGATTCTTGATTAACCAATCCACGCCGTTTGAGGGTCCCCCTTCTTCGTCCGCCGTGAGCGCCAGAATCAAATCGCGGTCCGGCCGGAATCCTTCCTGCTTCATACGGATGAACGTAGTGACCAGGATGGCATCGCCGTCTTTGATGTCTCCCGAGCCGCGTCCGTAGAAATATCCGTCCTTCTCGATCAGTTGAAACGGGTCCATGGACCAATCTTCCCGCCGCGCCTCCACCACGTCGAGGTGGCAAATCATGAGTATCGGTTTTCGAGCTCCCGTCCCGTGCAGGCGCGCTACCAAGTTCCCTTTGCGTGCGTTCGGTCCCAGCACCTGCACGTCGCTCGCGGGAAAGCCTGCATCGCGCAAACGCCGGGCCATGGCTTCGGCTGCCACGGTCGTGCTCCCAACCGAGTCCGTCGTATTGATTTCGATGAGTTGCTTGTAAATGTTGCGAGCGAGCTGCTTCGTCGTGTTATTTAGCTGTGCGCGCAGGCCACCGGCGGCGAGCGAGCACGCGAGCGTACCCATCAAAAAGAAAGTCCGGAATTTCATTTGTTCTCCCAGGATAAGAAGGATAAGAACGACGAACGAGACTAGCAGACGCGGGGTGCGAGGGTCAAAACGGCGGCGGAGAAAATGGTGTATCCTTTGGCGGCTCCAGGATGAAGATTGCGTAGCGATAGACCTCAAGCTTCCACTGCTCGCCGATGGGCCCTTTCTCGAAGATTTCTCCGAATGCGCGGTGGATCTCGCGTCTCTTTTCTTCCGGCAGCGCCGCCAGAAGTTGGCCGAAACGATTTTTCGCGAGCGTCAGGGGGTCGGTTTCAGGCTTGGCTGGCGACGGAGCGCCTGTGGGCGGCGCGTTTGCATCCGGCGCGACGGATTTATTCGCTTCCGCCGAAGAATGCTGCGCTGGCTTCTGCGAGTAACTCTGATAAAACGCATAGCGGAATTGCTTTTCATATAGCTCGGCATAGGCTTCCATTGGACGCCAGGGCTGCGGTGGCGCATCCGCTAGGGCCTTCGCAGTGAAATCCTTCAGCGCCGTTTCGAACGCCGCAAAATCCGCGCGCGCCGCCTTCCCGGGACCTTTGCCGCTCTTTGCGAGGGAAGCTGCCAGCGCATCGGTTTGCGAGCTGTAGCAGTAGCCGTATCGGCGGATGCCGCGCAGCTGTCCGTCCACGTTGTAATCATCGATGGCTACGATCTGCGCGATGAAATCGGACGACGGCATTGCCAAAACCCTTGCGCAGGGAAGCTCAAGCGGGCCCTCGTAAACTGGTTGTGCAGACGATTTCTTCTGCGCTTGTCCTTGCATTTTCGGCTGGCTCTGGGCCGGCAGAGGGATCGCGGCGCTGAGAGCGAGGATGGCCAGAATCGGCAGGCGCATGGAAGCGATTCGCTTAGTGGGATTGCGCGGCACCACGTTCCGCGCCGGGCTGCAGGTGCCGAGCATGCAAATCGCGAGTATGGCTGGTCGCGTCATGCAATGAATCGTAATTCAGCGCGCCGCGACGGCGCAACATCGGCCCACGCATCGCTCAGGAGTGGTCCGAACTCGTGGCCTGCACCTCGAACAGATCCAGATCGCGTTCGAGGTTGCGCAAGACTTCATCGTTGATCTTGTCTTCATTGCGCAGATGCAGCAGCGCGGCACGTTGCAGCGAGCGGATGTGGCCCGAAAGTTCCCGGAACCGTTGGTAGTCCTGCGTGCGATAGCCGGTCTCCACGGTGACTCTGTCCTGCAACAGATTCAATTTGTGATGCTGCATGCGGATGAGATCGTCATAGACGGGGGCAAATTCGGGAGGATCTGCTTCCCGAGCGTGCTCGAGATACGCAAGGGCGGCCTCAATCATCGCGCTACGCGCTCGTTCTTCCTCCGGGTTTTTGCCGGCCACGCCGGCAAGCTTCAATACGCGAATCAGCGGCCCCAGCGTAAGTCCTTGCAGCACCAAGGTCACGAAGATCACGCAGAACGTCAGGAAAATAATCTGGTGACGCCGGGGGAAAGGCGTGCCGTTGTTCAGCGTGACGGGCAGAGAAATCGCAGCGGCCAGTGCCACTACCCCGCGCATCCCGGCCCAGCCTACGATAAAAATCGCCCGGGCCGGCGGGACATTCTCCGGCTGGCCCAGCAGGCGGCGGCGAATAAAATAGGAAATCCAGGCTCCGGGATAGACCCACACGAATCGAAGCGCTATCACCGCACCGCTGAAAAGAAGGCCCGTCAGCAAAAGTCTTTCCAAGCTCACGCCGCGGATGTCCGAAAGAATGTAGGGAAGCTGCAGCCCGATAAGAATAAAAACGATCCCGTTCAACACAAAGCTCAGTGTTTCCCAGACAGCCGCTGCTTGCAGCCGCGCTTGCGTGGACAGATAAATTGAAGACTCGTGGCCAAGATACACGCCGCACACCACGGTTGCCAGCACTCCCGATGAATGAGCGCTCTCGGCCGCCAGATAAGCGAAATAGGGAGTAATGAGACTGATCGTGATTTCGATCGGCGGCTCATCGATTTTCTTCTCCACCCAGTAAACGAGCTTGCCGATCACGAGCCCGATTACGATCCCGCTGGCGACGAGATAAAGCAGGCGCCCTGTCTGCACCGCGGCCGTGGGCACATTTCCGGTGACTACGATCGCGACGGCGAGCTGCAGGGCGAGCAGTCCGCTCGCGTCGTTGAACAAACTCTCCCCTTCGATGACGTCGCGAATCCTGCGCGGCAAGCCCAGCCGTCGGGCAATCGACGTGGCGGCAATCGCGTCCGTGGTGCAGACCACGGCCCCGAGTACGAGCCCCAGGTGCCAGTCAAATCCCGGAAGAATCGATGGCGCTACGGCGGCAATGCCGTATACGGTGAATCCCACCAGCCCGAATGCCAGCATCGCGATGCTGACCAGGTTGTAACGGAAGTCGCGCCAGGAAGCTTGGAAGGCCGCGGAAAAAAGTAGCGGCGGCAGGAAAACCAGAAATACAACCTCGGGGTTCAGCTCTGCGTGCGGCATGTGCGGGACCAGACTAAGAAGCAGGCCGCCAATCACCAGGACGATCGGATAGGGCGTGCGAAAGCGCTTGGCCAGAATGGCTAGTCCCACGACAAGAATCAGGAGGAGAATGAGGACAGGTTCGACGTGTTGAACGTTGCGTCCGTACATGTTCGCCGCGAACAGTACGATATCTCAGTTGCTCGCTCCTCGCACGCGCTTCGATTACGGCGAGCTTTGCGGAAGTTATTTGCGCGGACGCCGCGAAGAGGGCTGCGGACGCAGAAGCGCCCGCTCGCTGAGAACTTCGAGCGCGCGGATGAGCCGCTTCTTGCGCACTTCGGGTGATTTCGCGGAGAACCAGCGGAGAAATTGAAGGCGTCCTCCGGTTGGCAGACGGTCAAACTCCTTGCGCAAGCGCGGGCGGGATTTTAGAGCGGCTTCGAGTTCGGGAGGAATGGGAAGTTCGCGCGGCGCACGATCGATTCGCAATTCGACTCCCACCAGATCGCCTACATCGGCCCGCGCCGCTTTGCGCAGCGTCACGTTGAATTGAAGCCGGTAGCGACCGCCTCCAGCCGAGACGAGTGTTGTGCGCGTGCTGCGCCCGTTTGCGATCGCGACGACCGGGATGTATTTCGGCTCCGTGGGTTTGCGCTTTTTCGCGCTTGGCTTGCCGCGCTTCGAGCGCTTATCGCCGGCCGCGAATTCCGTCGCCAGCGCGCGTCCGACCTCCTGCGGCACATCCACATACCGCAGCATCCAGATTTTGTAAATGGTGGCCTGAAACTGTTGCGTGGATGGCGTCATTCGACTCAGAAGCATTATGCACCGGGAAATAAAAAAGGCCCCGATCGCTCGGAGCCTTTTTGAATTTTAATCCCTGGCGGTGACCTACGTTCCCACGCAGTTACCCGCGCAGTATCATCGGCCCGGCAAGGCTTAACTTCCGTGTTCGGGATGGGAACGGGTGTGACCCTTGCGGTAAGACCACCAGGAAACTTGTGGCGCTTGCGAATTGCGTGCAAGCGCAGAAAGTCCCGGAAAACTTTACAACTGAAGGAAGCTGGAACAACAAACCGCCAATTTCCACTTGAGAATATTGCAATGTGGAAAGAGCGACTTTCCCTCGGGGCATATGGCGCCACGTTGGGAAAGTTTTATGGTTAAGCCGAACGGCCGATTAGTACGGGTTAGCTACACGCATTACTGCGCTTCCACCTCCCGCCTATCAAAGTCGTAGTCTTCGACTGGCCTTCTTACCCCCCCGCAGG
>Ga0302326_10003510_pt1 | contig 36884 bp, 34 predicted proteins | sample Palsa_T0_3_FD_202264 | JGI IMG/M metagenome (GOLD analysis project Ga0302326, IMG submission 202264) | Peat permafrost microbial communities from Stordalen Mire near Abisko, Sweden - Palsa_T0_3 | ecosystem: Environmental > Terrestrial > Soil > Palsa > Peat permafrost | place: Sweden: Abisko... | reverse complement strand
ACGGCTGCGCTGGCGGAACGGATGCAATGGTGCGTAGACCATCCGGCGCAAGTCGCGGAAATGCGGGAAGAAGCGCTGGCAGCAGCCCAGCGCTGGACATGGGCCGACTTCCGTCTGTCTTTTCGAAGCCAATTGTTTCCGCTGCTCGGTCTGAGCGCGGCTGCGTGACGCACCATGCGCAACCTTCGAATCGCGATCACCGTGGACCCCGACATCCCAGTCCCGCCCAAGCACTACGGAGGCATCGAGCGCATCGTGCATCTGTTGGCCTGTGGACTGACCGAGAGGGCCCACGATGTCACTTTGTTCGCAGATCGAGACTCCCGCGTTCCTTGCCGCCTGATTCCGTATCCGAAAAAAACCGGGAATTCGGCCAGCAACCTCATCAGGAACGCCGCGCGAATTACTTTTGAGGCGCGCAAAGGGCATTTCGACCTTATCCATAGCTTTGGCCGCCTCGCTTACTTGACCACGCTTCTGCCCTTCCGCATCCCCAAGCTGATGAGCTATCAGAGGTGCATCACACCCCGCAGCGTCATTTGGAGCACGCGTTTGGCCCGCGGATCTCTTCACTTCACGGCTTGCAGCCGGCAGATGACTACGCCCGTTCGCGATCTGGCATCGTGGCATGTGGTCTATAACGGAGTCCCACTCGAGCGTTATCAGTTTCAGCCCGTCGTGGCCGCGGACGCGCCCCTGGTATTCCTGGGGCGAATCGAATACATCAAGGGCGCCCACCTCGCTGTTGAAGTCGCCAAACGAAGCGGCCGGAAGCTGGTCGTCGCCGGGAACGTCCCCGAGGGCCGGAAGCACGCCGAGTATTTTGACGGCGAGATCAAGCCCCACCTGGATGGAGAGCGGATCTCTTACATCGGTCCTGTCGACGATTCGCAAAAGAACGCCCTTTTGGGAGGAGCAGCCGCCCTGCTGATGCCGGTCCTGTGGGACGAGCCCTTTGGTATTGTGATGGCTGAGTCGCTAGCTTGCGGAACGCCGGTCGTCGGGCTGCGGAGGGGAGCCGTGCCTGAAGTGGTAGAGCATGGCGCCAGCGGCTTTGTCTGCGAAGGCATTGACGAGCTAACCGCGGCGGTCGCGCGTATCGGTGAGATCGATCGGCATGCCTGCCGGCGCGCGATGGAAGATCGCTTCAGCGGCCGGGCCATGGTTAACGGTTACCTGAGCATTTACCAGAGTGTGCTGGCCGCATGACAGCCCTGATCCCGGAAGGAGTCAAGCACAGGATCAAAGACCGGCTGGGTGTGCCCAGCATGGAATCCGGGCTGCTTGGTCTGCGGGCTAACGGCTTCGCGCCGAAGGTCGTCCTGGACATCGGGGCCTATCAGGGCGAATGGACGATGCTATGCAAACGCATCTGGCCAGCCTGCTCCGCGCTGATGCTGGAGGCCGCGCCGGCGCGGATGCCGAAACTGAAACGGCTCGCTTCGACATTGGGCGGCGTGGAAACGCAGCAGGCGCTGCTGGGACCTAGTCCGCGCCCGTACGTGCCTTTTTACGAGCAAGAGTCGGCCAGTTCAGTGCTGCCCGAGTCGGCCAAGGCTGGCCAATACTCCATCGACCTCAGCATGCAGACGCTCGATGAAGCCATTCGCGATACGGCCTTCGCCGCGCCGGACTTCTTGAAGCTGGACGTTCAGGGTTACGAGCTGGAAGTGCTGAAGGGGGGCCGCAAGGCGCTGAAATCGGCGGAAGCCGCCCTGCTCGAAGTCAATCTTCTTCAGATCTACGAGGGCGCGCCCTTATTGCACGAGGCGCTCTGCTTTATGGCCAACGAGGGCTTCCGGGCGTATAACGTTTGCACACTTTATCGGCGCCCGCTGGACCACGCCCTGTGGCAAATGGACATGATCTTCGTTCGGGACGATTCACCTCTGGTAGGCTCTAAGCGATATGAATAGGCCCGCCGCAACCGACGTTTGTCTGCTCACTCCCGGCCAGCCGTCGAACAATCCCCGGCTGGTCAAAGAGGCGGATGCGCTCACCGAGGCTGGTTATACGGTGCAAGTACTTTGCGTCGACTGCGGACTCTGGCCATCCCAGACGGATTCCAGCGTGCTGGCTGTCCGTTCCTGGGCGTGCAAGTATGTGGGCGGATTGGTTCGGAGCCGCCCGTGGATGTACCGTCTTACCCGTTGGCGCCAGGCGCTCGGCAACCGCGCGATGCGCTGGCTTTCCGGACCGGAGATGCTTCGGACGGCGGCCATGTTGCGGGTCGGTCCGGAACTCGAAGCAGAAGCCCTTCGGCACCCTGCCAAGCTGTACATTGCGCATCACGTGGCTGCCTTGTCGGCCGCGGTAAAGGCTGCAAGCAAATATGGCGGCAGCGTGGGTTACGACGCGGAAGACTTTTACACGGGGATGCACACGTTCGGTCAACCGCCGGCGCTGTTCGAGCGGATCGCCGCGGAGGTTGAGCGGAAGTATCTGAGGTCTTGCGATTATGTCACCGCGGCATCGCCCGCCATCGCCGACGCGTACGCGGAGAAGTACCGAATACCGCCTGCGGTGACGGTGCTGAACGTCTTTCCCTTGGTGCAGAGGCCCGCGGCTCTCCGGTCCGGAAGCGCTCGCGGCCCGTTGCGGCTCTACTGGTTCTCGCAGGGTATCGGCGGCGACCGGGGGCTGGAAGATGTCGTCCGCGCCATGGGACTGCTGGGCGATGCCAATATCGAGCTGCATTTGAGGGGTAACTGGCAGGCCGGGTATCGCGAGCAACTCTATGCGGTCGCGCGTTCGGCTGGAGCGAACACGGCTCGAATCGTCAGCCACGTGCCTGCCCCGCCGGATGACATGATCCGGCTGGCCGCCGAATATGACGTTGGACTGGCCTTGGAACTCCCGCTTGAGCACAACCGAACGTTGTGTCTGACGAACAAGCTGTTCGTCTATCTGCTCGCCGGAAACGCGATTATCGCCACTAGGGTGAAAGCACAGCAATCGCTCATGGCGAAACTGGGTGGGGCCGGGTGGTGTTATGAACCGGGTGACATCGAGACCCTGGCCGCCGGCATTCGCAATTGGTACAGAGACCGGCAAAGCCTTGAAAGCTCTCGCCGCACCGCCTGGGATTGGGGCGAGCGGCGGTACAACTGGGACGTGGAAAAACAAACGTTTCTGAGCCTGGTCGAAGGCGCAGTAAGCCCCATGTGTAGCGACCGGAGATCCGATTGCGTCGCGTCCTAATGGTCAGCCCCTATTTCCCGCCCGACACCGGCGCTGCGGCCCACCGCGTTCGCCTGTTGGCGCCGCATTTGCCGAATAACGGATGGGAGCCCGTGGTACTTACCATCGACCCCCGCGACTATGAAGGCCGGCTTGACCACGACCTGGCCGCATTGGTGCCGGGCAGCCTGCGGGTAGTTCGTTGCCGGGCGTGGCCGGCGCGGCTTACGCGGCCGTTCGGTTTCGGCGACCTCGGCTTAAGAGCCTTTCATGGCTTGTACCGCAGCGCCAAACGTCTCCTGGCAAGTGGGCAATTCGATGCCTTGCTGGTGACCGTGTTCCCGATGTATCCCGCCCTGCTCGGACCTGCGCTGAAGCGCTGGTTCAACATCCCGTTTGTTTTGGACTACATCGACCCGTGGGTTAGCGCCTGGGGACTGACAACCGGGGGGGGCCTGAACGGAACGGCGGACTTGAAAAGCAAATTGAGCCGGAGACTTGGAGTCGCGCTTGAGCCAATCGCCCTTCGCGCGGCCGATGCCATCACCGCCGTTTCCCAAGGCACCTACGAGCAGATCCTGGAACGCAATCCCGGTCAAAAAGGAAAGCTGTGCCGGGAGATCCCGTACGGCGGCGAGAAGGCCGACTTCGATGCGGTGCTTCGGCGGCCAAGGCCGAATGGGTACTTCGATCCGCACGACGGCCAAATACACCTATGCTACGTAGGCACGATGCTGCCCCTGGGCTTCGAGACGCTGCGTGCCCTGCTGAGCGCTTTCGCACTGATGCGCGATCGAGATCCGAACCTGTATGGGCGCACGTGGCTGCATTTTTTCGGCACAAGCAATCAAACGTCGCCTTCCGCTCCCGAGACTGTTATGCCGGTCGCCAGGGAGATCGGCGTCAGCCGGCGCGTAACGGAAATCGCCCCTCGGATCGATTACATCGAGGCGTTACTTGTGCAGAGTCAGTCTTCCGGCATATTGATGATGGGAAGCAGCGAACCCCATTACACGGCCAGCAAATTATACCCGGGCCTGTTGGCCAAGAGACCTATTCTGGCCGTCTATCACGATGAGAGCAGCGTCGTCCGGATCCTCAGGCAGGTGGCACGTCCTCCTGTTGCCCGCGTAGTCGCTTATAACGATCGCACCAGGGCGCAAGACAAGGCCGGCGATATCTACCACGAGCTGAGAGCGCTGGCCGAGCATCCTGCGTACGACTCCCGGCTCGTGAATATGACCGCCGCCGCCGAGTTTTCAGCGGAAGCCATGGCTAGGCGGCTGGCGTCGGTGTTGGATGGAGTTGCAGAACCCCGGGGCCTTGAGGACGGTAATGCAGGGACGCGGGCGTCGATCTTCGAAGGTGTGATGTGATAAAAGCCATTGCCACGAAATACATCAGCGGAGCTCCTCAGCGGGTGACGCGCGCTCACAGCGAGAAAGGCCAGGCTGCGCTGAAACCGCGAGATCTTCTCGACGCCATAATGTCCGGCGCCACTACGATTCGCAGAGTCGCCTTTGGCACACGCCCCCGACTGCCCTGGCTAACGTACCCGGCTCTCCGCGCCTTACGAGGCATCGTCGGCAGCTCTTCGCGAATATTCGAGTTTGGCGGCGGTATGTCAACCGTATATTTCGCCGAAGTGCTCAGGGCTGCGGAGGTGATCACGGTCGAGGACGATCGGGAATGGTTTCTTGAGACGGCTAAGTTGGCGCCGCGCGCACGGGTCTTCTCGCTATGCCGGGAGGAGTACGTCAACAAGATCGACGACTTTCCGTTGAATTACTTCGACTTGATCGTTGTCGATGGAAGCCAGCGCGTGGAGTGTTTTAGGACCGCCGAGCCTCACCTCAAAAAGGGTGGGCACTTTATCCTGGACGACACGGATAAAGACTTTGCCGTGAAGGGCGAACTGTATGTCCTGGACAAGTTGGCCGGCGCTTCGGATGGCTATCGCGCCCAGCGGTATACGGGGTGGATACCCGGATCGTTCTGGGTCAAGGAAACTACCATCTGTTGCAAGCTCTAAGGCCGTAGAATACCAGTGCTTATGAGTCGCATGGATCACCCCCGGCGTGTAGCATTCGTCAGCACGCATCCGATTCAGTATTTTTCGCCGCTGTTCCGCCAACTCGCGGTCTATGACGGCTGGAAACTGAATGTCTTGTACTGCCATCGCGCCACCGCCGAAGAGCAGAGCGCGGCAGGATTCGGGAACTCTTTTGAATGGGACATTCCGCTCCTCGATGGATATCGGTATGGGTTCTTGAACAACGTCTCGCGGCGGCCCTCCCTAGCAAGTTATGCCGGCCTCGATACGCCCGAGCTTGCGGCGCTGATTCACGATCGGCAGTTCGACGCGGTCGTGGTACACGGCTGGCATTACAAGAGCGCCTGGCAGGCCATCCGGGCGTGCCGTAAGGCTGGCGTGCCCGTCCTGGTGCGCAGTGACTCGCACCTGAGAACGGAACGCCATGTCATGAAGAGAGCGGCGAAATGGCCGTTTTATCGATGGTTTATCCCGCGATTGGACGCGTGCCTGCCGGTAGGGCAATGGTCCCGCGACTACTTTTGCCATTACGGCGCGGACCCCTCCCGGGTTTTTGTGGTTCCGCACTGTGTGGACACCGCGCGATTCTCCCGGCAGGCTGTCAGCCTTGCCGCGCAGCGGAGCGATCTAAGGGAGCGCTGGCGGCTCGATCCAGGATCGGTTGTATGGCTGTTTGCGGGTAAATTCATCGAGAAGAAAAGGCCCCTCGACTTTGTGAAGGCCATCGCCCGCGCGCAGCAGTTGGGCGTATCGCTGCAAGGCCTTATGGTTGGCGATGGACCGCTTCGCCCTGTGTGCGAATCCTATGCCGACGCGAACCAGGCTAACATCCGATTCGCCGGCTTCCTGAACCAGAGCGAGATCGCACAGGCCTACGTTGCGGCCGATGCGCTGGCTTTGCCATCGGACGGTGGAGAAACTTGGGGACTGGTAGTGAACGAAGCGATGGTCTGTGGCCGTTCGTGCCTGGTGAGCGATCATGTAGGCTGCGGCCCCGACTTAATCGAAGAAGGCCGTACCGGCGGAATCTTCCGCCTGGACGACGTAGATTCGTTTGCAGCCGCGCTGTGGAAGTATTCATCCCCGGAAACGCTGGCGCGCATGGGAGAGCTTGCTTTTCGGAAGATCCAAGAACAGTCCGTGGGGTCGACCGCCGCGCGCCTCATGGAGGCAGTGGAACAAACCATCGGCCGGACGCCCGCCGCCCGCCTGAGCCACGACGCCACTCCGAGCCGCGACCGTCAGGGAGCGGTCCTCCGCCACTAATCGTCATGGATACCAGCAAGCTATCTGAGTATCTGCTGATCTGGATGGTCGTGATGGGCCTTGTAGCCTTGGTCCGCTGGCGGCGGAAAATGCCGGGAGCCGGCCTGACGCTGGCATACCTGTTCAATCTGTCGCTGATCCATTGGATCGGCGCCGCCGTTTACGTGTTTCCAGCATTTCAAAATCAGGATGCACGTCTTACTGAGCTTGGTTTCGAGCAAACGCTTTATGGCGTCCTGGCATTCGCATTCGGCGGTCTGATACTGACTCCCGTCCTGGCCAGCAGGGGCTGGCTGCTGCCGTCTAAGGCGACGCACCAGTCCGATCCCAGGCTACCCAAAGCCTACATCGCCGTGGGAGTGGTTTTCTATGTGCTCTCCTCTACAGTCCTCGGGCGTTTGCCTACGGCCCAGGCAATTGTCTCCAGCGGCCAGCAGCTCGTAGTGGCGGGTCTGGCATTATGCTGTTGGAAAGCTTGGCAGGAACATAGACCTCGGCGCGTCGCCGCGTGGCTTCTGCTTTCGCTGCTAATGCCCGTAGCCACGGTACTCTCGTCGGGATTTCTCGGCTATGGGGCCATTGCCGTCCTGACTCTGCTCGTCTTCGTAGCGGGCTTTGTCAATTCGCCGTTCAAGGTCGCGCTGGTCGCGATCCCCCTGTTCTATGTGGGTCTGTCGGTCTTTGTCACCTACATGCGCGACCGCGCCGAGATCCGGGCCACCGTCTGGGGCGAGCAGTCCCTCTCCGATCGCATTGAGCGCATCGGCGGAACCGTGGCGACATTCGAGTGGTTCGATCCCGCCAATTTCCATCATCTGCAGCGCATCGACGCGCGGCTCAACCAGAACTGGCTGGTGGGCGCCGCGGTGAACCGGTTGCGCGAGACCGATGGCTACGCCCGTGGCGATACGCTCTGGGATGCGTTAGTGGCTCTCATTCCACGCGCGCTTTGGCCGGATAAGCCCATCCAGGCAGGCAGCGGCGACTTGGTCAACCGCTATACCGATATCAAGTTTGCGCCGGGCACCAGCGTCGGGGTCGGTCAGGTCCTGGAGTTCTATGCCAACTTTGGAACCAGCGGCGTGGTCATCGGCTTTGCCATCATGGGCCTCGTGATTACCGCTCTGGACTTGCAGGCGGCGGATCGGCTGGCCCGTGCGGATCTACAAGGCTTCGTGCTCTGGTTCCTGCCGGGCATAGCACTGCTGCAGGTCGGCGGGCAGCTCGTGGAGCTCACGGCCAGCGCCGCGGCCAGCTTGGTCGTGGCTCTACTTGCAAACAAGTACCTGGCTCGGCTCCAAACCCGTAGCGCGGGCAAAGAACGCTCTGGAACCGCTGGATCGCCCTTCCGTACCGGCACGCCAGTGGAGGGAAGCTTAATCAATGGACCCCAGCAAATTATCTGAACTCCTGCTCGTCTGGGTGGCCGTGCTGCTACTGCTCGCCATCGTGCGCCGCCGGTGGAACATACCGGGAACGGGCCTGACATTTGCGTACCTGCTCAACTTGTCGCTCATCCACTTGGTGGGCGCCGCTATTTACGTGCTGCCAGCCTTCCAGGATCACGATCCACACCTGACCGAAATGGGGTTCGAGCAAAGCCTCTACGGGGTCATAGCATTCGCGGTCGGCGGTCTTGTCATCACGCCGATTCTGGCGCACAAGGGCATCTTGCCGCGCGCCAAGGGAATTCGGCAACCGGACCTCAGGCTCCCCAAGGCCTACCTCGTCTGCGGAGTGCTCTTCTATGTGCTGTTGTCCACATACCTCGGGCGCCTGCCCACCGCCAGAGCCATCGTATCCACGGGCCAGCAGCTTATGGTGGTCGGCCTGGCGCTCTGCTGCTGGAGAGCCTGGCGGGAGAACAGCGTCCGCAACCTGGTAGCCTGGCTCGCGTTATCCCTGGTTTTGCCCTTCACCACGCTCATCACTGCCGGCTTTCTGGGCTACGGAGCTATCGCCGTCTTAATCATATTGATTTTCGTCTCAAGCTTCCTCCGCTCCCCTGTGAAAGTAGTGCTGGCAGGCGTCCTGATTGTCTATCTGGGCCTCTCCGCTTTCGTCAGCTACATGCGCGACCGGGACGATATACGGGCTACCGTCTGGGGCGAACAGTCGTTCGAGGATCGCCTCGATAAGATTTCAAAGACCGTCACGACTTTCGAATGGTTCGATCCCGGCGATTACCAGCACCTCCAGCGGATAGACGCCCGCTTGAACCAGAACTTCCTCGTTGGCGCGGCGGTCTATCAGTTGGGTCAGACGCAGAACTTCGCGCGCGGCGAAACGCTGTGGGACGCGCTGCTGGCCCTCATTCCACGCGCGCTATGGCCGGAAAAATCGATTACGGCAGGCAGCGGCAACTTGGCCAGCCGCTATACCGGCATCGACTTTGCCGAAGGTACCAGCGTAGGCGTCGGCCAGGTGATGGAGTTCTACCTCAACTTCGGAACCCCCGGCGTCGTCATCGGCTTCATCATCATGGGCGTGTTTGTCACCGCTTTCGACTGGCAGGCGGCCGAGCGGCTGGCGCGCAACGATCTGCATGGTTTCGTGCTGTGGTTTCTGCCGGGCATCGCTCTTTTGCAGGTGGGCGGCCAGCTCGTTGAGATCACCGCCAGCGCCGCGGCCAGCTTGATAGTCGCTCTGTTGGTCAACCGGCTGCTGGATAGTTGGCATGCGGGGTCCGAGGCGATGCCGGCTGCGTCATCGCCAATTCTGCCGAACTTTCGTCGCTCGCCCGGCAATGTCTGAAACGCGTATGACCGAATTGCTCGGAGTCTTCCCCTCGCTGGAGCCGCTTGGCGGAGTGCAGACCAGCGGCCGGGAGGCGTGGCAAGGCATCGTGAACCAGATCGGCGAGAATCGCGCCTGCTTCTTCGACTATCGCGCGGGCGAGAGCAAAATGCGGGCCGCCCTCTCGGCCCTCGCCCAGCGGCGGCGCGCGACGGTGCTGCTGGTATGGCATCTGCGCCTTCTGAAGCTGGCGCCCTTGGTAGCGGATACCGCCGCGCGCGTGGTAGTGTTTCTGCACGGTATCGAGGCCTGGCGCGCGCAGGATTCGCTCACCCGTTGGGCGCTGGCCAAAGTGAATCTGTTCCTATCGAATACCGATCATACCTGGGAGCGTTTTGTCTCCTTCAATCCAGCCTTCCGCAACGCCGCGCATGCGACGGTGCACCTGGGGGCGGGGGAGAGTGACGCCGGCAATGCGTCCGCCCCGGACGGCAAGCCCGTCGCTCTCATCCTCGGCCGTATGCTGCGCGGCGAGGACTACAAGGGACACCGGCAACTGATCGGGGCTTGGCCGCGAATTATCGAGAGCGTCCCCGGGGCCGAGTTGTGGATCGCCGGCGATGGCGACCTGCGCGAAGCCCTGGAACGACTGGCGCGCGGCCAGACGGGCGTTCGTTTCTTCGGCGAAATCTCCGAAAAGCGCAAGCTGGATCTCCTCGCGCGTTGCCGCTGCCTCGCCATGCCCAGCCGCGGTGAAGGTTTCGGCTTGGTCTATCTGGAAGCCATGCGCATGGGACGCCCCTGCCTGGTCGGCGACCGCGACGGCGGCCGCGAGGTAGTCAATCCACCCGAAGCCGGCCTGGCGGTCGACCCGGACGATCCCTCGCAACTCGCGGCGGCCGTCACCCGCCTCCTGACTTCCGGACCGGAATGGGATTGCTGGTCTCATCAGGCGCGCCGCCGCTACGAAAGCCAGTTCACTGCTCGCCATTTTCAACAGCGCCTGAATGAAGCCCTGTTCGCCGCCCAAACCTGTGCCCGTGCATAAAATCCTCCACGTGATCCCCTCCGTCGGCCCCCAACGCGGCGGACCCAGCGTCCTGATGCGCACCCTCGCCCGCGCCCTTTCCCAAACTGGCATGGAAGTCCACGTGGCCACTACCGACGACAACGGCCCCGGCCGCCTGCGCGTTCCCCTCGGCATCCCACAACAGGAAGATGGCGCCACGTTTTGGTATTTCCCGCGCCAGACACGCTTCTACACATTCTCGTGGCCGCTCACCCGCTGGCTCGCCCGGCACGTGCGCGAGTTCGACCTCGTCCACATTCACGCGCTCTTCTCCTACGCCGCGCTTCCCGCCGCGCTGGTGGCGCACCGCGCCGGCGTGCCCTACATCGTGCGCCCGCTCGGCACGCTCAACCGCTGGGGCATCGAGAATCGCCGCCCCTGGCTGAAAAAACTTTCCTTCCGCATTTTAGAAAGCCGCATCCTGGCCAGCGCCGCGGGCATTCACTACACCTGCGAACAGGAGCTCGTCGAAGCCGGCGAACTGGGAGTCTCCGCGCACCCCATCGTCATTCCGAACGCGGTGGAGCTCCCCGCTCACCAAGCCCGCCCGCAGCGTGACCACCGTAAGACCATCCTCTTCCTATCCCGCATCGACCGCAAGAAAGGCCTCGACCTTCTCTTCGAAGCCTTCGCGCGCGTCCGTCAACAGTGCCCCGATGCGCTCCTGGTCCTGGCGGGAACCGGCGACCCCGCCTTGATCGCGACGCTCAAAACCACCGCCGACCACCTCGGCATCGCCGCCGACGTCGTCTGGGCCGGCTTCCTAACCGGCGACGATAAGTGGTCCGCCCTAACCAGCGCGGATGTCTTCGTCCTGCCATCCTATTCCGAAAATTTCGGTATCGCGCTCGTGGAAGCCCTGGCATGCGGCTGCCCCGTGGTCCTATCCGACCAGGTCGGCATCCACCGCGAAATCGCCCACGCCGGCGCAGGCATAGTCACTCCATGCAACGCCGACGAACTCGCCAACGCGATCCTCAACGTCCTCACCGACGCCGCCCTCCGCCGCCGTATGAGCGAAAACGGCTTGCTCCTGGCCCAGCAAAACTTTTCACTCGAAGCCGTCAGCCGCCAACTGGCTGCAGCGTACGCGACGGCCTGCACCGAGGTCGCCTCATGAGGCTCGCCGTCGTCGTCCTCACTTACAACGAGGAAACCAATCTGCCGCGCTGTCTCGACAGCCTGCAAGGCCTGGACTGCTCCGTAATCGTGGTCGATTCCGGAAGCTCCGACCGCACCCTGCAAATCGCCGAACACTACCAAGCCGCGCAGTTATCCCATCCGTTCGAAAACTACGCCGTCCAACGTAACTGGGCCCAGGAAAATCTCCCGATCGAGGCCGACTGGGTTCTCCACTTAGACGCCGACGAGCGCCTCACTCCCGATCTCGCGAAAGAAATCAACCAGACTCTGGCCGCCACGGACGACTCCATCGACGGCTACCTCCTCCGCAAACGCACCATCTTCATGGGTCGCTGGATTCGCCACGGCGGACATTATCCTTCTTATCACCTCCGCCTCTTCCGCCCCGACAAAGGCCGCTGCGAAGACCGCCTCTACGACCAGCATTTCGTGGTCGCCGGCAAAGTCAAGCCGTTGGACAGCGACTATCTGGATATCGTGGCCACCAACCTCAGCACCTGGACCCTGCGCCACAAGCGATGGGCCGAGCTCGAGGCCAACGAAATGCTCGCGCAGGACGATCGCCGCCGCCAGGTCCACCCCGATCTGCTGGGCAATCCCATCGAAAGGCGCCGCTGGTTTCGCAACGCCTATTCCCGCGGCCCGCTCTTCGGACGGGCGTTCGCCTATTGGTCTTACCGCTATCTATTCCGTCTCGGGTTTCTCGACGGTAAAGAAGGACTCATTTTCCATTTTCTGCAAGGCTTTTGGTTTCGCTTCCTAGTCGATGCGATGATTTACGAACAGCACAAGGCATAACAAGGGGCGCAAGGGTGAAAATTCTCGGACTAAACGCCTTCCATGGCGACGCTTCGGCGGCTCTCCTCTCGGACGGCCGTCTCGTATCCGCCATCGAAGAGGAGCGGCTGAACCGCATCAAACATTGGGCCGGATTCCCCAATCTCGCCGCGGCCGCCTGCCTGAACGGATTCGATCGCAACGACGTCGAACACGTGGCCATCTCCCGCGATCCGTTCGCGCACATCTCGCGCAAGGTGCTGTACGCCGCCGCCCGGCCCGCCTCCTGGCAGCGATCCATGTCGCGCGTCGCCAACATCGTCCAGGTGGCCCGCCTCAATTCCGACCGCCCCGGCACCGTTCTATCCGAATTGAAGCGCGCCCGTCTCCACAAGGTCGAGCACCATCGCGCGCATCTCGCCAGCGCCTTCTTCGCCTCCCCGTTCGAAGAAGCCGCCGTAGTCTCCGTGGATGGCTTCGGCGATTACACCAGCGTCCAATGGGGCATCGGCCGCGGCAATCGCATCGACGTGCTCGGCTCCGTGCTGTTCCCGCATTCGCTCGGCATTCTTTACACCGCGTTCACGCAATTTCTGGGATTCCCGAAGTACGGCGACGAGTACAAGATGATGGGCCTGGCGGCGTATGGCGAACCCCGCTTCGCGCCGCAAATCCGGCAAATCGTCAAAACCGAATCCGGCAACACCCGCCTCGACCTCGATTACTTCACGCATCACAGCCAGGGCGTCAAGATGACCTGGGATGGCGGCGAGCCCGTCTCCGGCAACGTCTTCTCGCGTAAAATGCTCGAAGTATTCGGCGAGTCGCGCGCCGCCCGCGGCGAACTCACCGATCGCCATGCGGACTTGGCCGCCTCCGTCCAAACCGTCCTGGAAGAAAATTATTTCGCGCTGCTCAATCACGTCTACCGGCGCACCGGGCAAAGAGCGTTGTGTCTGGCGGGCGGAGTCGCTCTCAACTGCGCGGCCAACGGCAAGATCTTCGAGCAGACGCCCTTCCAGGACATCTACATTCAACCGGCCGCCAGCGATGCCGGAACTTCCATCGGCGCGGCTCTCTCCGTCTGGCACGAACGCCTGCATCAGCCGCGCTCCTTCGTCATGCAGCATGCTTACTACGGCCCGGAATATAGCGACCGCGAAATCCACGCGGAGCTCGAAACCGCCGGCGTCGCCTATCGCCGCTTGACCGAAACCGAGCTCATCGATCAGACCGCCACCCAGATCGCCGCCGGCGAAGTGGTCGGCTGGTTCCAGGGCCGCATGGAATTTGGCCCGCGCGCCCTCGGCAACCGCAGCATTCTGGCCGACCCGCGCCGCGCCGACATGAAGGATCTGCTCAACAGCCGTATAAAACATCGCGAACATTTCCGGCCATTCTGCCCGTCCGTCCTGGCCGAAGCCGTCTCGGATTTTTTCGAGACCGATTACCCGTCGCCATTCATGGTCACCGCCTACCGCATTAAATCCGACCGCCTGCAAGACATTCCCGCCGTGACCCACGCCGACGGCACCGGGCGACTCCAAACCGTCGACCAAGAATCCAATCCACTCTATTGGAAACTCATCCGCCGTTTCGGCGACCTCACCGGCGTCCCCGTTTTGTTGAACACGTCCTTCAACGAGAATGAACCCATCGTCCAGACTCCCGCGCAGGCCCTCGACTGCTTCCTGCGCACCCGGATGGATGTGCTGGCCATTGGCTCTTACATCCTGCTGAAATCCGATAACCTGCACGCCAGCGAAAATAAGCGCGCTTTTGCTTTGGCATAACCCGCAATCCATTTCTCATTCCTGAGGCTCTAGCATGAAGATACTGCTGCTGAATCAGTGCTTCTATCCCGACGTTGTGTCCACCGCGCAGCACGCGAGCGATCTCGTCGCAGCACTCGCCGCGCGCGGCCACGACGTCACCGTGGTCGCAGGCACGCGGGCTTATGACAACCCGCACGTCAAGTTTTCGAAGGAAGAACACTGGCGCGGCAGCCGGATTCTGCGCGTCCCCTGCCTGGCCCTCGGCAAGACCGCCAAGTGGCGCCGCGCGGCCAACTTCGCCAGCTTCTTCCTCAGTTGCATCCTCCGCGTCCTCTTCCTCCCGCGTTACGACGTGGTCATGGCCCTCACTTCCCCCCCGCTCATCTCGCTGCTCGGCGCGCTCTACGTCAAGTTCAAAGGCGGCCGCTTCATCTTCTGGGTCATGGATCTGAATCCCGATGAGGCCATCGCCGCCGGCTGGCTCCACGAGCAATCGTCCACCGCCCGCATTCTCGCCGCCCTCCTCAACTTCAGCCTGCGGGCCGCCGGCGAAGTCGTAGTGCTCGACCGTTTCATGCGCAAGCGCGTGATGCAAAAAGGCGTGCCCGCCGAAAAGATTACCGTGATCCCGCCCTGGGCGCACAGCGAAGTCGTGCGCTACGACGCGGCCGGACGCCTGGCCTTCCGCGACCGCCACGGATTCACCGGCAAGTTTGTAGTCATGTACTCCGGCAATCACAGCCCCTGCCATCCCTTGACCACCGTGCTCCAGGCCGCCGCGCGCTTGGCCGATCGCCCCGAAATCGTGTTTTGCTTCGTGGGAGGCGGCAGCGAGTTTCCCACCGTCGGTAATTTTGCCGCCGCGCACAACCTTGCCAACATCCGCTGTCTGCCGTACCAGCCGTTGGCGGATCTTTCCGCTTCGCTCTCGGCCGCCGATTTGCACGTCGTCGTCATGGGCGATCCGCTGGTGGGCATCGTGCATACCTGCAAGATCTATAACATCATGTGCATCGGCGCGCCCGTGCTGTATATCGGCCCATCCAAAAGCCATGTCATGGATATCGCTGCCGGCAATGGAATCCCGCTGGGCTCCGCCAATCACGGCGATGTGGATCTGGTCGTGCAGCGCATCCTTTCGAGCGCTTCCGCCAGCCCCGCGATCGGCGTGCCCGACCGGCGCATGGTCGAACGTGGCCGCAGTTTCCATCAAGACCAGCTCGTGCCGCGCTTCGCCGACCTGGTCGAAGCGCTGCCCGAACAGGCCGCCGCGGCCGCCGCGGTCGGCAGCCAGGTTCTCGGAGATTGATAGGCCGGCCCGCAGCCGGAATCTGTTACCCTGAATCCAAGACGGAGGGAACATTGAACCGAGCGCTAATATTCGCTATCCTGGTTTCGCTACCCGCGATCGCCGCCGCCCAAGTCAACTGCACCGTGCCCGCCGCCAACGTGCCCCTGCAGCCGACCAAGCACGCGGACACCGGCGCGAGCCTGCTGATGACCAGTTTCTTCGACACCGCAAAAACCAGGGGCTGTGTCGCGCTCACCAGCCTCGAAGGTGTTCCATCCTGGTCTTACTGTAAGAGCGGCGAACATCTGTTTATGACCCGCGCCGTTCCCGGCGGCACCGTGCTATTGATTGAGAACGTCACCCCCGCCGCTTATACCGTCAGTGAGATGAACATGGCCGGCGCCACCATCGGCTCCATCACCCAAGCCCAGGCTAATTCGCAATTGACGGGCTTGAGCCAGCAATCCATCATCGACTTCAACCACGAAGCCATGCGCCTGCCCAACGGCTACACCGCCGCGATCGCGCACATCGAAGCGCTCTACACCGACGTACAGGGAGGCACCCCGCAAGACCCCGTGGACATCATGGGCGACGAAGTTCTGGTCCTCGATACCAATTGGAACATCGTCTGGACCTGGAACGCCTTCACCTGCCCGAATTGCGCCACCAAGCTCCCCGTCAGCCGCACCGCCGTCCTCGGCGAGCGGTGCCCCGCTTGCTACGTGGGCAATGTGAACGGCTGCTGTCCCGTCACCCTGGCCCCAAAGGCTAACGACTGGCTGCATGGCAACTCGCTCACCTACGACTCCAGCGACGGCGACCTCATCATGTCTCTCCGCAGCCAGGATTGGGTGCTCAAACTCAACTACGCAAACGGCGCCGGCGATGGAAGCATACTCTGGGTATTGGGCGATGAGGGCGACTTCACCATGATCAACACGCCCAACGTCCCATCGCCCTGGTTCAGCCATCAGCACGATGTGGAAGTCTGGACCAACGAGAATCCCAAACAGCTCACGCTGATCGACAACGGCAACACCCGCCGCGCCACCGATCCCAAGGCGGACAGCCGCGCACAAGCGCTGGTGATCGACGAGACGGCCCTGACCGTCGACTTCGCGGCCAACATAGATTTCTCCTTCTACTCGAGCGCCTACGGCACCTCGCAAATATTGAGTAACGGCAACTACTGGTTCCAAACAGGCGCCGCGCCCGGACCGTATAACAGCCGCGGGTTCGAATACCTGCCGTCGGGCTACACGGGCAAGGACGTCTACGCGATTCAATTTGAGGACACCGCCTATCGGTCTTTCCGCCTGGACACCAGCTCCGGCTTCTAACGCGCATCGTATATGATCCGAAAACTGGAAAGGTAGGTAGAAAATGAAATCCACGACCTTCGTTCTCTCCGTCCTTTTCGGCGTCGCTCTGTCGCCGTCAACCGCAGCCCAAGAACTCACCGTCGGCGGACTCCGCATCACCGGCATCCCCGACGACTGGAGCCACCACCACATCGTCTTCTCCAACCCCGGCACCGAGGAAGAAGCCATCAAGAACGGCACCCACGACCGCTGGCTCCGTATCGTGAACGACCCCCGCTACATCCTCCAGCAACTGCATCGCGGCCAGCCCGCGCAAGGACCGTCCGGCGCCGCCGTCGCCGGCATAGAAGGGCAGGGAACCGCTTCGTCACCGTCGCGGCTCGGTAGTCAGCCGCTGGCCGGTAGTCAGTCGCTTCCGGCCCGCGGGACCTTCGCCATCCCCGCCGCCCACCTCGCCCGCCCCGTGCCCCTCTCGCGCACACGCGCCGCGCTCGTGGTCAGTCCCGCCCCCGGCAACCCCGGCGGACCGAGTCCCGACAAACGCCACCGCCTCCGCAAAGACTGGAGCATGGACCTCGGCGCCGGCGCCATGGGACTCACCAGCTTCCCCGCCAAATACTCGTTCACCACCGCCACCGCCAATTGCGCCAAGGATTTCGTGGTCTTCTCCACCGGCATCCTCGGCACCGCCTCCCAATCCACGATCACCGCCTACAAGAATCTCTACACCGCATGCGGCGGCACCGTCCCCACGGTAGACTGGCAGTACAACACTGCCGGCGATAGCTTCCTTTCCCCCGTCCTCTCTCTCGACGGCGCTCAGGTCGCCTACGTCCAGTACGTCTGCCTCTCAAGCTGCGGCGCCACCGGCGAAGTCGATGAATCCAGCCTCGTCGTTCTCAAATGGGCTGCCAACCCCTCCCTGGTCACGCTCTCCTCGACCGCGCCCGCTTCCTACCGCGCCTGCGCCGCCCCCTGCATGACCGCCCTCACCTACGCCAATAGCGGATTCTCCGGCTTTTCCTCGCCCTTCTACGACTACGCCAGCGACACTATCTACATTGGCGACGATACCGGTGTGCTTCACCAGTTCACCGGCGTCTTCAACGGCACGCCCGCCGAAAACACCACCAGCCCCTGGCCCGTCACCCTCAGCGCCAACCCGCTCTCCCAGCCCGTCCTCGACCACGTCTCCGGCCGGATCTTCGTCGGCGACACCGGCGGCTTCTACTATGGCCTGAACCCTTCCACCGGCACAGTCACCGGCACTTCCGCCCAACTCGACTTCGTCTACGGCCTATGGGACGCTCCCTTGGTCGATTCCAGCGCCCAGATGACTTACGTCTTCGCCGGCAACGACGGCCAGACCAACTGCTACGACGAATACAGCGGCGAGTACGGCTGCAGCGGCGTGTTCTCGTTTCCGACTAGCTTCACCAATCTGGCCAACGTCGAAAGCCAGGTCTATGTCGGCTATTACCCGCTCTTCGCCGGCGCATTCGATAATATCTATCTCACATCGTCCGCCGCCAACCCTACCGGCCATCTCTATGTATGCGGCGAGACCGACTACGACTTCGTCCAGACCTTGAACCAGATTCCCGTCACCGCCAACGTCATGGGCGGACAAAGTGTAAGTTCGTACTATCTGGGCGATGGCTACCCTTGCTCCGCAGTCACCGAATTCTATAACTCGACCGCCGCCGCGGATTACATCTTCTTGAGCGTCGAGGGCGCTTATCAGGGCTGCACTCAGGATACCGGCTGCGTCTTCGGCTTCAACGTCACCAGCGGCGCAGTGCCCACCGCGCCCACGGCCGGCGCCGCCGAAGCCGGAGGCGCCAGCGCCATCGTAATCGACAATGCGGGCGCAGCCTCCGGTGCGTCGCAAATCTATTTCACGACATTGAGTAACACGGGAACCTGCGCCACCTCCGGCGGGACTGGCATATGCGCCGTCCAAACTTCCCAATCAGCTCCGTAGCGCAGGCACCCTGCCTGCCGCGCTGGCACTCCTGCCAGCGCTGGCGAGCGAAGCTCGTCTAGTTTTCCAGACGTTCAATGCGCTGCCAGCTTGTCGATGTTGCCGGCCTGCTTCTCAACCAAGTCAAGGATGCGGCCGATGCGCTGGTCGGTTTTGGCGTCGCGCTCGGCGGCTTTAACGTCGCGCTCGGCGGCGCGTTTTTCTTCAGCCTGTTGCGTGTGGGCGACGAGTTCCAGGCTTTGGGTCAGGGCTTCGAGGCGTTCGTCAATGGTCATGACTTGCTCCAGTATACCGCCGCAACGTATGTTGCCAATCGGCCTCCGGCTCAGTTTTCCAGACGTTCAATGCGCTGTTCGTGTTCGTGGGCGAGGGCGGCCAGTTTATCGATGTTGCCGGCCTGCTTCTCGACCAGGTCGAGGATGCGGCTGATACGCTGGTCGGTCTTGGCATCGCGCTCGGCGGCGCGTTTCTCTTCGGCCTGTTGCATGTGGGCGACGAGTTCCAGACTTTGGGTCAGGGCTTCGAGGCGTTCGTCGATGGTCATGGCTTGCTCCCAGTATAGCTTGAGTGGGCTGCGCAGGGCAGTCCTCTCACGATTGGTGCAGCATCCGGCAAGTCTTGTTGCGGGTGGAGATTGGCTTTCATTTTCAAGGGTTGTTGAAAACAAAGGGCGAGTTGGGTTCGTTTGGTAATCTTGACTAGGCTTGGCCTCTTTATTCCGCGTGGCTTTCGGCAATACGGGCCAGAGCGCGGATGTTCTGCGCGTCGGTGTCGATGGCGGCCCTGAGCTCGCTTACGTCATGCGTGAGCAACTCGATGATCTGCGTAGGAGCTTCGTGCCGTCCGGTGAGTCTTTCGAGGCGCTCGTCGATGTTCATGCCTTTCTCCCAGTGAGCAACCAAGGGCCGTTTTCCCGATCGGGAATTGGCTTTCATTTCAATGCTTGTTGAAAACAAAGGGCGAGTTGGGTTCGTTTGGTAATCTTGCATTGGGTTCGCCGGCCACCCGACGGCGAGGCGTTCGTCGATGTGCAGGGCTTTCTCCGCTATAGTTTGAGTGGCCTGCGCAGGGCAGTCCTCTCACGATATACTACGGGCAGGGCATCGGCAGAACGCCTGAGAACTCAAGGCCGCGGAAGGCGACAAAGGCATGACGGATACGCAGCCATACCTCTCGGTGGGCATCCCCACCCTGGTGTTGGCGTTGGGCATGATCGGCAACGGGCTGTTGTTCAACGCCCTATCGGCGCGCATGCTTGCGCTCGAAGCGAGCATGAACACACGCTTCGATTCGATCATGGGCAGGCTGGCGGATATGGACACCCGGCTCAGCGTACTTTGAGGATCGCTCGAAGCGGTATAGTTCGCCACCGCATTCTTCCTGCAGTTGAAATAAACGGTAGGACAGGCCTCCGTGCCTTTCCCCATGATTTGGAAGCATTACCGATCGCGCTCCACCGGTGCGGGGGCGGGGAACAGCTTAGCTTTGCGGGTTTGGCTGGCGCGCCATGAACTCGCCGATTGCCACTACAAGTTTATCGATGCGCGCGTCCGTCTCGCGAAAGCGGCGGTCGGTTTCGCGGAACCGCCGGTCCGTCTCGCGGTCGCGCGCGGCGGCTTCCTCCGCGAGTGCCTCAATTCGCTTGCCGAGCCGGTCGTCGACTTCGACTACCTGGACGGTAAGTTCGTTGAGTTGGCGCTGTGTGTCGCGCCAAAGGGCGCGGAACTCTTCGCGATCCTTGCGGCGTTCCTCGGCCAGGCCGAAGGTGACGTGTTCGATGCGTTCGAAGCGCTCTTCGGTGGTCATGATTTCTTCAGTATAGCGCCAGGGGCCTATGCGGGGCAGGTTTGCCAACCTGCGGGCCGATTGCCAATCGGCCCCGTCATACGCCCGTAAGCACTCGATTACAACAAAAAAGACCACAATATCTCTTGCTCGCCCCTAACCTTGGACCCTATAATCTATTAGATGCCAGGTAACGGGTGAGTGAAGTGGGGCAGGCGCTTCCACCTGCCAACCGGCGCTTAGCCGGCTCTTCCACACCAAGCGCACCGAGCCGCGACCGTCAGGAAGCGTTTCCCAAGGAGTAACGATGCACCAACCAGACGAGATGAACCGGCAAGCCGCCCAGCCAGGCAAGGGCCGCGCCGCCAAGAAGCCCTATCGCCAGCCCACGGTACGGTATGAGCGTGTTTTCGAAGTTAACGCGATCTCCTGTGGCAAGGTCGAGGTGAACCAGGGACCCTGCCACCAGAACAGAAAACTGTCGTAGCTGAATCCGGAGCAATCAGAATGAACCGTCCCCAGTCCCTCTCATCCAAGTGGTCCATCGCGGCCGCCGCCTTGGGCCTGATCGCCCTCGCCGCCGTCATGTTCGGACCGCTCTCCGGCCAGGATGCGCGCATCTTGATCACTAAGCAGATCGACGAAAGCCGGTTGGTCACGCTGCGCGGCAACACGCGCCCCGAAGCCAGAATGCCCCAAGACGATCGCGGCCGCGTGGACGACAGCTTCCCGATGCCAGACCTGATGCTGCAGTTGAAACGGTCGCCGGAACTGGAACAGGAGTTCGCCCAGTTCACCGAGAGCCTCACTGACAAAAACTCCCCAAACTTCCGCCACTGGATGCTGGCGGCGGAACAGGGGGAGAAGTACGGCGTGGCGCAGCAAGACATCGACACCATCTCGAAATGGCTTGAGTCGCACGGCTTCACTATCGATGGCGTCCAGCCCAACAAAATGTCGATCGACTTCTCCGGCACGGCCGGCCAAGTCCGCGAAGCCTTCCACACTGAGATCCACAACCTCGAGGTGCGCGGCGAGCGGCACTTCGCCAACATGAGCGATCCGCAAATTCCCGGCGCGCTCGCGCCCGCCGTGGTGGGTGTGGTGGCCATGCACGACTTCAAGCCACACCCGAACCTCGTGCCCCGCGTCACGAACGGTGCATTGTACACGGGAAGCTCAAATTACCCGCTGGTGGCCACCGACTTTCAGACCATCTACAACCTGATTCCCCTCTACAAGCGGGGAATCAACGGTGCAGGCCAGACCATCACCCTGGTCGAGTCCTCCGCCATCAAAACCTCGGCAGATATAACGACCTACCGCAACACCTTTCTCAGCGGGTGGTCGGGCACCGTGACAGCCTCGAATCCGAGTGGCAGCTCCTCTTGCACCAACGGCACGAACAGCGCGGACGGCGAGTCGAACTTAGACGCGGAGATGGCCAGCGCCATAGCACCCAACGCGACCATCGTGGTAGCGACGTGCACGCAAGGCACCCTGAACGCCGTCCAGAACCTCGTCAACTCCGCCAGCCCCCCGGCCATCATCAGCATGAGCTACGGCGAGTGCGAGATCGTCAGCACCGCGGCCACCAATTTGTCGTACAAGACGGCGTTCCAGACCGGCGCGACGGCGGGCGTCTCCATCTTCGTCTCCACCGGCGATGTCGGCGGCACCCAGTGCTCAAACGGCTTTACGGCTGGCAAGTATGAAGGGCTCTCCGGCATCGGCGTCACAGGATGGGGCGAAACGATCTACAACGTCGCGGTCGGCGGCACGGACTTCGAAGACCTGTACAATACGAAAGAGCCCATCGTATCGGGCGGCAGCACCACCCCCCAGACCACTTACTGGGGTTCCAACACCTCCAACTATGGCTCGGCAAAATCGTACATTCCGGAGATTCCGTGGAACGATTCCTGCGGCAGTTGGCTGATCATGAATTACCAGGTGGCTCTCGGCAACGGGGCCTGGACCACAACGTACGGCTCCAGCGGCTTTTGCAATAGCACCACCGCCACCACCAACAACGCCTACCTTACTACCTCCGCCGCCGCCGGCGGCCCCAGTGGCTGCGCCACCGGGGGAGGAGGGGTCGACCAAACGTCCTACGACCAGGTGGACGGAACCTGCGCGGGCTACACCCCCAAACCTTCCTGGCAGTCCGGCGTCTCCGGCAACCCTGCCGACGGCGTGCGCGATATCCCGGACGTTTCCATGTTTGCCAGTAACGGCGTCTGGGGACATTATGCGGTCGTCTGCTACACCGACACCACTAACGGCGGCACGGCCTGCACCGCCGGCAACCCGGGCGCTTGGAGCGGCTTCGGGGGCACTTCCGTCGCTACGCCGATAATGGCTTCCATCCAGGCCCTGGTCAACGAGAAGTGGGGCCTAATAAAGGTCGGCAATCCGAACCCAACCTACTACTCAATCGCGAACGCCCAGTTCACGTCGGCCGAGGCCAGCGACTGCTACTCCAGCAACCTGCCCGGGCGTCGGGGATTGGGATCCGCGTGCGCGTTCAACGATATAACCCAGGGCGATAACGCCGTGGACTGCACATACAACGGCACCTTCCAGAACGGCTGCTACTTGCCTTCGGGCACCTATGGCTCTCTCAGCACCCAACCGCCGGTACTCAGCATTACTGCGCCCGGCTCGGGTTACAGCAGCGCGCCCACGTGCGCCATCGGCGGCGTGTCGGCCTACACAACGCCGTATCTTAGCCCGACCGGCGGAACCATCTTCTCCGGAGGAACGGCCGCGACCTGTACGGCCGTCTACGGCCAGTATGGCACCCTGACTGCGTCGAGCCTGCCGACTGGCAGTACGTGCGGCACGGTTACCGTAGGAGCCACTACCTATACATGCAAAGACTATGCTGCCACCCTCTCTGCTAACCAATTCTGGGGATGCGAGTCCGGCAATGGCTGCACCAGCAGCGCCTACTACTACTATAACGCCGGAGATCTCCTGGCGGTCATAAACGCCAACCCGCAACAATGCGTCATTACCGGTTGCGTCCCCAGCGGCCAGACAGCGAATAGCTCGGTCGTAGCCAGCATAATCTCCACCACTGGCAGCGCATCGACGTCCCCCACGATCACCCTTGGCGCGAAAACAAACGGCGGGACATTCACCTTATCCACCACAGGGTCGTCGGGTTTCACCGCCGCCACTACTACTACCACCGGCGTAGCCTACGTGACTGTCAGCGGTACCGGAGGCTATGCACCCGGGCAGCCGGTCACTTGCACCCTGACAGGCAGCCACACCACCGCTGCAACCTGCTTGGCAAGCCAGGTCGCCTCCGTTCCCGCGCCCGGTTACGCGCCAGCCTTCTTTGCCACTCCCGGCTGGGACTTCGCCACCGGCCTCGGCAGCGTCAATGCCTATAACCTGGCCATGAACACCAAGTGGTAGCCAGCAGGGAAAAGATGAGAGGCCATATTATGAAGTCAACACTCGTCGTCATCGCCATAACGCTCAGCCCCGTTGTCCCGTTGCGCGCCCAGCAACCAATAACGAACCGCCCCATAACCAAGGACTGGATCACCCACCACCTGGTCTTCTCCAATCCCGGCACCAAGGAAGAAGCCATCAAGAACGGCACCTACGACCGCTGGCTCAGGATCGTCAACGATCCCCGCTACATCATGCAGCAGGAGGAGCGCAGCCTGATGGCCAGCGCGCCGTCGGGTGCGCCAGCGGAGGTCGCCGCCGCGGACGACGGCGGCGACGACGATGGCCAGCCGCCCGAGGCCCCTGCTCCAGCCTACAACGGCCCGCTACCGCACGGCCTCGCCAAGGCTCTCATTGCCCCTCCGCCCGGCCCGGTCGTTCCGGAGAAAAAGCTGCCGAGCCATCACCGAATAAAGAAAGACTGGAGCGAGGCACTAACTACCACCAGCGGCGCCGCAGGCGCGGCCGGCGCCACCACTGGTCTCGGCGAGTTCCCTGCAACCTACGAGGCCAGCCTCGGCAGCCCGAGCTGCGCTAACGACTTCGCCGCATACAACACGGGCTTGGCCGGCTCAAGCACGCAAGCCAGCCTCATCGCCTACAACAATATCTACCCTTCTACCAGTAATCCCACTTGCACGGGTCCGACAGTCTATTGGGCATTCAATACCGGCGGAACAATCGTGAACTCGGTCGCTTTCTACGCTCCCCCTGGAAGCAGCGACGGGACTGGCACCCAGATGTACTTCGTACAGACCGTAGGCGGCGTCGCGAACCTCACACTCCTAAAGTGGGGCTCGAGCACGTGCACCGGCACATGCAGTATCAGCAACCCGGCCAGCAACTTGACGGCAGCCCTCAGTGCCTCCGCTTACACGAGTTGCGCCGCGCCCTGCTATTGGACCGTGGCCCTGAGCGGGAACCCGACAGACACCTACTCCGCGCCCTACTACGACCCGTCCTCCGACACCATTTACGTCGGCGACGATGCCGGCAAACTTCACCAATTCACCCCGGCCTTCGCCGGTCCCCTTACGGAGACCGTCTCAACCGGCGCCAGCGTCTGGCCCGCAGTCGTGAACGCGAATGCTTCGCTCGGCAGCCCGGTCTTTTACAACAACGGAAGCTCGTCGGCAGTCCTTGTGGGCGATTACCCCATTGGTTATAACTCAGACTGCCAGTCTTACGTCACCAGTACGAGCGCACCCTGCGGGTACCTCTACTCCGTCCCGTCGACTGGATCGGGGACGTCGGGGACGATCGTGAGGTCCGCCCAGTTGGACTATAACGACGGCATCATCGACAGTCCCATTCTGGACTCCGCCGCTGGCATGGTATACATTTTTGTCGGAGCGGATAACAACGGCGCCACCATCACGGGCACGGTCACCACGTCGTCAACTACCGTCACCTGGGTATCGGGAAGTACGTTCGTAACCGGCAGCGCGTGGGTGGGTCTGACTATCGCGATCAATGGAGCGGTCTACACGATTTCGTCGGTTTCCTCGACCACGTCGTTGACGTTGACGGCAAGCGCCGGAACCCAATCATCCGCGGTGGGATACTCGGTGGGTACAAACTGCGGCATCACCGGCGGCTTCGACGTGCCCTGCGCCGGCGTCTACCAATTCGAGGTCTACCCAACTGCCTTCTCCGCCGGCAGCAGCGGCACCGAGGCCCAAGTGGGGGTCGGGTCGCAATTCATGATGTCGGGCACGTTCGACAACGCCTACTTCACGTCGAGCGACCCTCCAACGGGGCATATGTATGTGGTCGGCAACACCGGCCCGGGCAATAACACCCTGTATCAGGTCACCATCACCAGCGGCGTCATGAGCGCCACCAGCGTCGCTGGCCCAGTTGTGGCCAACAATTACACGAACGGCTATTACGCCTCCGGGCTCCAGGTCACGGAGTACCTCAATGGCAGCACCGACTACATTTTCCTGAGCGTGCTGGCCTTCGGCAATGCCACTGGCTGCACCAGCCCAGGCCTAACCATCGGCTGCGCTATGGGCTTCAACGTCACCAGCGGCTCGATCGGCACAATCGAGTCCCTGGGGGTTACTGGCGCGATAGCTGAGGAGGGCGGCACCAGCGGCATCGTGGTGGACTACGACCCAGGCACGGGCGGCAATATCTACTTCTCGACACTATTAAATACAAGCTGCACCACAATCAACACCGCCGGCCCCGGGTGCGCCGTCCAGACACAGCAATCAAACCCATAAATGGAGGGCGGGCTTAAGCTCGCGCTGGGCTTCCAGCCCCGCCGGCCGACCCGACTCGTAGCGGAGTTCGCTCTCCCAATGGAAAATGCGGAAAATCGGGAGTGCCGGCATGTATGACGCGCACTGTCGCGTAAACACCACAAACTGCGTCGTACATTCGCAAACGAGTCACCCACCCGGAATGCCGCTCCTCTTCATCCGCTCCCGCATTATCCCATTGACTCGGCTCAGGGTTTGGGTCTGTCTTATCGGCGTTGTTCCGAAAAATACTGTGGCAACAACCGGGCTGCTAGGGGTTTAGTCCGTGTTATGAAGGCGATTGCGTAGAGTCTTCAGCCTCCTGGTGTGGTGCCGAATTAGCTTGGCGGCCTTAGTTTGGGGCATCGGATTCGCACCGGGTTTGGTGTACGGCTCTCCCGTGGAAAGAACTTCAAAGACCGTCAGTGTCAGTGCATGAGCCACTGCCACAATCGCCCGTTTGTGCCCTAAGCGTGGTTTGAGCCGCTCATATTGCTGGCGAAACTCGGAGTCTTTTTTGCGCGACGCTGACCAAGCGCATTCCACCAACGTGGAGCGTACCCAGGGATTGCCCCGGAGCGCGGGAGCTCGTTTCTTCCGCCCCGCACTCTCGTTGTTCCCGGGGGCCACCCCCGACCAAGCGCTGCACTTGGCGCCACTCCCAAACACTTTCGTGTCCGGCCCGAATTCTGCCAGCAGACTGGAGGCCGCCTCCTCCTTCACACCCGGAATGGTTTGCAGGATCTGGTGCTGCCGCTGCAACTCCGATGCCCGAATATGCGTGCCGATTTGTTGGTCGAGATCCAGTATTTGCTCTTCCAGGAACGCCATATGGTCCAGCGAGTAACCAATCAGTTTCGCCTGCATCCCCGTCATCCGATGGCCCTCGATGGCCGCCCGAATCTGGGGAATCTTCTTTTTGGCACCGCGCTGCGCCAACTGTGCGATTTCTTCTGGGGTGGACTTGCCTTCCAGCAGCGCTTCCAGCATCAACTGGCCGCTCAATCCGAATACGTCGCTCAGCACATTCCCCAGCTTGATGTTGGCCCCTTCCAGCACCTTTTGTACGCGATTGCGTTCCTGAGCTCCAGTGCGCACCAACTGCCGTCGTCGGCGCGTCAGATCCCGCAACTCCCGGATCTCTTTCGGCGGAATGTAGCTGGGGCGGATCATTCCATGCCGCAACAAATGCGCCAGCCAGTGCGCATCCTCCGGGTCCGTCTTGTGTCCCCGCAAGCCTTTCGCTTGTTGCGAATTCGCCAAAACGATTTGCAGGCTTTCCGCTTCTTCAAGCACGTTGAATATCGGTCTCCAGTATTCTCCGGTGCTCTCCATGACCACATGCGTGCAACCGCAGTTCACCAACCACTCACGCAACTCGCTTAACACCTCGTTGGTGGCCCCAAACTTGCGGATTTGGGCCTGCGCGTCCCCATTGGCAGGACCCTTCAACACGCACACTACGATGAGCTTCTTGCCGACATCAATGCCGGAGCAACATTCGACTACCGCTGAAATCATATTTGCCTCCTGCCCAAGGCGCAGGCCGACGCATATTCAACTTACAAGTTGTTCCGCGAGCCGAGGCTCATTCTAGGGTGCGTTCGACGTCGGCCGGACCAGGTTCATCAACGGGGCTTGCGCCACCAATACGCAGAACGTTCCTTGCGCCCGGACAATGCCATTATGCGACAACTCGAGCCCTTTTTCATGTTCTACGGGTGGCCGGTCCCCGGCCATGCGGGGTTCATCGGCGGCCAATTCTGCTTTTTGATCTGCGATTTCGCGGCACGATATACCCTCTCCGGCTCTCGAAGGTTCCAGGCATTCCACTCCTTCACGGGCGCTCCGGTATAATGAAGTCACGGCAAAGCGAAAGCCGAGCCTCCGCGCGGGACGGTAAATACCGGTCATGCTAACCTTCATTCAATTCATTGAAGAGATCGCCCAAAAAGACCTGACCATCCCACCCGCCGACGCGGAACGCATGCGCGCACGATTCGGCGACGCGGTTCTCAGGATGGGTCACCTTCGGGAGGATGGCTCCATCCTCGTGCCCGTCGATTGCGTTCTCGAAGCGGTGCGGTCGCTAGGACCGCAAACGCTCGCCGAAGCCGCCGAAACTCTGAAGAGCGGCGAAATGGTGAACATGCTGCAGTCCGTTGAAACCCTGGTGGAGCGTGTCGGGGAAGCTAGAGAACGTAAGCTCCGTGAACTGATTCGGCAATTCCAGTCCGAACCTAACGGAAGCCACGCCCTCGGCCAGTGGAAGCAAATTGAAAAGATGGTCTTCGGCGTGGACTACCCCGACGCCTGACGCATGCCCCACATCGATTGGTTGCGCCTTCCCCGCAGCCTCCGGGAGCACATGTATGATCGGCTGCGTACGCGCGAGATCACAGAGGACGACATGGTGGAGCTGATGAATTGGATCTCCACAAATCCCGAGGTACCGGACGGAGCGTGGTGCAAAGACTTCGGCACGTTCAAGCTCGTGGGGCGTGGCGCGGCGCCCGGCACACTTCTTGCCAGGGACCAGCCGTGCTTCGGCGCGAGGATCTGATTTTGCAGGCACTGAACCATGCGCTCCCGCAGGATCGCGTTGATCCGGCTCAGGCGCCCCTGGCCCTTCCCTTCAGCCAAGCCAGCACATCGCTGTCGATGCGGAACGAAACCTGCGATTTCAGGGGACGATAGTATTTCCCCACCATCCCCTTCGCCCACTGCACGGGCGGCAACTGCGGTACGTCCGAACGGTCGAGGCTGCGATCCCGCTTCTCGTAGAGTTCCCGCCCGCCTGATTTATGCCAATCTGGGTATAACCAATCTGGGTATAATATGAACGAGGGTGCTCCACGCCTGAAGCCGCTTCACTGGGTGGGGAGCTCCAAGCGGGACCTGGAAGCCCTGCCCAAGCCGGTCGAAGATCTGTTTGGATTTGCCCTTTACCTCGCTCAGGCCGGGAAGAAGCACGAGCAGGCGAAGCCCCTCAAGGGCTTTGGTTCCGCCGGCGTGTTGGAGGTTGTTGAAGATTGGGATCGGAGCACGTATCGAGCCGTCTACACAGTACGGTTCGACGTTGCCGTTTTCGTGTTGCACGTGTTCCAAAAGAAATCGAAGCGTGGGGCGGCCACGCCGAAGGCCGATATCGACTTGATCCGCCTGCGTTTCAAAATCGCGGAACAGTTGGCGAGGGAGCCATTGCCATGAAGAAACAGCGAGTCGTGCGCGGAATACCGGTCGAGCAAGGTTCGGGCAATGTCTATGCCGACCTCGGCTATGCCGACAGTGCGGGCATGCTGGTGAAAGCGGAACTGGCGGCCAAGATTGGCGAGATCGTCCAGCGGAGGGCGCTGACGCAAGCGGATGCCGCCAAGATTCTGGGCCTGACCCAGCCCAAGGTTTCCGCGCTATTGAAAGGGCATTTTCGTGGAATTTCGGAGCATCGCCTATTGGAATGCATGACGCGGTTGGGCCGGGATGTGCATATTGTCGTCAAGCCGGCGCCACGCAGCCGCACGCAGGGGCGCTTGGTCGTTTCCGTTGCGTAAGACGGGAAATGGGAACGAATCGAATCGATTCATCGCGAAGTCCGCGGCTTCGGCGCTCGAAAGCTATGATTTGCCCCGCGCCAGCTTCTCGGCGTCCCTGCGCTCGCGAAGCCTGCCCGCCGCAATCTTCGACGCCAGCACGTCCGCGCGGCACAGCACCGGCGCGGACTCCCCGCCGAAGTCGACCATGACCCTGCGCTCCCACGCGGAAACGAAGTCCAGCCCGGAAGCGGACGTCATAATGTCCACACGCACCGGCTCCATGCCAATTTGGAAAAACACCTCCGGCTCCGTGAAATCGCTGGGCTGGATGTCCTGGGTCGGCGCGCCAAATTCGGCTAGCGCGGCGAATAGTTTGTGGGTATTAGGCTCGACCGGTTCCACCCAGAGGTCCAGGTCCTTCGTATAGCGTGGCTCCGTGTGCACCATCACTGCGTAGCCGCCCACGATCGGGTACCGCACGCCGGCCGCGTTGAAGCCGCGTAACAGATCTTTGAAGTCGGAGTTGATCTTGATGCACGCCCCTCACGGCAGCCGCGGTTACCACCAGATCCCAGGCGGCCTCCAGAATCCGCCGCGGGCCCAGCGCCTGCCAGAACGCGATATCGAACTCGCGTCCCGGCGCATGGCCGCGCACCAATCGAGTCATGATCAGGCGCTCACTCATAATCTCTATTATCCCACGTCTTTTCTGCCGGGCGGAGACGGATTTCGCCTCTCACCTCATATGCGAAGAATCCGCCCGCTCCCCGAACCGCTTCAGCCGCACCGACCCCTCCGGGAACACCGCGCGGATCTCCAACTCGCCGCCCATGGCTTCGATGAACCGCGCCAAAGTGCCGAGATAAGGGCGCGGAGAAGCCACGCAACGAATTATCAACTGACGGTCGAGGACTTCCGCAAACTCCCCGAAGCCTCCGGGGTGTCCACGAACTTCGGCACGGAAAAATCGTTACCGTGACGCGGCCCAAGCTCAAACACTCGTTGATCCAGCGCGGCTTGCGCAGACCCCTGGAGACCGTCGCGGAACCCGGAAGCCTGGTGGACGTGGAGATGGCTTTCCGCCCTCTGCCGGAACACGATCCCGAAGACAGTATCCGCGGTGCGCCGGATATCGTCATTGAGGTGCGTTCTCCCTCCAAGATTCCGCCGGATCCGTTCGCGGGCAATTTGGCCGTCGATGCCATCTTCGCTTAGGAATGTGGGGCAGCCAATTTTGGCTGCAGGCCGCCTTTAAGGCGGCCACCGGAGGTCCCATGAAACGCTATCGACCATTTTCGCCACCTCTCTGCTGGCCTTTGGCGCGTCATACATTCGTAGACGCCGAATTACACCGTCCTAGCAAGTACTTTTTTTCATTTCCCACCGCAATAAATCTGGCAAACTCCAAGCTTTCACCCATGCAAGGTCTTATAATGATCTGAGCTTGCAATTCCGTGCCGGGGTCCGCCATCGATCGCGCCTCCACCAAGTTGTCTAAACCTTTGCATTACAGTCAGGAGCATAGTGAGCCACACTAAACAAACGAACCAGGTAACCGGCCAGCCGGAAATCGGACCGAGCGGCCGCAAGCCCTACCAAAAGCCCGCTCTGCGCTATGAGCGAGTCTTCGAAACCTCCGCCCTCACCTGCGGAAAGGTACAGACTACGCAGTCGGGCTGCCACCAGAATAGGAAGACATCCTAATGCGACAGCTTCAACGTATCAACCTCACAGCCCTGGCTCTGCTGGCTCTTGGGACGGCGCGGCACACGCCGGCATTCGCCGAGACGCCGCGCGCGCTCATCACCCAAACCGTCGACGAATCCAAGCTCGTCACGCTGCCGGGCAACACCCGTCCCGAAGCCACCGCCGCACACGACCGTGGCGCGGTGCCGGATACCTTCCCCATGCAGGACCTCCAGCTCCAGCTCAAGCGCGCCCCTGCGCTCGAATCCGAGTTCAAGCAGTACATCGATGAGCTCACCGACAAGTCTTCTCCTAACTTCCGCAAATGGCTCACCCCCCAGCAGATTGGCGAACGCTATGGCTCGGCGCAGCAGGATCTGGCTACCATCCGAAGCTGGATGCAGTCGCACGGACTCTCCGTCGAGCACACTTATGAAAACGGCATGGTGATCGCTTTCTCCGGCACCGCCGGCCAGATCCGCGACGCCTTTCACACGCAGATCGATTACCTCGAGGTGAAGGGCCAGCAACACTTCGGCAACGTGAGCGATCCGCGCATCCCGGCGGCGCTCGCCGACGTGGTGGCGGGCGTCGCGGCGCTGCACGACTTCCAACCGCACCCGATGTTCAAGAGGAAGCCCAAATACACCTACGGCGGCTACGGTCCCAATTCCACTTTCCCCACGTCTCCCGCCGACGGCAACGTCCTGGTGCCGGCGGACTACCAGGTCATCTACAACCTCAATCCGGTATATAGGCAAGGCATCCTAGGCGCAGGCCAGACTATCGTCGTGGTGGATAATTCCGATAGCTATAGTAACGACGTCGCCACCTACCGCAGCACCTTCCTCAGTCAATATTCCGGCACGTTTGAGACTACTCATCCCGGCGGCTGCTCCGACCCGGGCGACAACTCCGACGACGCCGAGTCCAATATAGACGCCGAGATCGCGGGAGCCATCGCGCCCAATGCCACTATCAACCTGGCCACCTGCACCAGCGTGCTGACCGCCATCCAAAACCTTGTGAACGGGACAAATGGCACCACCATCCCGTCCATCATGAGCATCAGCTACGGCGAATGCGAAACCGCCAACGGTGCCGCCAACAACTTGGCGTACTACACCGCCTACCAAACCGGCGTCGCCACGGGTATGTCTATCTTCGTCTCCTCGGGCGACGAGAGCGCCACCAGTTGCTCCGCGGACGCCGACTTCAGCACATTCGGCATCGGTGTCAGCGGATACACGTCCACGCCGTATAACGTTTCCGTGGGAGGCACCGACTTCGAGGACAGTTACCTGGGCACCAACGCCCAATATTGGAATCAATCGCAAACCAGCGCAACCTTGACCGGCGTAGCCGTCGTTGGGGCGACCGCCGTTTACAGCTATTCCGGGTACACCGGCGCGGCGCCGGCCGTGGGAGAGGTTTTGCTGGCCACTGGCTTCGTGACCACCGCGAATAACGGTTATTTCACCATCACGGCGGTTGCACCTGGAACCATTACGGTGACGGAAGGCACCCAGGCGAACGAGATCGACCCCGCTGGTGGATTAATAGCGGACGGCAACCTGCCGTCGAGCGGCTCCGCCATGTCCTACATTCCGGAAATTCCCTGGAACGATTCTTGCTCCAACTTCGAGATCTACAACTTTCTGAGCTTCCCCACGGGCTATGGCCCAAGCGGCTTCTGCCAAAACACGGTAGCCACCACCGAAGACGACTACCTCGACACGGGCTCCGGCAGCGGCGGCCCTAGCGGCTGCGCCACCGGAACCGTCGCCACCTCCCGCGTAGTCAGCGGTTCCTGCGCCGGATATCCCAAGCCATCCTGGCAGCAGGGGATCTTTGGCAACCCCGCGGACGGCGTCCGCGATATCCCGGACATCTCCAATTTCGCGGCCAACGGACTTTGGGGTCACTACGTGGTGGTCTGCTATAGCCACGTCGCCGACGAGGGCGCGCCCTGCACCGCGGGTGACCTGCCCAACTGGGCCGGCTACGGCGGAACCTCGATCTCCTCGCCCGTCTCGGCAGCCATACAGGCTCTGGTCAACGAGAAATGGAAAACCAAGACCGGCAATCCCAACCCCACTTACTACGCCATCGCTAACGCCGAGTTTGGCGGATCCGGCAACGGCAATTGCTATTCCATCAACCAGCCGTCCGGCCGCCGCGGCCTCGGGACCGACTGTGTGTTCTACGATGTAACCCAGGGCGATATCGAAGTAAACTGCACCTCCAGCAGCGATCCCGCCGGCTGCTATCTCGATGGCAGCGCCAACGGCTCCACCACGCTCGGCCCGATCGGTACTATCACGATCACTAACCAAGGCTTGAACTACACGGGCACTCCTACTTGCACTCTCGCCGCGCCTGCCGGCTTAAGCCCTTACAATCCATTTGGCAATCTCATCTGGCCGGGCGGCACACAAGCGACTTGTACTGCCACAGTCGGGTCCAGCAGTCAGATCGGGACCGTCACGCTGTCCTCGGGTACTGTGTCCACAGCGTGGGCCGGCGCCACAATCACCGTCGGTAGCACTGTCTATACCTTCGCCACCGGCACGCTCACCAGCGCCAACCAAGTGCTTTTGAACACCTCCAGCGGGACCACGGGCCGCACCAATACCCTCAAGAACTTATCGGCGGCCATCAACGCGAACTCCGCTCTGTGCGGCTCCGCGGCGCCCTGTTTTGGACCCGGCACCGTCGCCAACACCAGCGCTACGGCCAGCGGCACCGCTAGTCCGATTACCGTGACCGCCACCGTACCCGGCGCGGGCGGCGATTTCGCCCTGTCGGACGTCAACTCCGGTGGCAGCACTTTCGCCACTGCCATCACCACTCCAGGCGCGAGCAACGTCATCTCCGCGATCACCGTCACTAATGGCGGGTCCGGATACTCCGGCGGCAGCGGCTGCACCATTTCGGGCGGCGGCGGAACCGGTGCAACCTGTTCGCCGCAACTCGTCACCGCCACCGCGGCCACTAGTTACCAGCCGGCCTTCGGCTCCACTCCCGGCTGGGACTTCGGCACCGGCTTGGGCACCGTCAATGCTTACAACCTGATCATGAATACGGCTTGGTAGACACTTCCCCCCTGTGGGGCGGGCCTCCAGGCCTGTTTGGAGGGCCGGCTTTAGCCGGCGCGGGGATTTATCCCCGCTTGGTCCTGCGGGCCGATTGCAAATCGGCCCCGGTGAGCGTCGCTCGCCCGCACTAACCCGATTGTATGACGCGCGCTTTCAATGTATACGTCCTAAGATGCGCGTCATACATTCGTAGACATGAATTACACCGTCCTGGTAAGTACATTTTTTTCATCTATGACGCAATAAACCGCATAAGCCCCTAGCCTTTGCTTGTGTTCAGTCTTATAATAATGGGAACTTGCATTCCATGTCAGCCTACGACCGTAACGGGCGCACCCCACCCGATCCCTGTAAACATTGTATGACAACCATGAGCCAGACCAGGAGCTACAGATGAGCCATACGAAACAGACGCACCGGGTGACCGGCCAGCCAGAAATCGGGCCGAACGCCCGCAAGCCCTATCAAAAACCCGCCCTGCGCTACGAGCGGGTCTTCGAAACCTCCGCCCTCACCTGCGGCAAAGTCCAAACCACCCAGTCCGGTTGCCACCAGAATAGGAAAACATCCTAATGCGGCCACCCCAACGCATGAACCTCAGCGCCCGCGCCACGCGCAATTGGTCGATCGTTCTCACTACCCTGGCTCTGTTCGCCCTCGCCATGGTGCTGTATACGCCCATCTTCGGCGATTTCCCCCGCACCCTCATCACCGATCCCATCGACGAGCATAACCTCGTCGCCCTCTCTGGCAACACCCGCCCGGAAGCTACCCGCCAAAACGACCGCGGCCGCGTCCCGGACGATTACGCCATGCCGCACATGTTCCTGCAGATGAAGCGCTCCCCGCAGGCCGAGTCCGAGTTGCGCCAATACATCGAGCAGCTCACCGACAAGAAGTCGCCCAATTATCATAAATGGCTCACCGAGCAGGAAATCGGCGATAAGTACGGCCCCACCAAGCAGGATCTGCAGATCGTCAAGAGTTGGCTCGAATCCCACGGTTTCACGGTCGGTTACATCTATCCCCACGGCATGCTTATGGATTTCTCCGGCACCGCCGGCGCGGTGCGTGAAGCTTTCCATACCGAAATTCACTACCTGGAAGTGAACGGCAAGGCGTATGCCGCCAACATGAGCGACCCCAAGATCCCCGTGGCGCTGGCGGGCGCGGTAGCCGGGCCGACCTCGTTGCACAACTTCCACGGGCATCCCATGCTGAAGCGGGGCAAGCGCCGTCCGAAATTCACCGACCCCTACGATGCCGGCGAATATCTCCTGGTGCCGGCCGACGTCGAGACTATCTATAACATGAACCCGCTCTACCGCCAGGGTATCTACGGCCAGGGTCAGACCATCGCCGTCCTGGAGGATTCCGACACTTACTCAAACGACGTGGCCACCTTCCAGAGCCTTCTGGGTCTTTCGAAGTATGGCGGCTCCATGGTGACCATCCATCCCCAGCCCAGCCCCCTGACCAATTGCGCGGATCCCGGCAGTAACGGCGACGAAAGCGAAGCTAATTTCGACGTTCAGTATTCGATGGCTGCGGCGCCCGGCGCAGTCATCCAGGTGGCCGCATGCCCGTCGGTGGGCGAGGCGGGCCAGAATTTCGGCGGCCTGATTGCGCTCAACAATATGCTCGCCCTGGGCACCACCCCGAACATCGTGAGCATGAGCTATGGCGAGTGCGAGGCGGAGAACGGCGCGACGGCCAATGCGGCCTATAACACCTCGTTCCAGACGGCGGCCGCGGGCGGTATTTCCATCTTCGCCTCCGCCGGAGACGAAGAGGCCGCCAGTTGCGACGCGGACGAACTGCGCGCTACCCACGGCATCGGCGTGACCGGCTGGGCGGAAACGCAATATAATGTCTCGGTCGGCGGCACCGATTTCTACGATGGCTTCCAATCGGACCAGTTCGGCACGCCCGAAACCAACTACTGGGCGACTACCAATACTTCCACCAACGGATCCGCCCTGTCGTACATTCCCGAGATACCTTGGAACGACTCGTGCGCCAGCTACCTGCTCAGCTACGACTTTGGCTTCGCCGCCACTTACGGGACCAGCGGCTTCTGCAACAGCACCATCGCCACGAATGGTAGCGCCTACCTCGGCGTGAGCGGCGGCAGCGGCGGCCCCAGCGGATGCGCCACCGGCGTGGCTAGCACCTCGGGTGTGGTCAGCGGCACTTGCCAGGGTTACGCCAAACCCACCTGGCAGCAGGGTTTCCCAGGCAATCCCGCCGACGGCGTGCGCGATATTCCGGACGTCTCGCTCTTCGCGGCCATCGGCACCTGGGGCCACTTCTATGTGGCTTGCTGGTCGGACACCACCAACTACGACGAGGCCGACTACGGCACCGCCCCCTGCACGCTGCCAATCGATATCTTCGGCACGCTCAACCCGGGCGCACCCACTTGGAGCGGCTACGGCGGGACTTCTTTCTCTTCGCCGCTGATGG